>TARA_R100001440_G_scaffold12432_8_pt1 | contig 35066 bp, 35 predicted proteins | sample TARA_R100001440 | Tara Oceans TARA_R100001440 (sample SAMEA2622112) | marine metagenome | biome: marine biome (ENVO:00000447); feature: surface water layer (ENVO:00002042); material: "saline water (ENVO:00002010), including plankton (ENVO:xxxxxxxx)" | depth 5 m
CGGCCAGTACCAGCTTGCCGGATTCAGCCGCGCGTTTGACCTCCGGCCATTGCTCGGCATTCTCGCGAAAATTCAGACCCAGCGCGGCACGATTTTTCTCCAGCGGGTGAATCAGCCGAATCACCATATCCGGTGCGGCACCAATATTCCGGATCTCATCGCGATCATCCAGAATAACGCTGGCCAGCGCCGCGAAGCGCTCCTGATTCATGTCCGGTTCGGTCGCGATGGCGGCCACCAACCCCCGGACGGTTTGCATGTTCTCGCTGACCGTACCCTCGAGCTCTGTGCGAACCGTCGCCAGACCCTGTGTCACGTCCTGACGGGTATCATCGAGATAGGATTCATAGTTGGCGCGATCAATGACGTAACCTGCCAGCACCGTCACAAGTACAACGGCGCACCGAATGATCCAGTGCCCGGCAATGCCGGGTGAAAATGTACGTCTGCCGGTCATCCGCATGCTGCTTTTGTGAGGCATTCTTTACCTGGCGCTATGAGAATCACGACGTCACACCCTGCCCGGTTCATGCGAGGCGATGGCTATTGAGACTTGCTTGCCCGAAAGATCGCGAGTGCTTCGCCTTTATCATTCAGCAGCACCAGCTCGTCATCGTCCATCTCAATACTGACGGTGAGCTTCATCGCTGTCAGGAAAGGTAACTCCACAGTGCCCTCTGCGCAGGCCTTGCGCGTTGACGCCATCGACAGGAAGCGAAACTGCCCCTCAACCGTCCCGTAACGGCCCATGAAACTGTTGCAGCCTGAAAAGCCGGTGACCTGGCCGTCATCCATAAAAATGACATAAGGCGCCTGCAGATACTTGTCACTGTCTACAGACTGGCCACCAACATGCTGAAGTTTCCAGTCCGTATTGGTAAAGGTGACTTCAGTACTTTCAGGTGTCCCCTCTTCCGTTACGGTCACGCAGGCCGTCAGTGCAAACAGGCTGGCCATCATCAACAAACAACGCAAAATCGTAGCGGATGAGCTGGGGGTCGCAAGCATGGTAAACCTCGGAATCGGCCTGAAATAAGGATGACTTAAAGGTAGGACTATACCCTTGCCTTTTGCAACGATCACGCCCTATGAAGCGGGCGCCTCTTTTGAGACGACGATACGTTGCCGGGAATACATGCAGATGATTCAAGTCATGGGTCGTCGACCAATGTCCAAGGAATAAGTGAAAACCGGGGCGGACGACGAGGCGGTTTTTTGACTATAATAGCGATCGACGTTCACGCCTGAGCGCAGCGTATCAATATGCGATCGGGTCGTTGACGCGAACTATCTCCCCCAAAGCCTGTCTCGGTGAGAGCACTGTACTGGCTCCACGTTTTACAGGCTGGCGTACCTGATCGCGGGTAGCGCCTTCGAAAAAGAGCAACGACGCTCCATCAGTATTGTGAGCCGCCGGCATGTAGCCATAAGATACATATACATTTGGCTACGAGGTTCGCGAAAACGAATAGACTGTGAATAAATATGGTATCCATGGGGGTGGGCTATTCCTGGTTATTCCTCGCGCGAATTTAATAGCCTGCAATTAATCCGTCCTGAACAACATACGGCGACCTGAAGATAAAATGACAGCATCCAAATCTAAAATCATCTATACGCTCACGGACGAAGCGCCTGCGCTGGCCACCCGCTCTCTTCTTCCTATTCTGGAAACTTTCGCGAAGCCTGCGGGCATCGAATTTGAAACCAGCGATATTTCACTGGCCGCCCGTATCCTGGCGACCTTCCCCGATTACCTGACTGAGGATCAGCAGGTTCCGGATTCATTGGCTGAACTGGGTGAACTGACCCTCAAGCCAGAAACCAACATCATCAAACTGCCCAACATCAGTGCCTCGATCCCGCAGCTGCGCGCCGCGATCAAGGAACTGCAGGAGCAGGGTTACGAGGTTCCTGAATACAAGGAAAGCCCCGAGACCGACGAAGAGAAAGACGCCAAAAACCGCTACGCCAAGGTACTCGGCAGCGCGGTCAACCCGGTGCTCCGGGAAGGCAACTCGGATCGTCGTGCGCCCTCTGCGGTCAAAGCGTTTGCCCGCAAGTATCCGCACTCAATGGGCGAGTGGAGTCCTGCTTCACGCACGCACGTCGCGCACATGAAAGGGGGTGACTTCTACTCCAGCGAGCAATCCCTGACGCTCGACAAAGACACCACCGCCCGCATCGTCTTCGAGAACAAAAAAGGCGAGCAGACCGTTCTGAAAAGCGAACTGCCACTGCTGGAAGGCGAAGTACTGGATGGCATGTTCATGAGCTGCAAGGCCATGCGCAAGTTCTTCAGTGACGCTATTGAAGACTGCCAGAACACAGGTGTGATGTTCTCGCTGCACGTCAAAGCGACCATGATGAAAATCTCGCACCCGATTGTCTTCGGTCATGCGGTCACGATTTTCTACGATGACCTGTTCGAAAAGTACGGCGACCTGTTCAAGGAAATCGGCGTTAACCCGAACAACGGCCTGTCCAGCGTGCTGGAGAAAATCAAGTCGCTGCCCGAGTCCAAGCAGGAAGAAATCCAGGAAGTCCTGCATGCCTGTTACGAACACCGCCCTGAAATTGCGATGGTGGATTCGGTTAAAGGCATCACCAACCTGCACGTGCCCAGTGACGTCATCGTCGATGCCTCAATGCCGGCCATGATCCGTAACTCCGGTAAAATGTGGGCGCGCGATGGCAAACTGAAAGACACCAAAGCCGTCATGCCGGAAAGCACCTACGCCACCATCTATCAGGAAGCGATCAACTTCTGTAAGACTCATGGCGCTTTCGACCCGACGACAATGGGCACCGTTCCCAACGTCGGCCTGATGGCACAGAAAGCCGAAGAGTACGGCTCTCACGACAAGACCTACGAAATCAAGGAAGACGGCGTTGTCCGTATCCTGGATGGCAACGGCAACACCCTGACCGAGCACAAGGTCGAGAAAGGCGATATCTGGCGCGCCTGCCAGACCAAAGACCTGCCGATCCGCGACTGGGTCAAGCTGGCCGTTAACCGCGCCCGTGCCACGGGCATGCCTGCGGTGTTCTGGCTGGACGACGAGCGCGCACACGATGCGCAGCTGATCAGCAAGGTGGAAACCTACCTCAAAGATCACGATACCGACGGACTTGATATCCGGATCATGTCGCCGGTTCGGGCGATCCGCTGGACCATGGAACGCCTGATCCGCGGCCTGGATACCATCTCGGTCACCGGTAACGTCCTGCGTGATTACCTGACAGACCTGTTCCCGATTCTGGAACTGGGCACCAGCGCCAAGATGCTGTCTATCGTGCCACTGCTCAATGGCGGCGGCCTGTATGAAACGGGCGCCGGCGGCTCTGCACCCAAGCACGTTCAGCAACTGCTGCAGGAAAACCACTTGCGCTGGGATTCGCTGGGCGAGTTCCTGGCAATCGCCGTGTCGCTTGAGGAACTGGGCGACAAAGAGAGCAACCTGCGGGCACGCCTGCTGGGCCAGACGCTGGACAAGGCGACCGAGCGGCTGCTGGAAAACAACCAGTCACCGTCGCGCAACACCGGCGAACTGGATAACCGTGGCAGCCACTTCCATCTGGCCCGCTACTGGGCAGAAGAACTGGCGAATCAGGACGAAGATCCCGATCTGAAAGCCTTTGCAGCCAAACTCTCGAAGGAACTGGAAGACAACGCAGACACCATTCTGGAAGAGATGAGCGTTATCCAGGGTAGTCCTGCCGATATCGGCGGCTATTACCATCCGCCTTCAGACAAGGTCTGCGCCATCATGCAGCCCAGCAAGACCTTGAACGGCATTCTCGAGAAAGCACGGGAAGCAGCCGCCTCAACCTGAACACTCAGGTGAGATAAAACCGCCCGGCCGGGGAAACCCTGCCGGGCTTTTTTGTGCCCCTGCTTTCTGCAGGATATTTGTCACCATCCCGCGCAAACTCCGCTTTTCTCAATTACAGTTAGTAGTTCCAGGGAACCTCTAAACAGAGACAGGACTGCACAATGACGAACGGCAAGGAGCCCGACTTGAGAGAGCAAACGACCAAAGCAGGCGTCAGCCCGGAAGAAGCGCTGCAACGGCTGCAGGACACTGTGATTGAAAAATTCCCCCAGCGAATCGACGACCTGCTTGAAGCCTTTCGTATGCTGGGATTCGCTCTGCAGAATGACACATCCGATGTCAGCGTTGAGCAACTGTCTCGCGCCATCGACGAATTGAAAGACCAACTTCACAACCTCATCGGCACCGCCGGTACCTTTGGCTATCTGGCCGTCGGCAATATCGCAGACGAGATGAATAAAACGCTGAATACCTGGTTATGGGGCTCCCAGGGGGTCGATTCAGCCCCCTGGAGTAAAATGATATATCTCGCCCAGCAAATGGCGGATATTCGAAGCCAGCCACCAGAGCACTCGATTGCGATCCCGCAGCGGCCTCAAATCCCCTCCACTTCCCAGTTAATTCATGTGGTGGACGATGACGCCGATCAGGCACAACTACTGGCGAGATGGCTGTCAGATGCGGGTTACACCACAGAGATATTCACCTCTGTCAGTGTTTTTTATGACCTTTATCAAAGCCTCAAAAAGCCCGATCTCATACTGATGGATATGCGCTTTGACGGTGAACAGTATGCGGGAGCGGATTATCTGCGCCGACTCCAGCGCAACCACGAGGATTTTCCCGCAGTCGTCTTCATTTCCGTAATGGATAGCCTTGAAGCTCGGCTTACCGCACTGCGTGCAGGCGCCTCGCGCTACCTGACAAAGCCTATCGCCCGGGACAAGTTCCTGGACCTGGTCGAAACCTTCAGCCACCCTGAGAGCCAAACCCCCTATCGCATCCTGCTGGTAGATGATGATGAGCAAGTGCTGGCTGCAATGGCCGCAACCCTGCGTATCAAACGGTTCGATGTTAAAGAAGTCAGCCAGCCGCTTACCACCCTCGACCACATCAAAGCGTTCAAACCTGATGTTCTGGTACTGGATGTCTACATGCCGGATGTATCGGGCCCGGAACTTGCCACGATTGTGCGGGAGAAAGAGTCCACGAATTCTCTGCCCATCCTATTTCTCTCAGGCGAGCTCAGTCACTGGCGTCAGATTCAGGCTTCGGGCCTGAGCGCGGAGTTCATCCTGACCAAGCCGGTGATCGCTGACCAGCTTGAAGCCACGCTGCAGGCACTCGCCCAGCGCGCCAGGCAGAACGCAGCGCTGTTCAGCAAGGAGGCAGAATAGGCCATTCTCAAAAATCACCCGAAAATAAGTAACCTTTAGTTATTTACACTCGAGCCATAACACACTACTTTAAGTGACCTATGTTTACTTAAAGGAAATACCGCTATGTCATATGTTGTGATTACCGGTGCCAGCGCAGGTATCGGCGAGGTATTTGCCCGGGCATTGGCTGCGGAGCGGCAGAACCTGATTCTGGTCGCACGCCGGGAAGACCGCTTGCAGACATTGGCAAACGAGCTGAAGAGCCAGCACGGTGTCGAGGTCGAAGTGATCGCATCGGATCTGGCCGATCCCGAAGGACCGACCATACTGGCGGAAACCATCAAAAAGGCAGGCTGGGCTATTAACGGCCTGATTAACAATGCCGGTTTTGGCGACCGGGGCCACTTCAGCGAACTCGCGCTGGAGCGCCAGCTGGCGATGATTCAAGTCAATATTACGTCTCTGGTCGCGCTGACCTGGCGCCTGCTGCCTGCGCTCAAGTCGCAACCTGACAGCTTTATTATCAATGTCGCCTCAACTGCCGCCTTTCAGGCAGGCCCCAACATGGCCATTTATTACGCCACCAAAGCATTCGTGCTGTCGTTTTCGGAGGCGCTCCACGAGGAACTTCGGGAAAGCGGCGTTCGCGTCAGCACCCTGTGCCCTGGCGCGACAGATTCCGAATTCGCCACCGAGGCCCACATGACCGATACGCTGCTGTTCCGGTCCGGCACCATGTCGGCGGAAGCGGTGGTGAGAAAAGCGCTGGCCGGGCGCCACAAAGCGATCGTTATTCCCGGCCTTAAAAACCTGTTGATGGTCTGGTCTGGTAAACTCTCGCCCCGATTGATTACCCGGCGATTGGCCGGCTGGTTGCAAGCGTGAGGACAGGGGTCGAGTGAAAACCATTCTATGCGGCGGTAAACAGCGCGCGCGCAGTGAGGCCGACAAGGCACTGCGTGAGCAACAGATTCTGGATGCGGCCGAAGCGCTGTTCACCAGTCGCAGGTTTAACGACCTCAAACTGGCCGATGTCGCCGCGGAAACCGGGCTCACCAAGGCCGCACTCTATCGCTATTTCCGCAGCAAGGAAGTGCTGTTTCTTGCGGTATACCGGCGCGCCTTTGAATCGCTGGCAACCGATATCGAGACGCTGTCAGCAGAGGATTTTCCTGACCGGTTTATTCAGGCGTTGCTGTCACATACAACCTACTGTGGCCTCACCGCCATTCTGCATACCGTGCTGGAAACCGGCCTGAGCACGGCCGAAGCGCGTGAGTTCAAACTGTTTCTGCTGGATCAGACCCGGCGGCTTGGCGCTCCGATTCAAAGCGTTACCGGGCAGGACGAAGCCGCCTGCTTCGAGTATCTGATTCTGTGCCAGCAGGCGCTGATTGGCTGCTGGCACCTCAGCCATCCATCAGAGGCGGTGCGCGACGCGATTCAGGATGAACCTCTGTCGGTATTTCAGCTGAACTTCGCGGATACACTCAGCCGGCATTTGAGACTGCTCACCGACGCCTTTATCGCCGCCCGCTAGCCTCTCAACTGCCGGTTAAAAGCTGCGAATCACTGACATCGCGTCGGTTGCAGTTGCCGGTGCAACATCCCCCGCCACATCACGCCGCTGATTACCGCACGCCCACTGCTCTTCAACCAGCTGCGCGAATACTTCCAGCTCGGCCAGGGCCTTGCGCCGGTCTTTTCGCATCACCAGAAACAGTGGCACCCGCGCACCGCTTTCCGGAAACACCGTGACGTCGCCCCGGGCTGCCGCCATCTCGGCAAGGTGTTCTTCGACCAGCCCCAGACCTAATCCCGCTTTAACCATGGCGATCGTAGAATACTCTTCATCAGACGATGCCACGCTGTTCATGGCACCGTAATGCACGCCCATGGTTTTGCGCATGAGTTCAATGTAGGGGCATTCCGGCGACGGCGTAATCCAGGGCAGGTGAGCCAGTTCACGGGGCGCCTCAGGAAGTGTCGGAAGACTCATTCTAGCAGGCGCAATGGTCACCACATTGATGTACCCCAGTTCGGTACGCACCAGATCTTCGTGATCACGACCGCCGTAGACAAAGCCTGCATCCAGCTGGCCGGCCAATACGTCGATCTGATTGTCTGCCGAGTTACTGGATTTAACCACCAGCGAGACATCCGGCAGCTCTTCTCCGGACGCTTCAAGTACCGACTCGATTCGTAACAACTCGGGCAACGCGTTCAGCCCCAGCAGCAGGCGGGTTTTAGCCTGCCCGGCAATCGCCCGGGCGGTGGTTTCCAGCTCGGCAAGATTACCCAGCACACGATAGGCCATCGGCAGCAACTTGCAGCCGGCGTCCGTCAGCAGCATGCCTTTGCTGGTGCGCTCGAAAAGCTGGAGTGACAGGGTGTCTTCCAGCTGTTTCAACTGGGCACTCACAGCTGCCGGCGTGGAGAACCTGCGCTCGGCCGCACGGGTCAGGTTTTTCTCTTCGGCAATCAGCACGAAGGACCGCAACTTTTCGATCTGGATATTCATAGCGTCCGGCCCTCCCTGGGCATCGGCGATGACCATCAATCCAAAAGCATACTACGGGTTTTGCCAATCCGACAGGCACAGTCTGTTGGCGCATCAAACAGCACAGTTTTGTGTTCAGAAATGGTGAACGGTCCGTGAAAAATTACTAGATTCATTCCGCCGGCGGGGCTTCCTACTATCAACTCTCAGCCGCACAAACCAGCGTGGCTGCATGACTGACAGGAGGACAGCGTCATGAACACAACACACTCACCACTCTTGCTGAAACGCCCGCTTCGGGCACACCCGTCACTGGTTTCACGTCTGGGGCTAGGGTTTGGCTTTGGGATGCTGCGGACCTGGCAACGCCGCTGGAGCAACCGGCAAGCGCTACGTCATGACTTCCACGGCGCCAGCCCGCAATGGCTCGCCCGTATAGAGCGGGACATCGGGCTGGAACCCGGCACACTGAAAGATGAAATGCAGAAACCTTTCTGGTCAGAATAATGAACGGTAAACGGCAGGGATGACAGCACACCGCCATCCCTGCCCTGACGCTCAGCCCCGACACACCGGTCGCTGACGCGCGATACGCTCACCACAGCTTGCACACTCGTTTTTCGCCTTCCGCTTCAAGCCTATCCGCAACCTGACAAACGTGACCTTCGCATGCTGCCAACACTGCTTCAGCATAATCACTCTGGCCTGCCGGGTCCGGTCATCAGGTGTGCCCTGATTAAGGTATAGCGCCTCCAAACGAAGTTCAGGTGTTTGACGACGTCGCGCATTCAACACAGTACGTGGATTCATTTCGGCACCTCCGAATCACTGGGTGGGTACCGATATGGAAACTCAGCGCCCGGCGTGAATCCATCGAAAGCTTTTTGACGTTGGCGTTAAAAAATCCTGAACGCTGCACGCCATTTCTACCTTCGAGTTGCCGGGCTACTGCTGAACGATCACTTTAAAGCCACCGAAAATCAGGCGCTTGCCATCAAACGGCATGTTGTTCATATCCATATCCATCCGCGGGTCTTCCATCGACTTTTTCATGCCCGCATCCCGCTCTTCCCGCGATGGCCAGGTAATCCAGGAAAACACGACGGTTTCCTCTTCCTTGCACTGCACCGCCATCGGGAATGACGTGACCTTGCCTTCCGGTATGTCATCACCCCAGGCTTCTACCACTTCCAGCGCGCCATGCGACTTGAAAATATCGGCAGCCTGGTTGGCCAGCTTGATGTAAGCCTCTTTGTTGGCATTCGGTACCGCTGCGACAAATCCATCGATATATGACATCACGTTCTCCTTTCATTGTGGGTGTTTCGAAAGGTAGTCGAACGGGTGAAGTTCAAATCGACAGGGGCTCAACTTTTTTATACAGAGAGGCTGGCTGTCTCTTGGGTGGATGTCCGTAAAACCGGGGCGGGCATGAGTGACTTAATTTGTGGGATTGACACCACAGTCACTTGTTAAGTGGCATGAGGCTCGTAACCCTCGAACTCCCATCCAAGAGTTCGGGATAATTTATTCGAAACCTCGCCCCAGTCCGAACCTGTGCATTGGGCAACCAGGTTATTAACTGCTTCCTCTATGCCTGCCCAAGAAAACTCTGGAAGAAGTAAGTAGCCTCTCAGCCATGACGGAGCGGGCAAAGATTTGACCACAGCTGGTGTAACCACCTCAAAAGAGAAAACCTCAGCCCCTTTACTTTCAGAGGGTCCGATTTCCACCTCTATCAGGACACAACAATTTTCGGGATCGTCCGGAAATGAACCGTAGTCCAAATCTGGGCTCATAATATTTTTGACCCGTGCGTACATTGCTGATCCTTTGCTAGTTAACGCGAAAACGAAGCGGCGCGTCCCACGCGTCCGCCTTACGTGATTCGTTAATGACTACTTCCTACCTAGAGCAGAGATTGCATCCTTCAATAAGATAATAAGCGATCTGCTACTTACTGGTTCTGCATTGACATCGCCATTATTATCAAGGGATTGACCGAAGAAACTATTCGAGAGTGCCTCTTTAATCTTATGTTTTGCATCATCCGGCAAATTCTCCAGATAAGCGTCTATCGATGCGAGCTCTAGCTCAGTTCTTTTGTTCCGCTCTTCGATCGCCCTGTGTCTGCTCGACTCTCTCGCGGCATATGTAGCAGGTATTATTAGAATTAAACCGGCGGTAAACCTAAATGCTGTTAGCCAAGGATCGAAACCATTCCTTGCCGCAAAAATCAGTGTGACCGCGATAACAAAAAACATCGCAGAGAAGCATCCAAGTGCTATCCAACGCATGAGGTTCGCAGAACTTCTCTCCCTCTCGGCAATGCCTCTATAGTTCCCCGTTAACCCGATATTACCTACGAGCTGAACAATTTTTTCTGCTTCCTTCTTTTTTGAAGTGAGTTCGTCGACAATCTGTTTTGCTGTTTCCTTAAACTCGCTTTCTACCTCTTCATAACGACTTTTTATATTTTCTTGATTCTCTTCAAATATATTTTCCCTTTCGGACTCTTTTTCCGATAACGATTTATCTATCTCGTTAAGCTTCGTGGATATCTTTTCGTTCAGGGAATCTAGCTCACCATCAAGCTCATTGACTCGATTTTCGGAAACCTGGAGCGACCCTGAGACTTTATCGGCGATTTCTACTAACTCATTATTTTTCTGACGCAATTCAGCAATTACGTTTTCTGCGAGCTCCTTAAAAGACACTGCTTCGGACGCTTTTACTCCCCCTTCCGGGCTATCAATGCTGATGAGCAAGCGCGCCTGGTTCAATGCAGCATCGACCTGATTTGATGCGTTGGTTAGATGTCCGGCGTTGCTATTACTGTTGTATTGGTTCAGTTCGTTGAGTGTAGCCTGTGCAGATTTTTCGAGATTACTGAGTCGTCCTGCACTAGTTAAAACTGGACTGGCAAGCTCTAATCTTTGATCGATATAGCTAATGGCCTGCCGCAATCCGTCGAGATAATCAATAGCTGGAGAATCTGAGGCTTTGTTCTCAGCTTCCTTGAGCGCTTCCCTCAATTGAGAAACCACTTGGTGTACATTGTGGTTCTGAAAGTTGTCTTCGAGTAAAGCCAAAACCTATCTCCTTGGATCATTAACGCCCGGCTCACGCGCCGGTTTGGAGCCGCAAAGCGGCGGAAAATCGGTCGCTGTGCAGCCGATTGTTATGTTTTCTATGAAGTGCTACCGTGTGTATAGATTTCTTAGACCATACACAAAGGTGCATTATGAGAACGAACATTGTTATCGATGACGAGTTAATGGCCGAAGCCCTCAAAGCCTCCGGCTACGAAACCAAGAAAGAAGCCGTTGAGCAAGGCCTGAAACTTCTGGTCCAGCTTCGTAAGCAGCAGGAAATTCGGAAGCTGCGTGGCAAGATCAAATGGGAAGGCGACCTGGATGAAATGCGGAGTGCCAGATGATACTGGGGGATACCAGCGTCTGGATCGACTATTTCAACGGGGTCGAAAACCCGCACACTGATCTGCTTGATACCTCCATCATCCAAGGGGCTGTCGCTATCGGCGACCTCATATTTCTGGAGATCCTTCAAGGCATCCGCAACGACAAACAATATCGCCAGACCAAACAAAGCCTGCTAGCGCTTGAGCAGTATGAGATGTTTGGCAAGGAAATGGCAGCCAAGTGCGCCGACAACTACCGAGCGCTTCGAAAACGAGGCATCACAATCCGAAAGACTGCGGACGTGATCATCGCGACTTTCTGCATAGAGAAGGAGCTACCTCTGCTGTTCTTGGATCGCGACTTTGTCCCATTTGTTGATCATCTTGGGCTTGAGTCAGCCCTCAGAGAAACATAACGCTGAATTCAGCGGCAGCCTTGGCGGAGCGAAGCGGAGTCAAGGCTGTCCGGTGGAGGCCCGAAGGGCCGTAATGGTATTCCCCCAAAAAAATAGACACGCCCCATTAGTTAGCTCCCTCGAACTCTAGCGGAGTCCGGTAACCAAGGCTACTGTGCAGCCGTTGGGTGTTATAGAAGCGCTCAATATAGTGTTTTATATGATGTCTCAATTGGCGAAGCGTGATGTAGCTGGTGGCATGCAGCAATTCTCCCTTCAGGCTTTTGAAGAACGATTCCACCTCGGCGTTGTCCGTGCAAACTCCCGGACGACTCATGCTATGACGAACCCGGTGACGTTTAAGCATGTCACGCATTTTCAGAGCTCTGAACTCGGTGCCCCGATCCGTATGCAGCAGTAGTCCTGGCGACGGTGAACGATCTGCCACGGCCTGCCTGAGCGCTCCACGAGACAAATCACTGTTCAGACTGGCCTCCAGCTTCCATCCGACAATGCGACGGGAGTACAGATCCAGAACCACTGCTAGAAACACATTCTTCCGACCCATCTTGATGTAGGTAACATCGCTGCTCCATTGCTGATTGACCGCCAGCGGTTTGTCCAGGGTCAGACGATAGTTCGGCCAGGCCTTAAGGACCGCTCGTCGGGTCAGTAGCCTTCGGTAGATTCGGTGAGTTCGGGCCTTCATGCCCCACTCCCGCATCAGTCTGGCAACGCGATTTTCTCCCACTCGGACGCCTTGTCGTTTCAGGGCGCGATGCACTTTCGGACTGCCATAGCGGCCTTCGCTCTCGTTGAATATCCGCCGTATCTTAAGCAGCAGCTCCGCATTCTCAGAAGCCCGCTTCCCGGGCTTGCGGTTCGCCCAGACGTAATACCCGGAGCGTGAGACTTTCAGGTGGCGACATAAGGCCTTTATGTCGTGTTTTTGCTGGTGTTTCCAGACGAACCGGAACGCTTCTGTCGTTCCTCGGCCTGAAAACGTTGAAACTTTTTTAGGATGTCATTCTCCTCCTGAAGCTCTGCTATCTGGCGCTTCAATCGGTTGATCTCATCCTGCTCAATGATCTTCTTCTTGGCTTCGGCTGGCGCTCGCTTGACCCGTTTCATGGTGAATGCCCCCTCACGGTGTTCCTTTCTCCAGCGTGACAGCATGAAGGGATGAATATCCAGCGCTTGGGCAACGCTCTTCACACTTCGGTGAGCCTGGTGGCTCCACTCAACGGCTTTGACTTTGAACTCGGTGGTATACTTCTCGGTTTTCTTGCCAGTTTTAATCGCAGGCATCGGTGTTCTCCTTCGTCGGAGTTATCGATGCGTGTCTATTGAAGTGGGGGAAGTGCATAGCGAACTTAAACGACTGGTTATAGAGCATTTCACACTGCATCACCGATAAGACCAAATGAACTGCCGATTGCCGAGAACCCAAGGGTAACTGTCAACACGAAGTAGAAAAGCGCCATTTTGTTGCTTGCGGGTGAAGACAAGTGATGACAGAAAAATAGGAACGGTTTAGAGAAAGAAGCTTCTGGGCGAGCATAAGCTGCGAAAAAGCCCATGCCAAGACAAAGCAAAACTACCCCAGTCGCGACACCCCCAGTTCCCGAAGATATCAACATATTTCGGTTAACCAAGTAACGCATCGCAATAGCTAGCAGAACGGAAAGACCAAGCAGTAAGGTAAAGAGTTTACTGTGCGGCATACGTCATGCTCTATAACAGCAGTTAGACCGAATTCCGCGATATTGCAAAAGAGTGCGTTCCCGATAACTCCACTTTTTTCTCGCATCCCTCAATCACAGATGATTTATTTTTCAACATCTTAGTTCAGCCATTCACAGGCCTCCACGTAATCGTGTGACTTCCACAATTTGCTCATTCAATAATACTGTATAAAAACACTGCGTTGCCCGGTTTGGTTACGCCGCACCATGTTTCAACTACCAAACACTCTAAGCCAGATCAGCCGCCGTTTGTTGCCGGTTTGACTTCAACTGCCAGCGCCGCACACCGATCACCACTGATCCGGTGAGGTACATCATGATGGAATAGACTGCGGCGGGAACGGCCATTGCGGGGTCATGCAGAAATGTCGTTGCGACCATCATGGCCAGGGTGGAGTTCTGGATGCCGATTTCGATGGTAATGGAGGTGGATTGGGCTGAATTCAGACGAAATGCCCGGGCCATCAGCAGGCCGATGGTCATCATGACGACGTTGAGTGCCAGGGCGGCAACGCCACTGTCCGATACCTGTGTGATCACCGATTCGCCCTGCTCGATCAGTATCACGATGATCAGGAATACCAGAAACAGTGCCCCGAAAAGATTGATCTTGGGTTCCAGCCAGAGCGCCATGCGTTCGGACTTTGCCTTGATCACCATCCCGATCAGCACCGGCAGCAGAGTAATCGCAAACAGCGCGGCCATCATCTTGCCCACCGGCACATCAAACACGACACCTTCGCCCGCAAAGGTCGTCAGCGCGAGACCGGCTATGAGGGGTATCGTGATCGTGGTCAGCAAACTGCTGATCGCTGTGAGGCTGATGGATAAGGCCAGATCGGCTCTCGCCAGATAAGCCACAAGGTTGGAGGTGATGCCACCGGGACACGCCGCAATCAGGACCAGCCCCACCGCCAGCGCGGGCGTCGGCATCAGCCAGGCGGCGAGCGCAAAACCGGCCAGCGGCAATACGACCATCTGCCCGACGGTGCCCAGTATGGCAGCCTTGGGAAAACGCGCCACGCGGGTAAAGTCAGCGATTCTTAAGGACAGGCCCATCCCGAACATGATGATAAACAGGCACACGGGAAGAACGATCTGGGAAAACACACTGCTGGTCATCTACAACTCCGCGTATACCGGCAGTGATTCCGTCCCGCGCCAGCCTCGCCTATTGGGTCAAAGCCCGCAGGGTCCATGCGGGTTATTGTTATTGTTTCGAGACAACTGCACCAGTTCCGACAGTTGAGACGTTATCCTAAAACGTCAATGCTGGTCGGGCAATGGCTGATTGTCAGGATCCAGCAACTCGATCCAGTGCTGCACCGGCACTTCGGCGCGCGTCGCCAGATGGAGCTGGCAGCCGATGTTGGCGGTGACGATGCGTTCCGGGTGATCAACGGTAAGTGCCTTCAGTTTGTTGGTCAGCAAACGCTGACTCAGCTCAGGCTGCAGAATGGAATAGGTGCCAGCCGAGCCGCAGCACAGGTGTTTGTCACGGGTGTCGGCCAGTTTTATGCCGGCCCTGGTCAGTACCTGATCCACCACGCCACTTTGCTTCATGGCATGTTGCAACGTGCAGGGACAATGGAAGGCAACTTTTTCGGGCCTGTGGTCGAGCTTCAGGCGGGACAGGTCTTCACCCAGCAGGAATGCACCCAGATCCATCGTCAGGGCGGATACTTTATGCGCCTTGTCGGCGTAGGCTGGATCGTCTTTCAGCAGGTGGCCATAGTCCTGCACCTGCGCACCGCAGCCTGACGCGGTCATGACGATGGCTTCGGCACCCGCCTCAATAGAAGGCCACCAGGCGTCGATGTTTCGGCGCATGTAATCCAGACCTTCTTCATGGGCTGACAGGTGGTAACTAACAGCGCCGCAGCAGCCGGCCTTCGGCGCTTCCACCAGCGATACACCGAGCTGATCCAGCACCCGAGCAGTTGCGGCATTGGTATCCGGTGTGGCGGCTGACTGGACACAACCCGCCATTCCCAGCACAACACGCTCATGTTTGCGGTCCGGCCACGGGCCCGCCGACCGGTGGGGCGGCACTTTGGTTTTCAGCGCCGGTGGCAATACCGGTCGGAACAACTGCCCCATGCGGAGCAGGGGTCGGAACAGCAGGGTATTGGGTACGACTTTGCGCAGCAGCCAGCGCAGTAGCTGGGCCTGCTTCGGGCGTTCGAGTTTCTGCTCAATCAGCCCTCGGCTGATATCCAGCAAACGACCGTACTCGACCCCGGACGGACAGGTAGTCTCACAGCTACGGCAGGATACGCAGCGATCCAGATGAGTTTGGGTTTTGTTGGTGACCTCGCCCCCTTCCAGAAACTCTTTCATCAGGTAAATGCGGCCCCGGGGCCCGTCACGCTCGTCATTCAGTTCCTGATAGGTGGGGCAGGTCGCGGTGCAAAAACCACAATGCACGCAGCTACGAAGGATGGCTTCCGCCTCCTGCCCTTCAGCGGTATTGGCAAACTGTTCAACCAGATTGGTCTGCATAGGGGTCCTGTTACATCCAGCTGTATAAGCGTCCGGGATTAAAAAGCGCATCCGGGTCAAAAGCGTGTTTGAGCCGCTGCTGCAACTGCCTGAGTACGGCGGGCTGGTGGTGCATCACATCGCCATGCCGATCGCCGCCCCGAAACTGGCTCACCTGTCCACCGGCACGAGTTGCCAGCCTTTCCATATCGGACATGGCCTCGTCGCCCCGGTACCAGCGCTGAGCCCCGGCCCAGTCGATCAGCCAGGGTCCGCTCAGGTCAGGATTCGGTTCGGTTGGCCCAACGGAGAATCGCCACAGCGGTGCATCACCGGCAAAAAAATCCAGCTGGTGATCCCGCAGTTGCTGCCAGAAGCGGGCGCTGGAGTCGGCATCAAGCACCTGCGCCCCTTGCTGCTGCCACTGATGAGCGGTTGCATCAACAGCGGAGGCCGCGCCGGAAAGCCGCAAATAGAGTGAGCCATCAAGCCAGCAGGCACCGGATAGCGGTTTCGGCTGAGCCGCACGCTGGTTCATAAACGGAATGGCGTCGGCCAGCGGCATCGCCTGCGTCAGGGTTGTCGTGGCCGCCGGGCGCGGCAGTACTTTGAGACTGACTTCGGTGATGGCCCCCAGCGTGCCCATCGCGCCCGCTTGCAGGCGGGAGGCGTCATAGCCGGCCACGTTTTTCATCACCTGACCGCCAAAACGGAGATGCTCGGCCTTGCCGTTGATCAGCTTGATCCCCAGCACCTGATCCCGCACCGAGCTGGTCCAGGGCCGACCGGGGCCTGACTGGTTGCACGCCAGCGTGCCGCCGATTGTGGCGCCTGCGGCGTACCGGGGCGGCTCGAATGACAGCATCTGGTTATGCTCTGCCAGCACCGCATCAATCTCGTCGAGTGGTGTGCCGGCACGCACGGTCAGGACCAGTTCGACGGGCTGGTAATTCACCACACCCGTGTGGTCTTTCAAATCCAGTACCGCAGCGTGGCGGGTATCCGTCTCACGCCCCATAAAGGCCTTGCTGCCCGCACCGGTGATATTCAGTTTCTGGCCGTCGGCTATCGCAGCGTTGACCTGCTCAATCAGACGCGCTGTCTGGTCAGACATATCAGGCCTCCACTTTGGCGGGTTTGCGTTCAAGCGCCCGGTATTCCTGACACTGGCGCAGTGTCGGCACACCCTTGCCCGGGTTCAACCGGCCATCGGCATCAAATGCCGCTTTGATCGCGTTGAACTGGGCCAGTTCAAGATCTCCAAACTGGGTCGTCATGTAGCGGATTTTTTCGATGCCCACGCCGTGCTCGCCGGTAATGCAGCCGCCGACCTCAACGCAAAGCGTCAGGATCGCCCCACCAAAGGCTTCGGTGCGCTCAAACTCGCCGGGCACGTTGGCGTCAAACAGAATCAGCGGGTGAAGGTTGCCATCGCCGGCGTGAAATACGTTGGCGACCCGCAGCCGGTATTCCTTCGACATTTTCTCCATTTCCAGCAGCACGTGCGCCAGCTGGCCCCGGGGAATGGTGCCATCCATGCAGTAATAATCCGGTGACAGGCGACCGACCGCAGGAAAAGCCGATTTTCGGCCTTTCCAGAGCAGTGCCCGTTCGTTTTCATTTTTGGACGTGCGTATCGAGGTCGCTCCGAAAGACCGGAACAGGCTCTCCGCTGCCTCGATGTGCTCCTGCACTTCTTCCGCCGTGCCATCCACTTCGCACAGCAACAGTGCGGCGGCTTCTTTTGGGTAGCCCGCATGAGCAAAATCTTCGGCTGCAATGATCGCGTAACTGTCCATCATTTCGAGACCGCCAGGAATAATGCCCTGGGCGATAATGCCGCCGACCGCATCGCCGGCATTCTGGATATCGTCGAACCCGGCCATCACCACCTGGGCTTTTTCCGGCTTGGGCAGCAACTTCACTTTGACTTCGGTGATAACCCCCAGCAAACCTTCCGAACCGGTGATCAGGGCCAGCAGATCCATGCCACAGCTATCCAGCCCGTCGCTGCCAATCACCACCCGCTCGCCTTCAATCGTGATCATCTCGACACTGAGGATATTGTGAACGGTGAGGCCGTACTTGAGGCAGTGCACGCCGCCGGAATTATTGCCGACATTGCCGCCAATCGTGCAGGCGATCTGGGAGGACGGATCCGGCCCGTAATAAAGGCCGTACTGGGCGGCTTCCTCGCTGATCGCAAGGTTGCGCACGCCAGGCTGCAGCCGGGCCGTTCTCGCCAGCGGATCGATATGCACAATGCGATTGAAGCGCGCCAACGACAGCACAATGCCGTCTGCATGGGGCATTGCGCCAGCACTCAGCCCGGTGCCCGCACCCCGTGCCACTACCGCAATCCCTTCCCTGTGGCACAACCGCATGACTTCCTGCACCTGGGCCACTGTTTCCGGCAACACCACCAGTAGCGGCATTTCGCAGAACATCGACATGCCGTCGCACTCGTAGGGCTTCATGGTTTCTTCGTCAGCGATCACAAAATCAGGATCGATAAACGTTCGAAACCGGCGAGCGAGTGCATCCCGTTTGTGGCTGTGAGACTGCGTCATCAATAGGCTCCGGCCGAAATGATTCGGAGAGTGATGGAGAGTGATAAAGGCGCCCGGAGAGACCTAGCCCCGTGCCGCCATAAAGTGATCGATTCCCGCCTGGGCACAATCCATATCCTGCTGGGGCGTGCCGGAACTGAGGCCAATACCGCCCACTACTTCGCCATCAACCGTCACCGGCAAGCCGCCGCCAACCGTCGACAGCCGACCGCCCACTTCGGTGTGAATGCCAAACGCAAGATTGCCCGGCACGCAGACTTTATTGTAGTCGTGCGTGGCCTTGCGTGCCGCAGCGGCTGTGTAGGCCTTGTCCTGAGCGACAATCACGCTGGATGTCTTGCCGCCATCCATACGTTCAAACGCCACCAGGTTGCCGGATTCATCGGTAATCGCAATGCACATGGGCACGCCGATTTCCTGTGATTTTCGGGCAGCGCCCTCTATCAGCAGGCGGGCATCCGCCAGATCCAATCGTTTCATCGTGAGCATTGTCGTCCACCCTATTCGTTGAGTATCCAATTGTTATAACGGTGAAAGCCGCATCATGACCATGCGACTTTCATCGGTAACGCTATCAACCCCTGCCCGCTAGCCGTACACCATATTGGGTAACCAGGTAATGATTGCCGGGAACAGGATGCACAGGATCAGCCCCAGACACTGCAATGCGAGAAACACCAGCGAGGATCTGAAAATCGTCGCCATGGAAATTTCCGGCGGGCATACACCCCGAATATAGAACAACGCATAACCAAACGGCGGACTGAGAAACGACATCTGCATATTCACCAGGTACAACACCCCAAACCACAGCACCACATCGTCGCCCGGCACTGCCGGCAAGCCGAACAGGCCCTCAAAGGTCAGTGCCTGCACGATCGGAATGAAGATCGGCACAGCCAGCAGCAGAATGCCCACCCAGTCCAGGAACATGCCCAACACCACCAGCAGGAACATCAGCAGGAACAGAATGCCGTAGGCCGACAGACCGGTGCCGAGGATAGCTTCGGTGATGAAGTCCTGGCCGCCCTGCAAAATATAGAAACCTACAAACACCGAGGCTCCGAACATGATCCACAGCACCATCGCGGAGGCCTTGGCAGTTGTTACCGATGCATCCTTGAGGGTCGCGACAGAAAAGGCGCCATGCTTCCAGGCCACCAGAATCGCGCCAAACGAGCCAATACCTGCGGCTTCCACCGGTGTCGCGATACCGCCGAACAGCAACCCCAGCACCAACGCAACCAGAATCAACGGCGCGATCAGATCTTTCAAAAGCAGCAGCTTGGCACCAATAGAAATCCGCTCATCTTCAGCGACCGGCGGCCCCAGCTCCGGGTTGATCCAGGTGCGGATCAATACATAGGCGATGTACATGCCGGACAGCATCAGCCCCGGAATCACAGCCCCCAGATACAGCTCGCCCACTGACTGCTGGGCAACAACGGCATAGAGGATTGCGAGAATCGAGGGCGGAATCAGGATTCCCAGCGTACCGCCCGCCATAATCGAGCCGAGAGCGATCTGATGGTCATAACCCCGCTTCAGCATCGCTGGCAGCGCAATAATCCCCATCGTCACAACGGCCGCACCGATGACGCCCACCATCGCCGCCAGGATAGTGGAAGCGATGATCGTGGCTGTCGCCAGGCCACCACTCAAGCCGCCCATCCACTTGTAGACCACGTTGAACATTTCTTCGATCAGCCCCGCCCGCTCCAGCATGGACGCCATAAAGATAAACAGCGGAATTGCAGCCAGATCGGAATTGGTCATCATCGGGAAGATGCGGCTGGGGACGATGTTCAACATCAGACTGTCCCCCACCAGATAGATAAAGGCCACCCCGAGGCCGCCGGTCACAAACGCCAGCGGCAAGCCCATCATCAGGGCCACCAGCAGGGATCCAAACATCAGATAGGTCAACGGACCAATCTCGACGCCATCCAGACTGCCGGCCAGCCGGAACAGGAACACCTCCTCTTCATAGGGGTCGTAAAACAGGATATTGATCACTTCAACGCAGATGATGAACGCCAGCACCAGGGTGCAGATGACCATCAATGCAGTGCCCAGCTTGCCGATCACAGGGTTCATGGGTGAGGCATTACCTGACGAGGTCATCATTGCGCAGGCTCCTGTCCCATCCGGACAAACAGGGCAATGTCCTTGATCAGCTTGGAAATACCCGCCAGCAAAATCAGCACAGCGCCCAGCAACATCATGGCCTTGACCGGCCAGTGCTGGATGCCCCAGGTCTCAACCGTGGTCTCATGCATGGAGTAGGAATTCATAAAGAAGGTCCAGGAGGTAATGACCAGCGCCAGCGCAAAGATAAAGAAGAACATGGACGTGAAAATATCCATTCCAACGCGGCCCCGCGCAGGCAGGAGGTTGTAGAGCACATCAACCCGTACATGGGCGCCATGCAGCATCGCAAAGGCACCTGCCAACAGGTACTGCATTCCCAGCAGCAAATAGCTGGCTTCATGCACCCAGATCGTCGGCATGTTGAACAGGTAACGCATGACCACTTCGAAGAAGTAAAAGCAGACCGCGTTGACGGTCCAGAAGGAGACAAAAACGCCCGATTTCTCGCTGATCCAGTCGATCGTTCGGGTAAAGGCGTTGGCCCCGACGTCGCTGTTGATTACCGGGTCTTCCTCGGCCTGAAGCTCGCCCATCACCGGATGAGACTCAGGCTCTGCGGCACCATCCTTACGTTGTTTGCGCCTGTCCAGCGCCATCATTATGAGCGGCATTACCGCTAACCAACCCCAATACGCCCAATGGGGCAACACAAAACCAAATCCTTCCAGATCCGACATGCCGGTACCTCTGACTACCTCTGCCCAATAGGTGCGGAAGGAGCGTTACCCCTCCCTCCGCAGCGTGACAACAACAAAGCGATACAGGGCTATTTCATGCCTTTGATATCGTCTTCGTTCACGTAGCCGACTATGTCGTTCATCATGTAATCAAGCTGAATCTGGAAGATTTCCTTCGCGTCCTCGTCTTTGTTGGCCCATTTGAACCAGATTGGAATCGCCGCCTGACGGAAACGTTTGAGGTCATCCTGACTCAGACGCGACACCTTGCTTCCGGCTTGCTTGAACTTCTCCATCGCCTCGATATTGCGCTTCTGGATGGTGAGGTAATGCTTCTGGGAGTAGATCCGTACTTCATCCTCGACCAGCTGCTGCAGTTCAGGATCAAGCTTGTTCCAGGCGCGCAGGTTTACGGTCAGGTCCATCAGATCGACCGGCTGGTATATAGACATCACCCCCGGAGGTCCGAACAGGATATTGTCTGTGACCTGGGCGAAACCGAGTTCGTAGTTCACCGCAGGGCCAACGTAATCCGCCGCATCGATGGTGCCCTTTTCCAGCGCAGGGAAAATATCCGAGCCCGGCAGGCTGACGGTCGACACACCAAACTGCTGGAACACTTCGGCCACCATTCCGCCAGGCACACGGATTTTCATGCCTTTGAGGTCATCAAGGCTGCTGACCGGCTTCTTGGAGTGGATGATGTTGGCATCATGCTGAATCGGCCCGACGTAAAAGAGACCAAATTTTTTGTAGATCTCGCGGGTTTTCTCGAGCATGCCCAATGAGTAGAACATGGTGTCCCACTGATGCGGCTGATCCGGGCCGGCCGGGTATGAGGAGAGAAATACAGACGCCGGAATCTTGCCCGACCAGTAAAGGGTAAACGGATTCATTCCCTGCAGTACGCCATTGCGGACCGCGTCAAACAGGGCATTGTTGTCGGCAGCTACCGCTTTGGCCGGAAAGGGTTTGAAAATCAGCTCGCCACCGGACTTCTTTTCCATGTCGTTGCACCACTCCTCAAACAAGGAGTAGCCAACAGTGCCCGCATCCCAGACGGACTGGATTTTCCAGGTGGTCGCGGCCTGCGCCGGTGCCGCAAAGAAAAGGGACGTCCCTATCAGCGAGGTCGCAACAGCCAGGGATCTCAGAAATCCCCGGCGTGAACGCGCGGGCCTGATCTTGTGTTCAGTCAAATGGGTATTCATCGACAAGTCTCCAGTTTCGTTTTTGTTGTTTGCTTGAACTGAGTACTGGTGCTGAATTCCATGAGAGCAGCGAGACTTGCTTCCTTCGGAGCCCGCACCTTGCACCGGGCAAAAAATTGCCCGAAGCATTTGAGAGCATCGTCACCAATTGCCGATTCGTCTAGAAACTAACCACTAGCTAAACGTCGAAAGTTTTTAACCTCTTCTCGCATCAATCCCGGCTAACAAATTGAAACCATAACAACTTCGAAAACAAAACTAATTCGCAGCGACACATTTAAAGCATCGTTTTTTGCGACACAAAATAGCGCCGGTAACATTGCGGATAACATGAAAAAACAGTCTGCGGCTTGCGCTTGGCTGCTTTTATCGCCAAGCTTCGGATTAGCTCCATGGAGGGCGGTAACAGTGCCGATCAGGCCGTCTGGCAGTGGTTTCTGCACAGGGATGCATTCTGCCCCCTCTGTTTTCGCCACCCGGGTATTCGCAGCTGCCCCACTCACGCGACCTTGAGAAAAAGCGGTATTTCGAGATCTTTGCATGTCAAAAGCAGACACCAACATTCATCTCGGGATGGGTCCCACGCCGCGCTGGGCATTTTCTGAATACGAACGCGTGAGGCACCGGCTTCCTGCCCCGCCCACCCATGCTGTCGTACCTGAGCAGGTGCCCTCGCTGGCAGCCCTTGAGCCGTTCTTCGATGCGTTTATTTTTGATGCGTTTGGTGTTCTGAACATTGGAGAGCAGGCGCTGCCTGGCGCACTTGCCCGGGTTGAACATCTGCTGGCAATCAACAAACGCTGCCTGATCCTCTCCAATGCAGCGACAGCGAGCACACAGGCTTTGTTGCTGAAATACCAGACGATGGGGTTTGCACTCGAGGAAGACCAGCTGATCTCCAGCCGCTGGCTATTGGAAGAGTCGCTGGAGACTGCGAAAAAGCCGGGATTGTGGGGCGTGATCGCGCCACTGGAAGCCAACCCGCAAACACTCCCCGTCAACTACACCCTGATTCAGGGCCGGCCTGATGCCGGCATGCGCGAACAGATGGACCGTTGTGACGGCTTCATACTGCTCAGCAGTCAGGGTTGGGACACCGCCCATCAGGCTTTGCTGGAGGCCAGTCTGGCCGAATACCCGCGACCGGTGGAAGTGGCCAATCCGGACATAGTCGCACCACGCGCGACTGAACTGTCACTTGAACCGGGTTTTTTCGCCCATCGTCTGGCGGACAAGACCGGCGTTACCCCGGTGTTTTACGGCAAACCTTTTTTACCGGCCTATCACGCTGCGCTTGATCGGTTGGAAGGCATTCCCAGAGACCGGATTCTCATGGTGGGCGACACCCTGCATACCGACATCCTCGGCGGCCAGAACGCCGGTGTGCATACCCTTTTGGTCACAGCTCACGGCGCACTCAAGGGGCTGGACGTTGACACCTGCATGCAACGCTCCGGCATTTATCCGCACTATATTGCGCCGGAGATTTAACGCGACTTTGCCCCGGCCTTATCGTCCTCTTTGACATCAACCACGGGGGTCACCTCGCAGAAGACACATTCCTCGGTATCCACCGCAGCGCCGCCGGTTTCGACATAGCGTACGCGTTGATGGCTGCGATCCCGGTTGGTTGATACGGCATACTTGCGGTTTTTCCGGCTGTCCACTGCTTCATGATCACTCATGAAAAGCCCCCACAATCACATCCCGGTAGTTGCGGATTCGGGACACGTATTGCACCGGTTCGTACCCCCTGGCATAGCCGTATCGCAGCGTTGAGTAGTACTGCTTGTCAGACAACAGAGGCAGGACTTCGCGCATGTCGATCCAGGAATCCGGATTCTTGCCCAGCTTGCGCGCCAGTGTGCGTGCGTCAAGCAGATGCCCACGGCCGATGTTGTAGCTGGCCAGCGCCAGAAACGTCCGATCCGGTTCTGGAATGGTATCCGGCAGACGACGATGCCGGTCCGCCAGATAACGTGAGCCGCCATCGATGCTTTGCACCGGGTCCAGTCGGTTTTCGACGCCCAGTGACTTGGCCGTATTCAGCGTCAGCATCATCATGCCGCGCACGCCGGTCGGGCTTTTGGCATGCGGGTCCCAGTGCGACTCCTGATACGCCTGGGCAGCAAGCAGGTCGGCGGGCATGCCGGTTTGCTCCTCCGCCGTCAGAAAATGCTCTTTGAACTTGGGCAGACGGGCATCAATGCGGCGATTCAGCGCCCGCACATCCACAAAATCAAACTCGCCGATATAGGTGTAGTAGCGATAGTCGACTGCGCTGATCGCCACCAGACCCTTTTCACTTTTCATCCAGTCGGTCGCGGTTTTAGCAAGATCGTCGCGTCCTTTCGGCAGGTACCAGCCCATCGGTTGCGGCTCGTTCAGATCCATGGCGATGGCAAGGTGCGGCATGTACCGGCGGTTGACCTGCACGATATTCGAGTCAGCCACCGTGCAATCGAGTTTGCCGTCAGCCACCTCGCCCAGCAGGCGCTCAGTGCTCATTTCCGTGTCTTCGGAAAACCTGAGTTTGTCGTTAACCTCCGCCAGCGCCGTGAGGGTTTCGGCGTAACTGGAACCGGCGGTCACCCGAATGTTCAGGTCGCGTAATTCTTCGGGACGTTCTGCAAAGGGGCGCAAATCCCGATGGCAGACCAACTGCTCGGTAATTTCTGTGTGGGAGGGACCACGCGTAAGCCTGTCATCACGAGACGGCAGAAACGTCAGGCCGGCTGCTGCGATATGGGTATTCCCGTCGGCCAACCGACCCAGCACAGCCGAGGTTGAGTCCAGCACCTCCCATTCCACTTTCCAGCCTTTCGCCTTGGCGAAGGCTTTTATCAGCGCAAACTCCGGCCCAACCGGCTCTTCATTGCGATTGAGGTAGTAGGTGGTTGAACCATTGCGGGTGACAACCTTGAGGACGCCCGTCTCATCTGGCGATGGGATAGACGTCTCTGGATGCAATTGGCGCTTGTCGCCTTTATCTCCGGTTCCCGATACCGACGATGGGGTGTCGTCACTGCAACCCGTCAGAAAAATCACAAAGGCCAGCATCAGCCCAACAGGAAGAGGGATACGCATGAAATGATCTCCCATAATCTCGTTTTTATTAGCTTACCTTTAACAGCCTGCCACCCGCTTATCCAGTTTGTTTGCGTATATTTACGTGTATAACTGAACAATTCCGGGCGTTGAAAATGCTCAGCAAGATGCCAATTCAGCCGCCTCATGACCGTTTAGCATCGGCTTTCTCTCTTTTTCTCCTGCAGCAACGAAGCCCATCGTGCAGGAAAGAATGCGGAAAACAGGTTAGTCTGCTTTGTGCCGTTTATACGTGCAGATTTCCGGGAATGATCAACTGCCATGACACAAAACAAACCCGTCCCGCAGCAACTCAGTGTCACCCGCCGCCTCTTCCGCTGGACGTTGCGCGGCCTTGTGCTGTTGCTCGCCTTGCTGGCAGGCCCGCTTATGATGGCCGCCTGCAGTGGTATTCAGAGCCAGCAAAACTGGTACGACACCGATCGCTCAAGCGCGAAGATAGCGCCACTCCCAAGCGCTGCCGAAGAGGCGATTGTGCAGGTCTACCACGCCAGAGCATTTGGCTGGCGGGGCTATTTTGCAGTTCACACCTGGCTGGCCACCAAAGAGAAAGGGGCAAACAGCTACTGGGTTCACGATGTGACCGGCTGGCGCCAGCGAACCATGCGATCCTATGCCGCAGAGCCCGACACCGCCTGGTATGGAAATCCACCCACGCTGATTGCTGATATCCGGGGCCCTCAGGCTGAGGTTGCGATTCCGAAGATACTGGCAGCGGTGGAAGCCTACCCTTATGCCGATCGCTATCAGGCCTGGCCCGGCCCCAACAGTAATACCTTTACCTCCTGGGTGATCCGCCAGGTACCCGAGCTGTCGGTGGCGCTCCCCAATACCGCCATCGGCAAGGATTACCTCGGCCCACGACTGGTCGCCACCACACCCAGCAATTCCGGTCTGCAACTGTCGTTACTGGGCTATGCCGGCGTGCTCGCCAGTGTGCGCGAAGGCATCGAACTGAACCTGCTGGGCTTGTCTCTGGGCGTGGACCCAATTGCGCTGGGCATCAAGCTGCCGGGCATCGGTGAACTGAGTTTGCTGGAGCCCTGGCAACCGGACAGCACGACGCACACGGCTAATGCCGAATGACCGGTAAAAACGGGAGCCGGATTCGATACTGCCAGGTACTTCAGGACGGGGAATCAAGGGGACTGAAATGCCGGATACGAGTCAGGCAGAAACCGGGTAAATCAAACCGGAAGAATGATGGGCGCTGCCCCTGGCAACAGGCACAGCGCGCTGTTTGCTGAACAGTATCGGGTTGCCGTCAGATGCAGCTGCATCGGACCTGAGCCAGATAAAATCAACATCAACTCCGCCAGAAGGGCTTGTTGGCTTCACGCAACAAACTACCCGGCGCAAGACCGATATCGCGTTCAATCATTGCGACGTTATCCCGATTGATATCGCGACGAAGGGAACGACGTTCAGCCGAACGCTGATTCCAGACTTTCAATGTGCGGACAAATGCTGACGATTTTGCGGGCATGATGATCACCACTCTCTGTGATTAATGACTGTGTCGCTTATGCAACCTTCTGTCTCCAAATAGCCTTCAGAGAATCGGTTACAGCGTCAGCCTATGGTCACAGATTGAGCGGTTTTTCGGCAGATACAGAGAGGTCAATTTATGACCAGTACAGTTAGCATGCGACCTTTTTCGGGCCTGTAATTGTACTTACTTTTGTGGTTTTCCACTGCCAACCTCACGGCCGACGGAATTAACTTCATCCTATTAAAGCGACACATTACCGGGTTTTCTGCTGGCCACTTTGCCCTGCTCACTGGTAGCGTGAATACCTGACATTGCCAACGGGACTCACCATGCAGATTCTGTCAAAAAACGATGTTGCCCAGGCCCTGCCCTGGGTCTCTCTGGTCGACAGGCTGGATCAGGCTTTCAGGGGCGGCATCGAGACGCCGCCCCGTCATCACCACGCCATTGAGCGCCCTGATGGCGAGGCCACCATGTTGCTGATGCCCGCATGGGAATCCGCTGACACGCAGCCGGGCTACCTTGGCGTCAAGATGGTCAACGTATTTCCCCAGAATGCCGACAAAGGCCTGCCAGCCATTGCCGGGGTCTATCTGCTGAGTGATGGGGCGAACGGTCAGCCGCTGGCCTGTATTGACGGCAGCGAGCTGACACGACGCCGTACCGCTGGCGCCTCTGCACTGGCGGCTCGCTATTTGGCCCGTGAGAGCGCCGAAACGCTGGTGGTTATAGGTACAGGTAAGCTGGCGCCAATGCTGATTGAAGCCCATGCCGCAGTCCGCCCGATCCGCAAGGTGATCGTGTACGGGCGTAACCTCGACAAGGCCCGCGCCCTTGCCGACGCCTACCTCGGCTATGCCGCCGGTCAGGTGCCATTTGAAGACGTCACAGCGACCTCCGATCTGGAGAGCGCCGTTCGCGGGGCCGATATTGTCAGCGCAGCCACGCTGTCGACAGCACCGATTATTCATGGCGAATGGCTAACGCCAGGCACGCATGTTGATCTGGTCGGCGCTTTCCGCCCCACTATGCGCGAAACCGACAGTGAATGCGTCGCCCGTGCGGAAGTGTTTGTTGATTCCTACGCCGGGGCTAAAGGTGAAGCCGGCGATCTGCATCATGCAGTCAACGAAGGGCGCTTCAATATGGACGATGTTCACGCAGAACTGGCGGAACTGAGCCGTGGCGAACACCCCGGACGATCCCGGGATGATGCCATTACCCTGTTCAAATCGGTGGGCGTATCACTGGAGGATCTCGCGGCGGCGATCCTGGTGTGGGAGAACCGCACGTCCGAGTAGACGGATCTCAGCCCTTGTCGGCAACCCGGTGTTCGTAGGTCGCATCCAGTCGTGATTTGAGATAGTCGGCAAAGGTGATCGGCTCATATTTGGGCGCTTGATCCGGGTAGATATCCCGTGGATCAACAACCGAATCCGGATTGGCCTCCAGAAAGAACGCAATGGAGTAGCGTTCCTGTTCCGGCGGGCGCACGCGATGAGGTGTCGAGACGTAGGTGTCGTTACTCCAGCGCATCAGACAGTCGCCGATATTGCAGACAAAGGCGCCGGGCACGTGAGGCGCATCGACCCACTCCCCCTGCCGGTTCAGCACTTCGAGACCGGCTACTGAATCGGTGGCCAGCAGGGTCACGTTGCCATAGTCGGTATGCGCACCGGCGCCACCATCCTGCCGATCTGACTGGCCGGCTGTTGCAGGGTAATGCAGCATCCGCAGTGTCACGACCGGTTCGTTCAGGTGCTGGGCGAAGAACTGCTCGTCCGCCCCCAGATCCAGACTGAAACCACAGTGAATCACCCGCCCCAGATCCAGGCAGGCATCGAAGTAGCTCAGCATATGTTCACGCCACTGCGGCAACTCTGGCCAGAAGTTGACACCCCGAAACGGTTTGTTGGCCAGCACATCCGGGTGGTCTGCCGGCATCTCGGCGCCCAGATTGAACGCCTCTTTCATATCGGCACCGGATTCCGGATTGAGCTTTTCATCCGCCATGGCCACATAGCCGCGATTGTGGGGCGATCGCTTGATGGACAGCGCCTGCTTGTCTTCAACCGGGAGCGCAAAAAAACGACGGGCCTCTGCAAACGCCGTGTCGATTACCGCCTGGGGAATCCCGTGATCCACCGCGTAGAAAAACCCCACTTCGCGGCAGGCTTTGCCCAGCTCCGCTGCGGTTTTTCTGCGCACATTGGCATCGTCACTGCGCAGGCCTGCGATGGAGATAAGGGGGATTTGATTCATGTACAACTCCTAAACCATATCGACACGAAGATGGGACATCGCCCGGCATCGTTCATAAAGGGACACACCGCATTGTTGAGCGGTTTCAAGTACACGCGCCTCGTCGACCTGAGTCGAGCGCCCGTTTTCGATCAGGCAGCGGCCATCAACCCAAACCCGGCTCACATTGCTTCCGCGGGCTGCGAACACGAGGTTCCATAGCAGGTTGCCACCGTCGTTTGTGACTTCATGAGGCGTCAGATTGGGCATGGCCAGATCCAGCATTACCAGGTCGGCCTTCTTGCCCACTTCAATTGACCCGATCTCCTTGTCCAGCCCCAGCGCTTTGGCGCCGCCGATGGTGGCCATACGCAGGATCTGGTCAGCCGGCAGGGCTGTGGCATCAAGCCGCGTTGCTTTCTGGATCAGCGAGGCAAACTTCATTTCCTCGAACATATCGAGGCTGTTATTGCAGACCGGGCCATCAGTGCCAATGCCCAGCGCAATGCCTGCGGCCAGCATTTCCGGCGTGCGGGCCACACCACTCGCCAGCTTGGCGTTGCTGACAGGACAATGGGCAATCGCCGTGCCGGTGTCTGCAAGCCGTTTGATTTCATCGTCATTGAGCCATACACAGTGAGCCAGCAGCGTGTTCTCACCCAGCAGGCCATAGTGATCGAGCATACCAATAGAGCGCCGCCCGAAGTGGGCCAGCACGGCAGCCTCCTCTTCTTTCTGCTCGCAGGCATGGGTATGGATACGGACGCCGTATTCCCGCTGGCAGCGCACGGCATCGCGATAGGCATCTTCACTGCAGTAGAACAGGTGCTCCAGCCCCATCCAGACCTTTATCCGGCCTTGCTGGCTGCCGTGACGGGTTTTGATCAGGCGCTTGTTTTCATCCCGGGTGGCGAAGAAATCCTTGCCCGGCTGATCCGCGACATAAGGTGCGAGATTCACTCGCAAGCCGATTTCACCCGCTGCATCTGCGCAGCGATCCATAAAGCGGAACATGTCCATTACGCAGGTGGTGCCGCTTTTGAGGGCTTCGAGATAACACAGCCGCGCCGAGTGAAAAGCATCCTCTTCGGTCAGCGCCCGGTGCTCGAGCTGATAATGGGGCAGCCATTCCATCAGCGGCATATTCTCGGTCACGCCGCGCATCAGGCTGGAATGAGAGTGACTGTCGACCAGCCCCGGCATCAGCGCATGCTTGCCCGCGCCATCAATGACCTTTGCTCCTTCAGGGATCGCAACCTCAGCGGATGGCCCCACGGCCACAATGCGATCATCTTCAACCACCACTGTGCCATCGGGAATCACCCGGTTGCGGGGATCCACAGTAAAAATGGCGACGTGGGTAATGGCAAATAGCGTCATAGCTTACTCAGGCCGGTAAAACCGGCGGCTCAAGGTTCACGGTATCGCAGTTGTCACCGGCACCCCGGCGATCAACTACCAGAAAATCAGCGTCGCGCCCGACCGGCAACAAGGGCGCATGCCAGGTGCCGGCACGGTAGTTCACCCCCTGCCCGGCTTCGACTCGAAACACACAAATCCGGGCCGGATCAAACTCGCCCGGTGGCGCGACCACCACCCAATAGGGCGTATCGCCCAGCGGCATAAACGCCTGACTGCCCTGCGGGTGACGTTCCATCAGTTCGATCACCAGCGGTTCCAGCGGCTGCCCCCGGAATATAGAGATAATGGCATCAGCATTTTCTCCCAGCGTTTCTACCGCCGCCAGCGCATGAAAGCGCTCGGTTCGCCCATCATTGATCGGGAAGGAATCAGCCCCTTCAGCACTGATCACATCACCGAAAGGTGCAAAGGCTTCCCGGGTCAGCGGTTGACTGGCAATCGTGCGCGGCGTGCTCATTTAACCGGCTTCCCCCAGAGACGAACACGACTGATGCCACCGTCCGGAATGCTGTTCACCCGAATGTGGGTAATGGGCCCGACATCTTTGAGTTGGCTGAATTCATGAATGGCATCAGCCGTCAGGGGCTGCTCATCCATCAAGGTTTCCCAGAACATGCTCTGGGTGGTTATGGACTGGGTCGTGCCCTTTTCGACGCAAGCGGCCTGAATGGAGCAACGGGCAGGAAAATTGCCTTTGAAGTGTGCAGTGTCGATTTCAATACCGTCGACCACACCCTTGTGGCCCAGCTTCAGAATACACCACTCATTGCCGGGTTCGCGGCGCCGACGGGTTTCCCAGCCATCGCCCATATCGCGGCCCCGGCCGGGACGCAGCAATTTGCGGGGTTCACCATAATGGGCATCGCTCCAGGCCACCTGATCGCCGCCATTAGCGAGCGCCAACAGGTCGAGCCGCTGGTTCAGGTCACGATTGTTCCAATCACAGAACGGCTGACCATAAACGCGGAAACGGGCCATGCCCCCATCTGGCCACAGGTGCAGGCGCAGATGTGTCCAGGGGCCGGATGCGGCAAGGGCCTGGAAACTGTGATCGTTACCAGCGAGCGAAACCGCGGGCAGAATTTCCTGCCAGTCGGCGTCATTACCCGGATCGGATTCCGGCGACCAGCAAGCTTCGATGGACGCCGCAGGCGCGAAATTGCCGGTGAAGAAGCTGGTATCAAAATCCACCCCGTGCAACACACCGGGCATCGCAAGACGCAGGATGCACCAGTCATGGCCCGTATCCCGGCGACGGCGGGTTTCCCAGCCGTCCATCCACTTGCCGTGATCGTCGTACTTGTCGGGATAAAAACGTGCGGGCTCCGGGTTCAGCATGCGTTCACGGGGCGCAAAAAACTCATCTGTCACCCAGCTTACAGCCGCTCCCAGACTGGCATCCGCCAGGTTCAGGTAATCCCGGGTAAACGCCGGGCCATCAACAATCGGGGCAACCTGCACATCACTCATATTCGCTCTCTCTTCGGACTGACTCGATTGACGGTCACTCAGGTGTATAGGGGTGTTCCGCTTTCCAGTGGCGGGCGATATCAATGCGCCGGCAGATCCAGACCTGTTCATGCTGCTGGATGTGGTCAAGAAAACGCTGCAATGCCCGGAAGCGGCCGGGCCGTCCAATCAGGCGACAGTGCAGGCCTATCGACAACATCTTGGGCGTCTCGGCGCCCTCCTGATAGAGCACATCGAACGCATCTTTCAGGTACTGGAAAAATTGCTCGCCGGAATTGAAGCCCTGGGGCGAGGCGAACCGCATGTCATTGGTGTCCAGGGTATAAGGCACAACGAGATGCGGCGTCCGATCGCCGTATTGGGTCTCAACGGTCGTCCAGAATGGCAGATCGTCACCGTAGTAATCACTGTCATACTCAAAGCCGCCTTCTTCCACCACCAGCCGTCGGGTATTGGGGCTGTCGCGCCCGGTGTACCATCCCAGTGGCCGCTGGCCGGTAAGTTCGGTGTGGATCGCGATGGCTTCGCGCATGTGCTCGCGCTCGTCGGCTTCGCTCATGTCCTGATAGTGAATCCAGCGCAGGCCATGGCAGGCGATTTCATGACCCTCTGCCAGAAAAGCCTGAGTGACTTCGGGGTTGCGCTGCAATGCGGTGGCGACGCCAAAAATGGTGAGCGGCAGACCGCGTTTTTTGAATTCGCGCAGCACCCGCCAGACACCGGCGCGGGAGCCGTATTCGTAGATCGACTCCATACTCATGTGGCGATCGGGATAGGCCTGCGCGCCAATGATTTCGGACAGAAAAACTTCGGAATGACTGTCACCGTGGAGCACACAGTTCTCGCCACCTTCCTCATAGTTCAGCACAAACTGCACGGCAATGCGGGCGTCACCGGGCCAGTTGGCCTTTGGCGGGTTAGCGCCGTACCCGATCAGATCCCGCGGGTATTCCGGTTCCATACTCATTTGGGCGGCTCCAGACCACATCCCCTCAGAATAACCGAGATAAGGAAATCGGCAGCATGGTCAAAATCACGCTGCTCATACTCGGCCTTGTTTTCGACCATCAGGATTTGCACCTGAAAATCGGCGTAATGCTGGGTCGATGACCAGATCAGAAAGATCAGCTGTACCGGATCAACGTTTGCCATCCGGCCCTCATCGATCCATTGCTGAATCACGCCGGCCCTGCCCCGGACCCACTCCCGCATATTGGTTCGCAGGTGATCTTTCAGGAAAGGTGCCCCCTGAATGATCTCCATAGCAAACAGGCGGGAAACCAGTGGATGAGAACGTGACAGCTCGACCTTGGTGCGGATAAAGCTGGCCAGACACTCGGCCGGGTCGTCCTCCGGGCTGATTTCGGAAAACACCGCGTTCCAGCGGGTCAGGATGTCATCAAAAAGCGCATGATAAATTCGCTTCTTGCTACTGAAATAATAAAGCACGTTCGACTTGGGCAGTTCGGCGCGCTCTGCAATATTCTGGATCGTGGTGCCGCGAAAACCATGCTGGGCAAATTCCTGCTCGGCGGCCACGATAATACACTCTCGGTTGCGTTCACGAATCCGGCCGGGGCGGTATCGCCGCCCGCGGGAGTCGGCTTCCTGCCGTTCCGTAGCTGTTTCGCTTTCAGGCTGGAGAGTCATCTTTATTGCCTCGCTCCAGGACCGGGAGCCCGACACCTGCCGGACTCCCGGAATGGATCAGAAGTGGAACTTCACGAGCGCACTGACCGCGCTCTCTGTGGCCATGAGGTCGTCATCGCCCACACCATACTTGTTGTTCCAGTAAGAGTATTCGATACCGGCATACAGCATGCCCGGGTTACCCGCATAGTTACCCAGATCCAGCTTGAACTGCGGGTTAAAGTGGAAATCTGACGCGTGATCATCTTCCGCGGTTGACCAGTCGATGTAACCATCAAACAGGAAGCGGTTCGCACCCAGTTCAAACGGTGCACCCCAGGTAATGGTCAGCTGCAGGTCGTTGTCAGGATTCTCGAAGCCGGGCGCATCCGAGTTATTGGCAGCATAAAATCCGAAGGTATTGAAATACTGGAAGCCAGGTACATTCCAGGCCAGGCCAGCACCGGTCAGGTAGTTATTCTGCTGCGGCGCTCCACCGAATTCGTAGGTGGCTGCCAGCAGCACGTCCTTGACCGGACCGAAGCTCAGGGTCTGGCCCGTTGCCCAGCTCAGGCTCAGTGTGGGGGAGAACTCACCGTAAACGTTGTCATCGCCGCTACCGGAAGCGCCGCGGCCGTGATTACGGTCGATAAAGAAGAAAGTGCCGCCCCAGTTATGGCCGGTGGCATTTTCGAATGTGAATACGGTGTCCTCAATCTGCCGATCGCCGAATGTTTCATAATCGGCGCTGTGAAGCACACTGATACTGGAATCGCCAAAGAATTTCTCGGCGTGAGCGACAGGCATACAGGCAACGGCAATACAGCTGGCTAGCAGGGTCTTTTTTAGCGCTTTCATGGTACATCCTCGGTTACGTTATGTTGTCCATCGGTCGGCGTGATTGACACACTCTTTTTTTATTGTCGGGGTCCGCAGCGACGGCCATCGGACACCCTGTCGAAGGTATTGCAAAGCGGCCACACAGGCGGCACCTTGCAACGCCTGCTAACGGCTTGGCCGGTACGGCTGGCCAATTGATAAAGGGGTATTCAGTCGCGTGCGGGTCGGGTTGCTCGACAGCAACACCAGCACGATGATAGTCACCAGATACGGCAGCATCGCCAGCAGTTCGGGCGAGATATCCCAGCCGAATCCCTGCAGCACCAGATGCAGAATACTGGCGACACCAAACAGATAAGCGCCAAACAACACACGCCCCGGGCGCCAGGTCGCAAACACCACCAGCGCCAGCGCGATCCAGCCCCGCCCTGCGCTCATGCCTTCGGACCACATCGGGGTATAGGCCAGTGACAGGTAAGCGCCGGCAAGCCCCGTCAT
>TARA_R100001440_G_scaffold49766_1_pt1 | contig 34937 bp, 49 predicted proteins | sample TARA_R100001440 | Tara Oceans TARA_R100001440 (sample SAMEA2622112) | marine metagenome | biome: marine biome (ENVO:00000447); feature: surface water layer (ENVO:00002042); material: "saline water (ENVO:00002010), including plankton (ENVO:xxxxxxxx)" | depth 5 m
TGCGGCTGGTAAAGCGGCCACTGAAGCGGCAGCACAGCAAGCCATAACCGAAGAGGCAACCAAACAAGCCGTTGCTAGTGAGGCGGCAAAGAGCGGGATCCTTGGCTCTGGCATCTCGGTTGGTGATGTTGTTGTTGGCAGTAGCTTGCTTGGAATGTTGGGCGTCGGTGACGAGGACATCACAGATGATGGCCCTCGTGAACTTGAGTCTCGTCCAGATTACAAAGGTACACCGATTAAGGGAATTTTTAGAGATACAGTAACCGATATCTCGTATGACACGGCAGAAGAGCTGGAAGAGGCGATCAAAAAGCGTCAGCAACAAGTTACTGCCATGGCTTTGGGCGGCATTGTGTCACTAAACGCTGGTGGTTTGATTGAAGGACCGGGCACCGGCACATCAGATAGCATCAAAGCTGGCATATATCAGAATGGTAAAAAGGTTCAGGAGGCTAGGCTTTCGGACGAAGAGTTTGTTATGACGAGAAAAGCCGTCGCGGGTGCGGGTAATGGCGACACCAATTTGGGCGCCAAACGCATGTATGCCATGATGGATAAGTTTGAGGGGATGGCGTAATGGTCGATACAGTCCGCACCGAACAGTTACAGGTTCTGCCAGAGTATCAAGAAACCTTCCTCAAGGATCTTCTTGCTAGCACCTCAACTCTTGCCAATCGAGCCGCTGCCATTCCTGAGTATCAAGTCGCTGGTTTGACACCAGCACAACAGCAGGCGATCCAGCTTGGCATCTCTGGTGTGGGTGCCTATCAACCGATGATGCAAGCTGGTGCTACGACTCTGGGTCAAGGCGTAGCGGCACTGCAACCTGGTGCCTTTCAGCAATACATGTCGCCGTTTACAGATCAAGTCATTGATCAGAGCCTTGCCGATCTTCAGCGTCAAGCAGACATGGAGCGGCAGCGTATCGGTTCTGCGGCTGTGCAAGCTGGAGCCTTCGGCGGATCCCGTCAGGCCATAGCCGAACAAGAGTTACAGCGTAACACGGCGGACGCCTTTGCTAGACAGTCAGCACAGCTTCGTGCACAAGCCTTTGAGTCGGCGCAAGATCGAGCACAACAGGGGGCAGAACTGTTTGGCAAGCTGGGTCTACAGCAAGCGGCCATGGGCGAGTCGGCACAAGCGGCACAAGCACGAGACGTTGGAATCCTGTCACAGCTTGGCGGTCAGGAACAAGCGCAACAGCAAGCCGAGCTTGAAGCGCAACGAGCCACGAGTCTTGAACGGCAGTTTGAACCATATCAACGCATTGGTTTCATGTCTGACATTTTCCGTGGCGTACCGACCACAACCAGTACGTTGACCAGTCGCACGGCTCCTTCACCTAGCACCTTGTCTCAAATCGCTGGTTTGGGCATGGGTGTGGCTGGACTTCAGCAAGCTGGCGCCTTTGGTGAGGGCGGAATCTTTGGCGGGTTGGGTAGCTTCCTTGGTATGGGTGGTCAGAAATAATGAGCGTATACAACCGCAAAATGTTCAAGCCGCGTAACGCCCGTAACGCCCTGAATCAGTCGGCGGGTATACCTAGCGTGCAGAAGTTCCAGACCGGTGGCGCAGTCTCATCTAATCCTATTATGAGTGTGTTACGGGGGATGTTTACTCCCACTCCTGCTTTTAGACAATTACAGAATGCTGCATCCTCCGGTCAAGCAACGGCACCAACACCACAGGTTAAGATTCCGACAACAGGACCGGCTTTCACAGGACCGCCAGCCAGTAGACGCGCACAATACAGGTTTACGCCTGGGGTTGCATCTGGAGTTGCTAGGGACATTCAACCAGACGCATTAAGAAGAGCGCAAGTTGACGCTACCAAAGGAAGAATTTTTGGCAGTGAAGGAATTTTAGACGCGCTTTCTTTGAAAGGTGGTTTAAGTGGCACTGTTGATCGAAGCACTCCGCAGACAGAGGCTGAACGTATTGCTCAACTTGCTAAATTAGGAGGAGCACAAGCGTATGATGCCGGCGCAGCAGCGTTGCAGGCACCTATGATGCTTGGTTATGATTTAGGCGCTGGACTCGCCGCAAGTGCAGATCAAATTACGCCAGAGTTTGCTCGTGAAGTTGCAAGCGGCAAATCACAACTCTCCCCAGACCTGATTAAAGGCATCAACGCTGGATTGGTACAAGTTCCTCCCGTTCTCGCTAAAGCGATTGATGACGGCGACATCGTTGTACCTGGACTGGATATCACTCGTGTTCAAGCTAAACCACTGCCCCCCGCAGTACAGGTTATGAAAGAACTCCCCGGCGCGCAGACTATCCGTGTTGGCGAAGAGGGTGCAGTCAGTAAAGGTCTGCCTGAAACAGCCGCAGAAAGAATGGCTAGAATTGCAATTGCTGATGCTGGTATGCAAACAGACATGGGGCCAGAAACAGTGGCGATGCTTGAAGAGCAGCGCCGGATGCAGGAAGCGCAACGCAACCTGCCAGAGGACGATTCAAAGAAGTCTGATGCTGTTACACCCCCCACTTCAAAACCCTCTGACGAAGAGAGGGAACAGGATAGAACTGATGAAATACTTGATAGTGAAACTCGTAGACAACAAAGTCAGACAGATACGATTGTTCCTAGAACACCGGAAGAAATAGAAACTATTATCAATAACGGCACTGAAGAAGAGCAGCAATCTGAGTTAAAACAACTGATGAACGAGTTTACTCAAAATGCTCCTCAATATGAAGGTGTCGACACGGGTTTAGCCATTGCAAAAATAGGTTTTGCTATGGCGGCTGGTAAAAGCCCAGACGCAATTCAAAACATTGCTACTGCTTTAAGTGATGGAGCAGACATGTTGATAAAAGATAAAAGTAAAAGAGATGCCTTTAATCGTCAGGTTAAACTCTCTGCACTACAGTATGGTTTAAGTGAGATATCTAAAGATAAAGCTGCTAGACGTTCTTTAGAAAGTGAGTTTGTTGATTACGTTACAACAGAAAAAGTAACGTATAACGGTAAAACATATGCTCCTGACACTACCATAACAGTCAGCAAAGCAGATATGAAGGACGGTAAATTACCTGAAGGACTTCAAAATGTCACAGTGTACAACGCTCAAATTGCAGCAACTGCTAGGCGTGAAATAGCTCACGCAAAGTCAATTAAAGATGCAATTGAAAAAGGCCGCATGAGCGTTGAGGCCGGCAACAAACTTCAGAATGAATACACTCAACTCGTTGATAAAGCCATTGAATCTGAAGCTGCTAGAGCAATTTTTCAAAACGCTATACTTCGTGTCAACAAAACCGGAGAGGTTGTTGGACTTGGCCCTGCGTTAAAATTAACAGGACAACAAGCCTTATCTTTATTCGGCATGAGTAGCGGTCATCAATCAACACTATCTGAATTTAAAACGGATTTGCGTGCAGGTTTGCAGCGTTTGGTTCCTGTTACACTTGGTAAGGATCAAGCAGCTAATTCAATATCTAACCGAGATGTAGACTTACTTGTTGAAGGATTTATCGCTGACGGAATATTAAAAGACGCTGGAGGCGGTAATTTTAGTTTGATTTTTAAAACAGAAGCAGAGTTAACAAAGTCTCTTCAAAATGGTTTAGGTAAGATTGAGGATTCTCAAGCCGGTTATTTAAGTCAGCTTCGAGATAAAGAAATATTACTTAGAAGTTCATACGCTCCTGGTGTAGGACAAGAATCTGGTCTATCTCTTGTTGGGAGTGCTTTAGCCAGAAAGCAAGAGGTGTTCGGCGGCGGCTTTGCTCCTCAAAAATATCAACAAGGTGATGACGGCATCTATAGACGAGTGAGCTAATGGGAATCATTAAGGTTGAAACTCCTGAAGGCATCGTTCAAGTAGAGATAGAGGGTGATAAGCCAACCCCTCAAGAACTCCAAGAGATAGATAGTCAATTCTTTGGTTCTACGCAAAGTGTTGGCCGTCCTCGCACACCTGAACTTAGTCTAGCTACTGCAACTCCCGAAGAAATTAAAGATTTCATTCGTCAAAAAGAAGCAGCAACGGGCGCAGATGTGGTAACTGGAGTTCCCTTGGTTGGAAGCCGGCTTAAAGACCCCGGCGTTGACTACACCTCCGGCCTTCAAGACTTTGGCTTGCGTGCTGGCTTTGGTGCACGCGAAACAGCCGAAGAAAAAGCGGCATACTTGACAGACAAGGTCGGTGCAGATGGATTCCGGCAGGACAAGGGTGGCAGGTTCATTCTAACACAAGCTGGGCGCACGGCTCTTGGGTTGGGTGAAGGTAGCGAACTTGCGATCGATGAAGAAGGTCTGTCTCGATATGACGTTGCGGACTTCGCGGGTGAGGCTGGCGTACCGTTGGCCGCAGGTATTGGTGCAGGTCTTCTGCTTTCCGGCACAGGATTCTTGGTCGCCGCTCCAGTAGTTGGCGTGACCATGGGTTTGGCAAAGCTGGCGGATGAGGCATATGAAACCTCTCAAGGTTATCAAAGACAGACTTCGGATGAAATCTTGCGTGATGCGGCGATTGAGGGAGCGTTTGGTGCTTCTGGTGAACTTTTAGGTCGTGGCATCTCTAGTGTCTTCGGCAGGATTCTAAAAGGCTCTGGTAGTGCGGAGGCCGAAGCGGCTCGAGCACAGGGTCGTGAGCTTGTGAAGCAAGGATTCCGGCCAACCGTAGAAGGCGCCGCACCTGGGGTTCGTCCTGTTCTCAATCGTCTGCAAGCTATTTATGAGGGTGTGTTCCCGAATCAGAAAGCGGCGGATGACAACTTACGTCTTCTGCTACAAGAGATGAAGAGTCTTGGTACGGCGGATAACGCAGCCATTGACTCGCTTGAACAGGTTGTTCGTCAAGACATCAACAAGATGTATGGCACGGCAGAAAGCGTCGTAAGAGAGGCGCAACGCGCGTTAGGTAAGGAGATTGAAACTGATATCAAGGCTGTGATTGAACCGCTCCGTCGCGGTGAAAAACTTAGCAACGAATCCATTCAGTCATTGATCAATGCTAAGACGGTGTTTGATGAACAGTCAGACTCACTATTCGGCGCAGCGTCAAAGGCGTTAGGCGAAAACAATAAAATCATCCCTGTTGCTGACATAAAAAAGGTTTTGGATCGCATCGCTCGTACCAGCCCCGAAGTCGATCAGCTAAACAACACTCAACTATATCGCATCATTAACAATTCCATTGACGACGTAATGGCGCGTGCTTCTCGCGCTGGTCAACCGATGACACGAGATGAAGCAATAGCATACGCTTACATTTCTCCCGAAGACGGTCATATCATTAGGCAGATTGTACGGAATCTTGGATATAGTGATGAGTTCAAAGCGACTGTTGCTGCCGGCAATCAAGCAGCGTTGAAGACGGCAATTGATGACGCTTTCTTTGCTGGTGAACAAAAATTGAATCTAGTTCTTTCACACTTTGGTAAAGCACATCCGAAGAGTGTAACGGGCAGAGAATTGACTGAACAGTTGAATGAAGCCGAAACACAAAAACTTAGAACACTGTTGAATCAAAGCGGTATGGAATTTAGTTCCGCTCCGACCACAGGCACGCTTACACAACTTCGCGAGGGTCTAAACCTCATGCAACGCTCTCGTAAATACTATGAGAAAGGTATGCGTAGGTTTGGAGATCCCGTAGTTGAGAAGCTCTATAAGGAAACGCAGGCTGGTCGCATCAACATTGATGCAACCAAGTTCATGGATGAGTTGATTGATCCTAACTCACCGGAGAAGTTGCGGCGTTACTTCCGTGCGATCCGTGGCACTGGAATTGTAGAAGGTCTTGAAGCTGGCGAAGCAACTTTGGCAAGAGCCTCTGTCACTCTTCCTAACGGTCAAAAAGGAACAATCGCGCAAGCGAGAGCCGCCTTGGATAACATGCCAGAAAACTCTACCAAGCGAGATTTTCTTAAACGGATTCAAGCGGCTGAAGCTAGGGCAGAGAGAACTGCGAGTGCTCGAGGACAGGGTGTAGCGGCTCAAGAAGCCGCACGCCAGCAGTTGGCTCGTGCTTGGTTGGATCGTGAACTCACTGACCCAACTAACATGACTACCAAAAATGGTGTGGAAGTTATTAGTGGCACTAAAATAGCAAGTAAAATTGAGGCACTTGGTTCCACCGCTAACGTCCTGTTCAAGGGTGAGATCAAGGAGATCAACCGCCTAACACAGCTTTTGAAGCAGACAGGTGAAGAGTTTGATCCAAATGTCTTAAACAGATTTGCGGACGACAACATTGCCAACAGCATACGCGGCGTTAATGAGGCACTCGCTACTAGAGCCGGTTTCAACGAGAACAGTTTCTTGCAGGCTCTGTCCCGCAATGATTCCGAAGGGATTGTAAGTTCCATCTTCCAACGCGGTAACGCGGAGAAGATCCGGCAGTTTAAAACGGGCAGGATCAAGGTTCGTGTCGCTGGGGCAGATGGCGAACCTGTATTGGCAAGTCAGTTTGGCGAGATCACTCCGCAGGCCGTTGAAGCTGTAGAGCAAGCGGCTATGGGACGGATCCTTCGTTCCCTTGGTGATGTAGACTCACCTGCATTCAGGGAATCTTTTGTGTCAGGTAGGCTAGGAACAAAGTTGCAAAGCGCGCTAGAAGGTTATGGACGAGAGTCCATAGAGGCGATGTTTGGCAAGCAGGTATCAGACGACTTGTTCAAGCTGGCAGACAATATGGTGGCCGTGTCCAACGCACCCATTGCCGGTAAGGGTGGCCTTGCTGCGCCGCAGATTGCGATTGGCCTTGGCATTTATGGTATGCTTACTGCGCCACTTGCCACACTTCCCGCCGCCGCTTTTTACCTTGCGATGTCAAACGCTCTCAGGCGCCCGTCTGTTTTAAAGGTTTTATTAGCAAGTCGAGAGCCTGGTGCGGACAAAATAGGTCAAGCATTGCAGGTTATACAAACCAGTGGTCAACAAGCTATGCAACAGCTTGGCCGTGCAGACGAAGGACCAACCAAGTTACCTCCAGAGGCACGGCAACTTGCTAGTCAAGCTATGACGCAGATGGCTCCTGTTGCTAATCAAGCGTTGCAAACAGCACAGACCATAACTCAAGTACCGCAGGTCGCCCCCGCCGCAACAGGCACGGCTGGGCAAGTTTCACCAATTCTGCTGCCGGATCCTGCAACTCAGGCTCTGGCGCAATCTCTTGGAAGGACTACTCCATGAACAAAGATCAGCTTCGTGAAGAGCTTGCAGAGGACGAAGGCTGCAAGTTTGAAATCTACCTAGATCACCTCGGCCTACCTACATACGGGATTGGACATCTTGTGGTAGAGGATGATCCAGAACACGGTCAGGCCGTTGGCACGCCCGTCGATGAAGAGCGCGTGCGTCAGGTGTTCAGCCTAGATATCGCGTCCACGCTGGACGAGTGCAAAGTCTTGTACCCAGACTTTGACGATCTGCCAGAGGAATGTCAGTTGATCATCGCAAACATGATGTTCAACATGGGGCGTCCGCGTCTGTCAAAATTCAAGGGTATGAAGGCTGGCGTTGATGCACGGGACTGGAATCGTGCAGCTGACGAGATGGTAGACAGCCGCTGGTATGACCAGGTCACCAACCGCGCCAAGCGTTTGGTAGCGCGTATGAGAGCGTTGGCGGACTAGCCAACCTCACCCCAGTTGTCACCTAGTTCCTGATCAACCTTACTGGGCACCTTCAGCGGTGTGCTGGTCTCCATGATCTCCGTGATTCTTGCGGCTTGCTTCTCGGACTCAACATTGAAACACAGTTCGTCATGCACGGTTAGGAGTGGCACCAGACCCTCCTTGTAGCACTCTGCCATAGCAACCTTGGTTTGATCCGCCGCAGAGCCTTGTATAAGCCTGTTGAGCGCCTTGTAAGTAAACGCGCGTCTCAGTATAGGCCCGTACTCCTTCTGCGCCTGCTCGAGCTTCATAGGCTTGCTATAGCCGAATGTCTTTGGCTCCCACATGTCAAACCGGCACAGACGCCCTGACATAGTACGGATCTTGCCGTGAGCACTTGCTTGTGCCGACACTAGGTCTGCCAAGCCTTTCACAAACGGCACCTTCTCGTGATACTGCGCCAACAGTGCCTTGGCCTCGTCCTTGGATATGTCCATGGTGTGGGACAGCTTGCCTACGCCCATGCCATACATGATGCCCAGATTCACGGTCTTGGCCTGCTTGCGACTGATGTTCGCCATATCGGCTACCATCTGGTGGAAGTCGGCATCACCCTTGTGATACTCGTCCACGACGCTGTCGATCATCGGACTCTTGTACTTGGCGCCCATGCTTGCACAGTAGTGGACAAGGAGCCTTGGCTCTTGGCTTGAGTAGTCAAAGCTACCCCACTTACAGTCGTCGTCAGGAATGAACAGACCACGGATCATGGCCTTGATCTCTGGATCCCGCGCCGGAATCTGTTGAAGATTGGGGTTGCTTGAGGAGAACCGCCCAGTGACAGTGCCGCCATCATCAGACCGTAGCTGATGAAACTCGCAGTGGATGCGCCCCTTGTGGGCGAACTTCAGAATGTTATCAATGAATGTATTGCTGGCCTTATCTAGTTCACGAAGCCTAAGTATCTTTGCCGCAACTGGATGCGAACAGGCTTGCAGGAATGCCTTGGTAAAGGATGGCTGTCCGTTGTTCTCTGTCCGCTCATAGTACAGGTTGTGATGATCAAAGACGGACGCCACGCTCTTGGCTACCCACGGTTCTACGCTCACGCCCGTCTCATGCTTGATGTCTGCAATCAGATCCTGCTTGAGACCAATTAGCTTTTTCTTTGCCGCCTCGGCACCATCAATGTTTACCTTTACGCCCTTCTCACGCATGTCCAACAGGACGGGCAACAGCGAAGTCTCCAGATTGAACACATCCATAAGAGTCTGTTCTTTGAGTCCGACATGCATCATGTTCCACAGCTTGAGCGTCAGCTCTGCATCCTTCTCGGCATACGCCCCCACGAATCGTGAGTTGAGCCGCCACATCTCCCCCTTGGGATCGAAGCCATGATCCGCCGCCGCAGCGCGGAGTGTTCTCTCATCCTTGCGCTCGTCTAGATAATCTTTAGCCAGACTGTTGAGGCTGTAGCTGAACCGGTTCTCGTTCAGTAGTGGCGCCGCTACCATCGTGTCAATGATCGTGCCTTGGATCTTGACCCCTGCCCACCGAAGCCAGCCAGCATCATAGGTGGCGTTGTGCATAACCTTGGGGATGTCAGGCGTAGCAAGCTGGTCAGCCAGCCACTTCATGACCTTGTTCTGCGGGATGTTGCCCCCGCCCTCGTGAGCAATGGGGTAGTAGCCTACGAAGTCACCAGCCGCTACCGCTACACCTACGATGAAGCCGTCATCACGCGCCCACCCTGGTCCCAAGGACATCAGGTTCGGATCGTTGGTCTCAAGGTCGATGGCAATGAACTTGCTGTTTCGCAGATCAGGAAACACCTCCGGCGGCACCCAGTCCTTCTCGATGGTGTCCAAGTCCATACGGTGCAGAAAGCTGATCTGACTACTTTCCTTTGCCATCTATCTCTCCTCCGAGACTCGCGTATCCAGCAATGTCGATCCACGAATCCTGATGCGTTGGCGTAACAATTAGTCTAGCAAGTTTTAGCGCCGTAAGACACTGATAAACTTGAGAAACCGTAACGTCTTTCTCTAGTATGACAGACCAGAGTTGCGCCACGCGTTCATGGTTCTCGTATGCATCGCCATAATCTCTGGCTCTCGGTCCATTGACCAAGTCCTTGGCGGTGTCGAGTAGCTTGTCACGTTTCATTTTTGTTCCTCCTCGCGAGTATCCCAATAGTCCTCGCCGTAATGGTGAACAATCTCTTCGCCTGCGGCTATGTCCCGCAAAGCGACGAACTCTAGAAACCTGTTATCTGTTTCGGATATCTGCCATTCAGCGTTTGGATCTGATCCGTGGTTGTAGATCATCCCAGCGCCCAGCACGCAGTAGTAGTCCTCATCATTGTCTGGACTTTGAAAAAGATAATCATCAAGGCGGCTATTCTTTTTGATATCGTCGTTGTCTATGACGACGTAGAAACAGGACTCAATCACCTCATCCTTTAGAATGTTGCGATCAGCAAAAACACCAACGCCCTCGATGCTTGAATCTTGAATCTTAATCATATCGAATACCTGTATTGTGATCGTGAATCCACGACATGCAGATTCTCCCTTGCCCTAGTAACGGCGGTGTAGAAGACGCGGTGCTCATCGTCCTGATCCGGTGCGTTGACCGCAGGGTATGACGAGTCCGTTAGCAACAGAACATTGTCATCCTCGCCGCCCTTCATGCGGTGGATGGTAGACAGGCTGATTCTTGGCTTGGTTAGATCCTCGCCCCTACGTCGCACAGCCGCCATGTACCGACGATCTTCGCGGGACATATTGACCACGACTTCTGGCCTCATCTCTTGAGGCGCTAACAACCCATGCTCTGCCACCAGATTGTCATAGTTGTGGAAACCTTGCGGATCCACCGCGTCAAAGGTCTTGGTCGCTGCACGCTTCAACAGCGCCTTGTCGCCTTGCTTTGGCATGTAGCCGTAGAGCTTCTTGATCTCACCGACACTAGCGGTCTCGCCCTTGGCTAACCGTTCCCAGATGTTCATGGCCTCAAGTAGTTCAAGCGAGATCATGGAATTACCAAAACGCTCAAACAAATACCCGTCGTCCCGTAAAGTTTGGTGAATATGGTTCAAGGCTTTGTTGGTACGCGCCATAATTGTCCACGAACCTTCATCAATATTCACATCGTACCAATTCATGTGAAAGTTGACAGAACCCTCGGCGTCACGCGGACTCCAGTCCTTCTCTTGCCTAACATGAATACGGTTAACCAATTCGTTTGCCAGACCAAACACTTCCCCCGGCACACGGTAACTTTTGTTCAAGATAACCTTGTTGTCACAAGCGTTCATGAAGCTATGCAGATCCACGCCGTTCCAGCGGTGGATGCACTGGTCATCATCTCCGGCGTACCAGACCTTTGCCGCCCTCTCCTTGAGTATGGCAACTTGCTTCCACTGTAGCGGTGTCAGATCCTGCGCCTCATCGACGATCAGAATCTCCAAGGCAGGACCGGTGCCTTGCTGAACGAACAGATCCACCATGTCCGTGAAGTCATACTTGCCCATGTCTGACTTGTACTTTGCGTAGATCTGATCCACGCGCTTGACCATGCTCCAATGCAAGTCGTAGTCAGCTCGATCATTGTACTCATACTCAAGACTCACACAGCGCATCTTGGCACGGTTGATAACCTCCAGATAGCGGTTGCCTTCTTTCATGGATAACGGCACCAGTCCTTCCTCCATGACCTGTGCAGTGCTACGGTCAAAGGGCATACCCAAGATATCACCCAGCTTGTGAAAGTCGGACGGCTGTACCGTCTCGGACTTGTCCATGCCCAACCAGTTGAAGCCGATTGAATGTAGCGTCTTGAACCACGGCACATCCTTTTCGGTAAGCTGTAGTGCGGTGCTCACTCGCTCTCTCGCTTCTTGAATAGACTTGCGAGAGAAAGACACGAATCCGATACGATCAGGGGGCGTACCGTTGGCAAGTTCCTGACGCACGATCTCAATCATCGTGTGTGTTTTACCGCACCCTGGTGGCCCGAAGATGAGTGTCTCCTCAGTCATCCGTCTTCTCTGTCGCGTGGACGAGACTCAAGCCAATGCTCTACCTCTGTCCGTAGCCAGCGGGTTGTGCTGTTCTTCTCGTTCTCAGGGCCGAGCACGACTGGTTTGGGGAAATGTCCTTCGTCTACCCACCGGTAGATCGTTGAACGCGCCACACCAAGCCATTCGACTACATCGCCCACTTTGAGATACCGTTCATCAGAAGGGTATGTCATTTTCTATCTCCTCTGTTGGTAGGTCGATTTCGGTGTTGTCAAACTCTGGTACAAACCAGACGCGAAGATTCTTCCATTGACCAGTATCTTCGTCTTTAAACTTGTAGGTGGTGTTGCAGTCATGCCCACCATTCATGTCCTTGAGGCGCTGCTGGATTTGTGGACGCTTCAGTTCGCGGAATCCGCGATTGCGTAGAAACTCCATCAGTCCCTTAATCGTGAACATCGTCATGTCATTCTCTGTCCACGGCTTGCCAATCGTCATCTCTTGCGGTGATCGCGCCCGAATCCTGCCAGTGCAGTAAACCTCAACCAGTTCTTCAAACTGACCTTTGATCGTTAATTCTTTGGGCACCTCAATGTGTGTGGCCGTCTCAAGCATCCGGTTCACATACTCCTGCCAATCCGGCGCCTTCATGATTGGCGGCATGACATCAAGCTGCTCCATACATGCACGTTGGAACTGCAAAGGCATTTGTAACTGTTCGGTGGACAACTCCAGCCGCTTGCCATCAACATCCAGAAAGTACAGGCGCGGCTCTGACTTTTGTATCGTGAGTCCGGTAATACCAGGCATCGAGCCGTTCTTGCCTATGCCATACTTGGCTTGCCGACAGGCCGTCTTATCACAATGACTGCCCATGGGTTCGTCCTTGCAGAGATACCCATAGTCCTTCTTCTTGTGCTGGTTCTGGATTGTGACGATCTCACTGGCAGGCAATGATGGTTTGCAATACTTTTGATTCCACGATTCAAGGGTACGTTCCCACGAATCTGGATTCATCATCTTCGCGGCCACCGCCGCATGAAACATGACTTTGTTTCTTGTGCCGTCTGGCACAGAGGTTGCGAACATGATCCGCAAGCATGGCGGCATTTCGCGAAGTTCGTCATCATCGGTCGAAAAATCTAGCTTGCGAAGATCCTCTAACGTGACCTTTTTACGCTCAACCTCTTTAAGAAACGACTCAAGTGATAACTCATCCCCCTTCTGATTTATCGCATAACGTAATGTATTATCTGCCGCGAAGTACGGCAGGTTAATGAAGTTGCCGACATCACCACGCTCGGCAAGAATCTTGTTTTGTTTTGGAAACACCTCACAGCCGCCGTAACCGAGTACGGCAGCGAACTCCATCAGGTGGTCACGCATATCTGTTGCACTAATCCAGTCTCGCATAAACAAGAACAGATGTGCCCCGCCTGACTTAGAACGGCAAACAACGAGTGGTAGCTTAAAACGGCGGCACTTCTTCAAGATGGCTAGGTGGTCAACCGGATATGTATCAATGTCTAATGCACCAAACTTGCACATGTTCTGACTATTGATCGGAATCGAACCAACCCCATGTTCGCCCTGCAAATGGCTGTCGATCAAATGCTTGGTCAACGGTTCACGGACGATGAAACTCTTTGCCTCTGTCTTACCGTTCTTCCTAACGTCACCTACTGTTGTTTGACCATGTGCAACGCTGGAGCCTTCAAAGACCGCAGCGAACCGGTCAACTAATGTCATCACTTACTCCGCAAAAAAGGGCGACAGGCCGTGCTACCTGCCGCCCCAACGATTAGAAGGGGATATCTTCGTCCGTTGGCATCTGCGCCCCAGGAGCGGAGTCACTGACTGGTGCCTCTTCCTGCTGGGCCTTTGCCTCACCCTTCATAACCGATTCGCGGAACGCCTTGGCTTCCATGAACAGGCTCTTGTCCTGCACCAAACCGACCTTTTCGACGGCCCAGTTGTACCAAGTACGCATCTCACCCTCGACGGTCTTAGACTCCTCAACCACCGTGAGCTTCCACATGGTGGCGAACAGAGCCGGTGTTCTCATGACACCCTTGCCGTCTTTGATTTTCTGCATAGCAATCTGGGTCTTCCAGCGGCGACTGACCTTCAACCCCGTAGACTTGAAGTCCACGATGGCTGGCTCATACATGCCGTCCTCACCAAGGATCAGACAGAAATGCTGATCGCTCTTAATGACCTCATTGCCGTTTGACAGAAACTCTTTGGCCCCTTGCCTTGTCGTTTGCGACAGATCTGGATCGTCGGGAGACCGCAGACCTATGAACCCACCTCCTTGTTCACCTGGTGTGAACTCTGGATAGGTAGTGACTTGATAGCAAGGAATAACAGTGATGCCTTCCTCACCGTCCCAGATCTGACCCGACACCGTGTTGAACACATCCCCTTGTCGTAAGTCAGGGATGTATTTCATGTCGCTTTTCTTGAGTTGCGGGGAAGTGCCCTGCGCTACGCGAACAAACGGAATCTGTAGTTCGTCTGCCTCGTAGCTCGTGCCCTCACCGGCAGTCTCCAAGATGTCGTCCATCAGTTCGGCTGGTACGCCAGCCTCTTCTTTCTTCGCAAGTTTTGTACTCATTTTGAGTTCCTCTTCACTTCAGCAGTTCTTCCAACAAACGCTCCAAACAGATCCAAGTCGATGTTGTTACCCTTTTCGACCTGCTCCCGAATGAAACCTTTCAAGGTCATCGAATGGATGTGCGTCTTCTGTTCTGGGTGAAAACCCTTCTCTTCAAGCTGGTACATGACATCGCCTGCGACGTTGTCCTCGCCCTTGCCAAAAGACACAACAATTTCATTCTTGATGATTCCCTCATGACCATGTTCTCGGAGCCAGTTGAAAGCCTCCTGCTTCCGGTCAGCAGGGATAGACGCAGACACAAACGACTTGAGTTTGACGATTGCACCGTCAACATCAATGCGCTCAATCCCCATCTCATCCATGAGCATGGGGATTTGTTCAAACGCTATCCTCTGTTTTTCTTCTTTCAGTCCTTTGAGGTAATTTTCAGTTTCCTCAATTTGTTGTTGTTTCTCATTATACCGGCGGACCAAACCGGATAATTTTTTGCCGCCATCTGCATCAACGTCATTTAACGTATCAGCGTCAACGAACATCTCTTCGTCAAAGATTGCTTCTTTCTGCTGCATAGCAAGTACATCCTCTTCAGGTTTGATGGCTTGACGGAACTAAACCGTGAGCCTATGTTTAGACCATATGGGAGGACATGGATGAAAGTCAACTACAAATTCAAAACGAAACCATATGCACACCAGGTCGAGGCGTTGGATCGTAGCGTTGACAAGGAATCCTTCGGGTTCTTTATGGAGATGGGTACTGGTAAATCAAAGGTCTTGATTGACACCATCGCCTACCTTGGATCGCAGGCAATCAACCCGCTGGATCGGGTTGAGTTCGCTTTGATCATTGCACCCAAGGGCGTCTACCGCAACTGGATCAACAAAGAAATCCCAGAACATTTCTCAGATGAGATCGCGCACACCGTGTGCCATTGGCAAGCAAATCATACCAAGACGTATCGCGATAAAGTTCGGGCGTTCTTCAACAGCCGAGACCTTGGCGTAAAGATATTCGTCATGAATGTGGAAGCGTTTTCGTCAGCCAAAGGTAAGAAGGCGGGGGAGTGGATGGCTGAGAAGTTCGGGCGCTTTGGCCTTATAGCCATTGATGAATCTACAACCATTAAGAACCATAAAGCCAAGCGCACCAAGTCCTTACTCAAGATTGCGGAGAAGTTCAAGTACAGAAGACTATTGACAGGGTCGCCTGTCACAAAGTCACCCATGGATCTGTATTCACAATTTCAGTTTCTTGACCCCAGCATCTTGGGCTTCGACTCCTACTATGCGTTCCAAGGACATTTTGCTGTTCTGCAAAAGCGCACCATGGGCGCACACAGCTTTCAACAAATCCTTGGCTACAAAAATCTGGAGGAGCTGACTATGCGTATTGACCCACACACATATCGAGTCTTGAAGAAAGACTGTCTGGACCTGCCGGAAAAGACCTACACCGTGCGTCATGTGACCCTGACCACGGAACAAGTCCGCATGTATAAAGAGTTGCAGGAGTTTGCCATTACACTGCTAAAAGACGACAAGCTGGTTAGTACACCGCAGATGATCACGCAGATGCTGCGCCTACAACAGGTGCTGTCGGGTCATGTCAAAACAGATGATGGTGAACTGCTTCAGTTACCCACTCAACGTCTGGCCGCGCTTATGGATTGCATTGAAGAAGTGTCTGGTAAGATCATCATCTGGTCGCGGTTCCGGTATGACATCGTCAACATCCGTAATGAACTGGCTAGCGTGTACGGCTCGGACTCGGTGGTCTCTTACTACGGCGACACATCTGAACAAGACCGCCAGACCGCCATCGACAGATTCCAAGATGGCAACGCAAGATTCTTTGTAGCGAATCCAGCCACGGCTGGTTATGGCCTCACGCTGACCGAGGCCAACACAGTGATCTACTATGCTAATGACTTTAACCTTGAAACTCGGATCCAGTCCGAGGATCGCTGTCATCGTATTGGTCAGAAAAACCCTGTCACCTACATTGACCTAATCGCAGTCGGGACGATTGACGAGAAGATCGTCAAAGCTCTTCGTGATAAGATTGATATAGGTGCACGAGTATTAGGAGAGGAGGCTAGGGAATGGCTGAAGCTGACCCCAAAATCGCAGGCAGTATAGACGTTTTGATCGACTACAAGAAAGGTGGCCTGACATTAGAACAGGCCGTTGACCGTTTCAGGAAACTGACCGGCTTGACACCAGACATCGCTGAAAAGTTTTTACGGGGGTTAGGTAGAGACAATGTCGTTTCGCTTTCGGCAAAGAAATCAGTTCTTGAGTCAGAGTCGGCGGCGGAATGATCTGGCTCCTCGTCCTAGTGATCGCTGTGGAGACCGACAAGATCGAGACAAAGATTCTATCGGGGTTCCCAACGATAGAGGATTGCCATCTGGCAGCTTACACGATTCTTTGGGACAAAATGCCGATGAATCAGGAGGCGCTGTGCATCAGGACGGAGACGAAACGTGATGAAAGATGACGACATCATACAAAGGCGGCTGGACGCAGGCATGTGTCCACGCTGCTCGTCTCATACTTTAGAAGAACGCCGGTTTGGTTCTAAGTGTCGTATGTGTGGTCTTGTTATCGGGGAATCACGCGACAAAGAAGACTACGACTTTGACACCACCAACGAGACGGGGTCGTTGTCGTGATCATTGACGAGATCATGCGTGAACCGGAGCAGCTGAGTTTGTTCCAATGAAAAGGGCGGCTCACGCCGCCCGATTCTTATTCCGAAAAGTTAGGTCCGGTAAATTCAAACCCAAAGTCATCAACACTATCAATATGCTCAATGACCTTCTTGCGAACCTCCTCCCTTAATGCATCCTTCCAGTGCATATTAGCCTCGGAAAAATCCACAACTACTTTGAGTGGAATCGAAACATCGTATTCAAATGTTCCGCCATACGCTTGCAGTTCTTCTTCCTTGGTGAAACTAGCGTCACTCATTTCTTGCTCCTTGTTGGTTTGTTCTTACTGCCCTTCGGCCTGCCCCGCTTCTTTGGTGCGGGTTTCTTGGGTGCCGTCTTCTTGGGTGCCGGTGCTTGACCCCCGACCCACGCTTCATTGAACGTCGGAGTCTTCTTGTCGTCGCCGACCAGCCGCCCTCGATCATCTCGCGCGCGCTCCGGTTTGGATTCGGTGTAGAACATCGGAAAGAATGTTTTCAGAAACCTCTTCATCATGCAGACTTCTCCCTTGTCTGTTGGTATGCGTCCTTGATCAGGACGGCTAGTTGCCTTGCGATTGTCCGGTCTTCAGCCTTCGACAGCTCGCGGATCATCTCATAGATTTCCATCGGCACGGCTACGTTGCGAAACGCCGCCTTTTTTTCGACTGTTGGTCTTCCGCGTTTTGCTGCCATCTACTTGCCTCCGTTCTTTGGGCGTCCGCGCTTTCGGGCGGCCTTTGATTCGCGATACACCATCGACTCCCCGTCGTACTCCAGCCCCAGTTCGTCCACCACCGCCACTAGGTTTGCGATCATCCTTAGATCGTTGTCCTCCAGCATGAACCGAATTGACTTTCCGCGAATCAGATTTAGCTGGTCGTTTACCAGCGATACCATAGACATGCTTATGCCTCCTTACCTCTACCTCAATGTAGTAACCATGGTGACCGTCTCCCCTTCTGGGGATGCTGGCTTGTTCGTCCAGTTCGTCAATCACCGCCTCAAGTTCGGTGGGTTTGCACACCACCTCTTTCACAATCTTTAACCTATTAGAATATAGGGTAATTGTGAAATCTAAGATTTTATTATCATTCTTCATGTTTATAGCTTGTTATCACGCAATCATCCAGAACAATCTTCTTGTTCCGAGGCAGTTCATAAAACCGCCATTGAGTCAGCTGCACCGTACAAGCCTGCATATTGTCGAATGTTCGGTGATAAAACTCAGTCTCGCATTTGCTCTCACCGCCTGCGAATACCGTGCACACCAGTGCCATTGCCTTAACCACCATCCTTTTTGCCCCCATGAAAATCACCGCGCTTCTGATTCTTGTACGCACGATCTTGGCGCGTACCTACGACGGTTTTTATGTGCCAAGCCTTTTGCCGGATTCGGGCAAGCTCGGCGGCGAACTCCTCAACCGTCATGTCCACAGCACTCTTCCACATAGCCTTCTCCTTCACATTCTTGGCACGCGGCCTGGTAACCCTCGAGGTAGCCGCCATGGTTCCAATCCACGACGGCTCGCTCGTACTCACATTCACCCTGACCACCGCACTCAGGACACAACACATATCCCTTGTCCAACATGGACTGGTGATACCGCTGCGCCATCTTGCGTTGCATCTCCAAGATGGGCGCCACCGCCTCAATGTGCTTTTTCACGGCATCCATCACAATCCTCCTCTGGCAGGCTCTCGTCCACCTCACATTGAATGCCATGGTACTCGCAGTATCCAATCACAGAATACAATTGCGGATGCGGAGCAATGAATGACACAATCCTCACACCCTGTTTTCCGTTGTCATCCACGATGTAAAACAACCAATAATTCGCCGTTTCCGGAGATGCCCACGCGAACAAACGTGTCGTGCTGCCCTCACCTGATGACGTTGTGATCTGGCCTGCCACCTCCGACAGATAACTTAGCGTCCAGTCCATATCACTCATCGTAACCCTCCGGTGGCCCATCTGGATCGCCGTCTGCTTCGCCCGAAAACTTGCGCCGCGCCTCATGGTAAACGTCAATCAGGCTTTCGCCATGCTTCTCGCACCACTCCTCCACGGTCATGTCTATGGCATCCTCCTCCATATCCATGATCCATGCTTTTACTTTTCCCATTTCTACCTCCGTAAATTTTAAACCAACAATCTGTGCAAAGCAGGTCGTTACCGTCCTTTGCATCAGCCTTCTTGCCACACTTGTGGCATCTACTGATGGGCAACATCCTTCATGCCCTTCAGCAAATGACAAATCACATCAACGGTCCAGCCGTTGCCTAACATCCGATAACGCTGGGTGTTCGACACATGATCCGTGTACCCATCCGGCACGGTCTGCAATCGCTCACACTCAATGGGCGTCAACTTGCGCCATGTCATACCGTCCGTGACAAAATTATTGTGCTCCCATGACGAACCGCTCAACGTGGGAACCTTACCGTCCTCGCCCTTGACGCCGCCTTTGTTATTGCCCCTTGGCACTTGAAGAATCTTCGGCACATTGCTGGCGCGTTGTCCTGTAAGCGTGGGACTCTTGCCCTCTGGACTGACAACCTTGCGATCTTGGTAAAAGCCACTGCCTTCGGCCTCGCCGACTACCAAAATCTTCGGCTCAAGATTCCCGCCGGAATTGGCGCACAATGTCGGCGCCTTGCCGTCAGGATGATAGACGCGCCGGTTGTAGCCGTGGCCTTTCAGATCAGCCTCACCTGCCAGCAGCAAATCGTTATCGTCGGCAAAATCAAACACAAGCTGGCGCCGATTCTTCTGAAAGTAGGATTTCAGATTCCCACCTTTGAAGTAGTTCGCGTCAATGCAATGTGACTTGTCCCGATCCGTAAAACCGTTCTCCAAGATGTCCTTCAGATAGACGCGCTTGTTTTCCGGCATGGAACGAACTGGAATGTTCGTCCAATACAGACGATCACGATTCTGCGCCGACACCAAGTTGGAGTTGATGCGAACCGGCTTCACGCCCAGATGCTCAGTGATAACGTCCTGATGCTCTTGCTTCATGTTCACGTTCTCCAACAGAAACCATGTCGGCTTCAACTCGCGGAACAAACGTACATACTCAAAGAACAGCGCCGAGCGCGGATCGTCAAAGTTCAACCGCTTGCCGGCCCACGAGAATCCCTGACAGGGTGAGCCGCCGATCAACAGGTCAATCTTGTGCCCCCGATCCAGAGGCACAAATAGATCACCATTCTTGTGCGTCTTGACGCCGGTCACATCACCTAAATGCACCGTGTCAGGATAGTTGGCCCTCGCCACCTCAATCGCATACTTGTCGATTTCGCTGGCAAAGTAGTTGGAGATAGGAAAGCCTGCCCTCTCAAGAGCAAGCCTCCCACATGACATTCCGTCAAACAGCGACAGCACGTTCACAATACTTCTCCTTCATTTCAGTATGCGTAAGCTCATCAATCAGAACCCAAGTCGTGCCGTTCGTCTTGTCAGGACGGCTTTCCCAAATCTCAATCCACAAATCTTGGCTGTTATGCTTTGAGATCACATAATGATAGTCGCACCAATCATTGGCCTCCAACATCTCATCACGATCCTTGAACCGCGCATTTACCAAACGAACCTCACCGCCCTTGCGATTCTTGTTCGCCGCAACAAACGCCGCCGCAAACTCGTCCGCCTCAAACCGAGGAAGTGGCCACGCATACGCCTTGGCATCTTCAATAAAATGCACCGCACCCTGCGGATAGTTGTCATAGTGCTTGTAGACATGAACCTCTTCATGCTCGTCCTCAAAAATGTAAATCGCTCTAGTTCCCATTGTCTTCCTCCATTACATGACGAAACTTTACACATGTGCCCTGACACTTGTCGCAATCTACAACATCACCATAAGGCGTTGGCTCGTACCCATGACCGGCGCACCAGTCACAGTATACAAGGTATTCGATCCGTGAACCTTGGACCTCAATTCTTTGCTGTATTTCCATAACGTCCTCCAAGACTGATATTTAATTGTTATTATACACAGAGCGAGACAGTATGCAACAACATAAGAATCGTGTCTCGTTTGTCACGTTTGTTACACTAATTTTGCTGAAAAAAAGTTTTTAAAATTTTTTCAAATGGGGTGTGACAAGTGTGACAAGTGTGACAAGAACTCCGCAACACGAGGCGGAGCAAGGGTTTTTCTTTGGCACACTTCTAAGCATTTTTGGCACACTTGTCACACTTTGGAGACTCTATAGGACAACATCTCAAAAACCTGGTAAAAGGCTTGGATTCAAAAAGACTTCAAAACAACATTTTTATGGGGTACTAGTGTGACATGTGTAACAAGAAGACAGACATTCTTGCAGATGACATTGAGGCCGAGACTGGACGCAAATTGACTCAGCGTCAGCGTGAGTTTGCTCGGCACTATGTTGAAGGCATATATTCCAACGCTGAATGTGCCCGAAAGGCAGGCTATGCATCCAACTCAGCAGCCTCTATTGCTGGGCATCTGTTAGCCGGCAAAAAGTTTCCCCACCTCACCGATTACATACAAGAACTTCGTGAAGAACGAGAACGTCGTTATGGCGTGACTGTCATGGGTCAGCTCAAACGTCTTCATGAATTATCAACCGGCGCCGAGGAGGCAGGTCAATTCTCAGCCGCAATCAACGCCGAAAAGATACGATCTGCACTTGGTGGCTTGACCGTAGATAGGCGAGAAAACATTCATCAGTTAGACGATCTGTCGCGTGAAGAAATCACTTCTCGTTTGGATCAACTCCGTCGCGAGTATCCGCAGGCGTTCATTGAGGGTGAGTATACGGAGGTAGTTGATGCCGACACCGGAGGCGAACTTTTGGAACACCATCCGCAGGAACCTGCCGAGTAACTGCTATACAACCCGAATCGAAAATCGCCATGGCGGCGGCGTGCCTGACGTACATGTAGCATGGTCAGGGCTTGTATTTTGGTTGGAATTAAAAACAACAAAAAACAACACTGTCAGAATATCTCCACAGCAAATAGCGTGGAATACTGCGTATTCGCGAAATGGGGGCTTGTCATTCATCTTGGTTAAGCACCTCTCTTCGGGCGACCTATTTTTGTTTCGGGGCGCGAGAGCCTTGGACATAGCCAAGTCGGGACTGGCAGCTGGGGCCGAGTTTCGGGGTTCGGGGTTCGGGGATTTATGGGACGCGGTTCGGGAGTCGGGGGTCCGGCACTTAGAGTCAGTGCTATCGGGGCTTCGGGGTTCGGGCTTCGGGGATTCGGGTTCGGGATTCGGGGTTCTTGCCCTGGGCCACCCAGGGACTGGGGCGCCAGTACCAGGGTCACAGCAACCTGGGCTCGAGGCGAAAGAAGAGGAGGCCTAGGCCTCCTCCTCTATGCTGTCTTCGATCTTGTCGATTAGGGCGCCGAAGGCTGCGAACCAATCCCGATCTTCTGGTTCCTTATCGCATTGTTCGACAACAATGTGCTTTATGTGCATAACTATATCTTCTTTGGTCATTTCACTGCCTCCACAATTTGAGTCACGCCATTACCTGCCTTGTAACATAGCAAGCAATCACGACATTTTTGTCCGGTGCAATTTTGTGCAACGTCACTGCCCTTTGATACATTGTTAAACGTTCGATCAAAAAACTTTGGTGGATGATTCATTACCGCGTCAATGCGCGGGTTGCTGTAAATCAGAATCAGATTGGCCGGCTTTTCATTCTGGCTGTAAAACTTGTGGATGAAATTCTTGCGCTTTGTCCACAAGGCAAAAGAGCAATGCGGATTGTGCAACGTGATGTTGTGGAAATTTTCCAACATGGTCATGTTGATCAGCTCACCATGAGATGAGAAGCGGAAAAACGCATCTAAGATTGTCGGCAACATGTGTGGCGGAATCAAACCACCGGAAAGAATGTCGCTGTTTTCCTGCCATGACGGAGCGCAATTCTTGCGGAGTCCGTTCAACATATTCATGGAATAGCATTTCCGGCAGATGATATCATCCGCGCTTGAGTTATACATGGCTTTGCAAAACTCATTGGTTAACGTGTTCGTGTTTAATGAGCGGATGTCTTGCAGTTTTCCGCTCCCGTTTGATATACGCATGATTAATCCTCCATATGAACAATTAAATTGTACACCAGGAACAAGCAAAAAACAAACGTATATATTCGGGTTCGGGACTAGGCAGGCGACCAGGGTTCGGGGCGCAGCCTTTCGGGTTCGGGATTCGGGACTAATAAAAAACGCCCTGGGCATGGCCCAGGGCGCCGTCCGTAGCTGGAGGACTACGACTAATAACTAATGGAAGGGTCTCGAGACTGGTCACCAGTCAGAAGGAAGGAGCGCGACACCTGCCGCGCTCCCCATCATTAGGCGTATTCAGATTGAAGATGCTCGTCAATCTCATCCCCATCCTGTATTTCGTTGTGATAGTAATGCCCATCTTTGGAATACTCGCCATGGTATCCGCAACCATATTCCACATAATGGGCGACCAGATTGAATCCTTGTTTGATCATCTCGTCATATACAGGGATTGGTGGCGACCATGCGGTATCAAATTTGAACACATATGTGCCTTTACCATCGTCCGCATCATAGATTTCATCTGAATCCCATGGCTGACAGACATCCCATTTCGTCCCCCAATTATCACAGCACCAATCATACCAAGATGCCGTGCCGTAATCGACGCGGAGCTGGTCTAACTCCTTTTGGGGGATGGCGATGGCTTTACCGTCCTCATTATTGCGCCACAAACGATGGCTTTCCCCATCAATGGTAGTCGCGCCAGACGTAATGCCCTTCAGCGCATCCGGCATGGGTTTGATGTGGGCGCACATCTCGCCATTGAGGATGGCGTCTTTCAACGCCACCATCTTGTTTTTGTCTGCATGAGACACATAGATTACATTCTGACACCAATTAGGCATGTTTCTTGTCCTCCTCTGGATGATAGTAGTCCGCGAAACCAGCACCATTGCCTTCTGGGTCACACAAGATGACCATTTCCAATGGTGCAAATTTTGGTTTGGTAAGAGTGAAAATGGGCATTGGGTCTCCCCCAAACTCATCTTCCTCTTCGCGATAGGCTGTGATTGTCCAGCCTACCAACTGCTTGTAGTAGTCTTCAAAAGAGCCATTGCTCATTTTAGTCCTCCATTAGACTGTTATTGATGTCCTCATTATATCGAATAACAAACTAAACACAAACAAAAAGGGCGACATCTCTGCCGCCCTTTCCGTCCTATGGAGGAACTATCTAATCCTAGGCCATGTCCTAGGATTATCTGGATGATCCTCATCTGGAATGTAATTGTCACGAAGACTAAATGTCGTGCCCATACTTTCCAATTTGTTTAGATACTTTGGAAGATCGCAATCTTCCTCCAATGCTAGTATCTCACCATTAGGCGTCTTGTATGAGAAATCGCTAATGTCATCAATAGACAGGCGCGCTGCCTTGAGCTGTTCTACTGATACGATGCCCCATGCGTGTCCGTTATCTGCGATTATTGTTACTTCCATTTTTGTCCTCCATAGACAGGTTAAGAAATGTGGAGTGCTGTTCGCATCACTGGTCGGCGGTCATCGCGACTCCACAATCTGAGTATACACACATGCCCTTCGGGCACAAGAAAAAAACAAACGAAATCCTAGTCGGGTCGGGACTGGGAATGGTTTTCGGGTCGGGTTCGGGTCGGGTTCGGGTTTCGGGTTCGGGTTTTGGGATCGGTGATGGCAGAGGCTAGGCCGGCGCCGCCTCTGCTATAGGCGTAAGACTATAGCATCCAAAATCTAGGCAAAAAAGAAGCCGGCTTGCGCCGGCTTCCCTTTACTTTTGGTCGTTCAACATGGCGATGACTTCGTCGTAGCTTTCCATGACGGCATAGCCATTAACCGCCGCCGCGTAATACGCTTCCGGCTTTTCAATGTCGCCTAGCGTCTTAACGTGACGCTTTCGTTCTTCGACATGAACAACGAATTGATGGTCTCTGATGAAAATGTCCATGCCATTCATCAGCGTTAGTCGCAATTCAAAATATTGCATTACCGTTTCCTTCTCATGATGTGAAGTAAGATGGCGCAGTAGAAGGCTGCGCCAGCATGTAGGATCATGGCTAGTCGCATGACCTGATGGCCTAGATCATCGAGCGGCGTCGCCAGTCCGAAGATCATATGGGCGGAGACTAGCAGGAATAATCCTGCTAGCCCCATGCCATATTTGACACTACGCATGATATGCCGCTTTCCATTCTGGCGTGCACTCAATCAGCATGAAATTATTGGTGATCATATCAGCGTATTGATCGCCATAATCCCATGACCCGTAGGTGGCATCTGATTTTGAAGCCGTAAACCAGCGTGAATACTGATCCTTTTTGCAGTTATCTGGCTTCTTGTATGTCTTCAAAATGGCGACAGTGATGACGCCTAGATCATACGATGATGCCTGATAAACGGCATATGGCTGTTGATCTCCTACCAGAAATTTTTCGATAGAGACCGATTTACCAAAAGGGTTTTTTCTAGTCATTTTGTAGTCCTCCAAAAAGCGCCGCCGGCACGATGCCGGCGGCTAGGTTGTGACGATTAAGCTAAATCGCCGTGCCATTCTTCCTCGTACTTCCTTCTGGTGAAGGCTTTGACGAGGGTTTCACCAACGACGTGTCGCGTGACGTGGCCGTCACGCTCTGCGTCTTTCAACGTGTCGTTGGCAATCTTTGACCACGCATTGCGCATTTCCTTTGCGAACTCGTATTGTTCGCGGATGTTCAACTCGTGGAACTTATGCTTTCTAGGAAACAAAGTCATAATAGTCCTCCAATAGACTAGGTTAGTTTAACGATGAGAAACAACGAACGGCAGGTATTGGTTGCCGTTAATGTCCTTAGACATTAATTAAATATGGGACTACATGCAACACTTAATAACAAATAAAATACATATTATTTGTCAATAATATGACGGGTTACTTGGGACAATATCGGGCAACATGTCAAATTACTGACGCCCCAACCCCCTTGACAAGACGGGGCGCTGCGCGCGCCCACCCACCCACCCTAGATGGGTAGATTCATTCTCATGTTTTTCTGTTCGACCTAGGCACCGGTTGCAAGATCCACAAATTAATTGTACGAATACCTAAAGGAGTCCCTGGGCGTGGAAAAAAATTCTGATGTAAATTCATTTGAGATGTTTGGTCGAATGTGTGTGTTGTTGGACAGTGCGCCTTGGTACAGGGACCAGCGAATCAGGGATCTTGGCTTTCGGTTCATTCCTGCCATCGAGCATGGCAAAGTGCGCTATTACATGCGTGAGGGGTTTTTGGTTGGGTTTTGCACTTGGTGTTACATGACTTTTGAGGAGGCGGAGACGCGGAAGTACAGTGGTCGTGATGTGTTTGCACGGGCTGGTGGCGATCAGTTGTGGGTCATGGACATGGTTGCGGTGGATAGTGTATTGTATATTGCGAGAGACATGCGCCGATTCTTGAGTGATGTCACGGATCACGATGTGGCGTATTGGAAACGTCCTGACGGTAGGCAGGGCAATGCGTGGAGATTGAAGCATGGGTGAAAGCACTGGCGGCGGCGGCAACGAATCAGACAACGAACCGCAGGGCACCATATTTGGTGTAGACGGTGTATCGAAGACTGGCAGTACGTCCAAGGACCAGCAGATTGGTTTCACGGATGGGCAAGGTGGTAGGGGCGCGAACTTTGACGCGCTTCAGGGTGCCACGAGCCAGCAAACCACGGCTGCGGTAGCGGCGGCTGATGCGGCGCGGAATGCTGGTGGCGGCGGCACGGCGGCACAGCAAGCTGTAAGAGGCATTTTAGACAGTTACGATCCGAGTGCCGTGAATCGTCAGGGCAACCTGACGGATAGTGGACGCAACCTTGTCAATGAGGCGGCGCAGGACGCGCTTGAGTTTGAGCGCATAACTCAGGATCAACAGCGTGCACAGTTTGCGTCTGATCTTATTGGCGGGTTTACCACGGATCTTGGTGCTGGTGCGGCACCGCAAGTTGCTCCACCAAACTTTGATTCTCAGCTTCTAGATTTTCTTAACGCGCAAGACGCGCAAGCGGCAGAGGATTTTCGTGCGGCGGAGGTAGCTGGAGTTCGTGCTCCACCGGTCATGGGTCCAGAGATGCAACTCATGACTTTGCCGTCGCCGAATCCTCGTGACGCGATTGCAGAAGCGTTACGGACCTCGCCATACAGCGGTACGAATAACACACTTCTAACAAATAAAATGTTATCTGCGCGCACTTCGCAAGAAGAGCGGCAGAGCATATTACAGGAGCTTCGTAATCGCGCCACGTTAGGCGACGAAGGTGCTCGTCAGGATTTAGCGGATGTAGAAGCGCGTGAAGAACTTGGTTTGGCTGGTGCGGGGCGCGTGGACATGACTGCGCCGAATCCGTTTGCGGCACCTGCTCGTCAGGCGCTTGTGCCGGTAGGCATTCAATCCTTGCCCGAAGCCGCCACTGCGGCGGCTGTTTTGCGCGGTCCTGACGATGTGATTCAGGAACAGCGTGCAGCGCAGGCGGTTGCACAGCCGCCCATTGGTGGTTCTGGGACCACGACTCCTGCTTCACAGTCAGCCATAGTTGATCCAAGAGCGGACGTTTTGTCCGTTACTCCAATGGAACAATTTGCCTTGGATCAGGAAGCTAGAGCACGGGGAACTGATCCTCTACTTCAAACAGGCACGGCGCCTATGCCTACAGGCGATCCGATGCAGCGGGTAGATCCTACACAAGTTGGTGGCATCTCGGTTCCCACACCTCCGCCAGATCGTTTCAAGACAAACGCACAACGTGACTTTTTTGAGAATCTTTCTTCGTTGCCTGGAGGGCAGGCTCAGTTTGATGCTGAGTTGGCGAATCTTGCGAATCGCGGTTTTACAGGTCGCCGGATTGCCAGTGTCATCGGTGAGGGTGGGGTGCCCAACTATGATCCATCTGCACCGGAGGGTTTCCGTATTCGCGGTGCCACGGGCACGAACTTCGTTGATTTGCCGTTTTTGGGCACGACGCCGATCTCGACCTACACGGGGCTGGACAATCCCAACGCACCGGCGGACACCAGTAGCGATGAACCGGTGACTGCAAAAGCGCCGAATGATCCGTGTCCTGCTGGGTATCAGCTTGTTAATGGTGTGTGTCAGCCTGTAGATGATTTGACTCAACCGCCTGATCCTCCAGGCTCTGATTTCCAGATCAATCCGACCACGGGACTGCCTACGGTGTTCCAACCGACGACGGTGGCGACACCCGTTGGTCCGATCAATCCGTTTGTGCTTCAACCGTCACCGCCGGTTGGGATCAATCCACCGGCACAAGGCATTCAGGCACTGTCTCCAACGGGGGCGGCACTTGGCAGGCAGGTTTGATACAGTACCTGAAGAGGTTCTCAAGGAGATATATGCCCTTCAGAATCAACAAGTACGGCTTTCGATCCGCGAAAAGGCGCGTGATCAGTTCATGCCGTTTGTTCATCATGTCTATGACGGCTTCATTGAGGGCCGTCATCACCGAATTATCGCGGAAAAACTGGAGAAAGTAGCGCGTGGTGAGCTAAAAAGGCTCATTGTGAACATGCCCCCGCGTCATTCTAAGTCAGAATTTGCTTCATATTTGATGCCAGCGTGGTTTTTGGGGCGAAATCCGAAGCTAAAGATCATTCAGGCTACTCATAACACCGAATTGGCGGTCAGATTCGGCAGAAAAGTGCGTGATTTGATCGACACACCCGATTTTCACACCATTTTTCCCGATACGGGCCTAAAAGCGGACGATAAAGCCGCCGGAAGGTGGGGAACTTCGGCTGGAGGCGAGTATTTTGCCGCCGGAGTGGGCGCAGCGATGACCGGACGCGGTGCAGACTTGTTAATTATTGACGATCCGCACTCTGAACAAGACGCATTGTCCAGTACGGCCTTCGATCACGCCTTTGAGTGGTATACATCCGGTCCAAGACAGCGTTTGCAGCCTGGTGGGGCGATAATTATCGTCATGACGCGCTGGGGCATGAAGGATTTGACCGGCCAAGTCATAAAAATGCAGGGTTCTGATCAAATGGCGGACGAATGGGAGGTTGTGGAGTTCCCGGCCATACTTCCGTCCGACAAACCGCTCTGGCCGGAGTTTTGGAACAAGGATGACCTTGTTAAGGTCAAGGCATCACTGCCTTTAGCCAAGTGGAACGCGCAGTGGCAGCAAAACCCGACTGCCGAAGAGGGCGCCATCGTCAAGAAGGAGTGGTGGCAGATGTGGGAAAAGAAGAACATCCCACCTGTGAAGTACATCATTCAGGCGTATGACACGGCGTTCAGCAAGAAGGAGAGTGCCGACTACTCTGCCATAACAACGTGGGGGATCTTTACCAATGAAGATACCGGTGCCGATAATATCCTTCTTATGGATGCTCGTCGTGGTCGTTGGAACTTCCCTGAACTTAAAGAGGTGGCAGGAGAAGAGTATGAGTATTGGGAACCTGATATGGTCATTATTGAGGCGAAGGCGTCGGGCCAGCCATTGACGGACGAGCTACGCGCCGCTGGCATTCCGGTCATGAACTATACACCAAGCAAGGGTCGTGATAAGATCACCCGTATGCACACGGTAGCACCGCTGTTTGAGGCGGGGATGGTGTGGGCGCCGGAACAAAAGTTCTCGGAGGAAGTTATTGAGGAGTGTCTTGCGTTCCCACACGGGGAGCATGACGACTTTGTCGATAGCATGACGATGGCTTTGATTCGTTTCCGGCAGGGTGGGTTCATCGAGCTTGAGGGTGAGAACGATAACTCTGATTGGTATCCAAAGAAACGGGAGTATTACTAATGGGCGCAGGCAAAGCTATAAGAGAAAACATGGATGCTCTACGTTACAAACGCTCAGAGCAAGGCAAAGCAGAAAAGAAAGCTCGTAAAGAACACAACGAGAAGTTTGGACCCACGGATAAAAAAACAAAACGTGCTCTTAAAAAGGCCGCTAAAAAATCTGACGCTGCAAAAGGTGCGACTATGCGTGAAAGAGGTGCATACGAGTATAGAGAGGAGTTCCGCAACGGCGGTCAAGTTTCTCTGGGTAACTTCAAAGGTAGCTTTTAGTGACAAAGAAGTATCACGGTTCCAAGTTTCTGACGCCGAAGGCGAAGTCTAATCGCAAGCGGCAGCTTGAGCGTTCTGGATACGACGACGATACGGTTGCCGATATCATTGATTTTGAGTTTGATTTAGGACTTGGTCGCTATCCTGGGACACCGTTACCGGGCAAGAGTTACGCCGAGGGTGGCAAGGTTGAGTCACTCAATGAGGCAATAGACCGAGTTAAGAAGGAACAAGGCTTCCGAAATGGTGGCAGGGTTTTGACAAGTAATTTTAAGGGGCATTTCTAATGGCGTTACCTCCGAGACCCATGGGCAGTTTGACCGACTCTGGCATCGAGGCGCCGGAAGGCATTGAAGTAGATGTACCTCAGGTAGAAGATTTTGCCGGTGGTGCCGAGATTCTACAAGATGTTGACGGTGGTGCTATCGTTCAGGCGCTCATGGGTGGGGTGGAGGAAGGCATTGAAGTAGAGGCGGCGGTGTATGATCACAACGCCAACCTCGCTGAAATCTTGGATGAGTCTACGCTGGGAGAGATATCCAGTGAACTTCGTGAGATGTATGAAGAGGATATGGACTCAAGGCAAGATTGGGAGCAATCTTACACCAAGGGTCTTGATCTTCTGGGCATCAAGTATGAGGAACGCACTCAGCCGTTTGATGGCGCTACTGGTGTAACGCATCCGCTGATTGCCGAGTCCGTAACGCAGTTTCAAGCACAAGCGTACAAAGAACTTCTGCCTGCCGGTGGTCCGGTCAAGACGCAAGTCTTGGGTTCCAAGACCATGGAGAAGGAGGCACAGGCTAGTCGCGTCAAGAACTTCATGAACTATCAGGTCACTGAGGTCATGGAGGAGTTTGATCCTGACACGGATCAGATGCTGTTCTATCTGCCGCTATCTGGATCCACGTTCAAAAAGGTATACTTTGACCCCACCAAAAACCGTGCGGTATCGGCGTTTGTGCCGTCAGAGGATCTGGTGGTGCCATACTCGGCCACCGATCTGAACACAGCTCCACGAGTGACGCATGTTTTGCGGATGGACGCCAATCAGGTCCGCAAGATGCAAGTCGCTGGTATCTATCGCGATGTAGAGGTGTCTACAAGTGATGAGAGTGACGATCCGGTTCGTGAAAAGGTGAATCAGATTGAGGGCGTCAGTAAAGGATATACAGACGATGTGCATACCATTTTGGAGATGCACGTTGAGATGGACCTTGAAGGCTTTGAAGACATGGGTCCGTCAGGAGAGCCAACGGGGATCAAGCTACCGTACATCGTAACGCTTGATCATGGATCTGGGGAGATCTTGTCCGTAACGCGCAACTACGATCAGCAAGATCCGTTGAAGCGCAAGCGGCAGTATTTTGTGCACTACAAGTTCTTGCCCGGTCTGGGTTTCTATGGCTTCGGCCTGATTCATATGATCGGCGGCCTTGGCCGTGCAGCTACGAGCATACTTCGTCAGTTGATCGACTCTGGTACGCTGGCGAACTTGCCATCTGGTTTCAAGGCACGAGGCATACGCATCCGTAACGATGATGAGCCTTTGTCGCCGGGTGAGTTCAGGGACATTGATGCACCTGGTGGTGACATCCGTAACTCGATCATCCCGCTTCCGTTCAAAGAGCCGTCCGGCACGCTAGCGCAGTTATTGGCATCTTTGATTGAAGGTGGGCGCCGCTTTGTATCTATCGCTGATCAACAACTCAGCGATGGTGCAACGAGCGGTGACATGCCTGTGGGCACAACTGTGGCGTTGCTTGAGCGTGGTATGAAGGTCATGTCGGCCATCCACAAACGCTTGCACTACGCGCAGAAAACAGAGTTCCGGCTCCTCGCTAGAATCTTCGCGGAAAATCTCCCTTCAAGTTATCCGTATGAGGTAGCCGGAGCACCCTCAGAGATAAAGTCACAGGACTTTGATGGGCGCGTAGATGTCATCCCAGTGTCGGACCCGAACATCTTTTCGATGGCACAGCGCGTCACACTGGCGCAAACACAGCTACAGTTGGCGCAGTCCAATCCGCAGATTCACAATTTGCATGAGGCATACAAGCGTATGTATCAGGCTCTTGAGGTGCAGAACATTGATGAGATTCTGCCTGCCAAGAAAGAGCCGCAACCCACGAGTCCCAGCATTGAGAATGCAAAGGGGATGCAGGGCGAACTACTAACGGCGTTCCAGCAACAGGACCATGATGCACACATCATGACTCATATTGCGTTCATGAAACTGCCGTTGGTCTCCACTTCTCCTAATATTTATGCTATATTCATGGGGCATCTTCAGGATCATATATCCATGAAGGCACGTTTGACTGTGATGGCTCAAGTCCAAGAACAGCAAGCGCAGGCGCAGCAAATGGCATTGGCCGCTCAAATGGGTGCAGTAGACCCGATGATGGCGCAACAACAAATGCAAGCAGCATCTGCGATGACTGAAGAGATGGTTGAAGCCGAAGTCGCAAGACTAGAAGCACAGTTTACTCAGGAAATCATTCAGATGCTTGCACCGGCAGAAGGTGGAGAAGATCCGCTTGTTGCAATCCGGCAGCAAGAACTTGCTATCAAGGCAGCTGAGTCTCAGCGCAGAGCGCAACAAGACGCGGCAGAACTTGATTTGGAACGCCAGAAGCTCCAGCAGAGAGCCACTACTGACGCAGCGCGAATCGAACTCCAAGAGGAGATCGCAGAAGACAGGGCAGATGTGAATAGGGAACGCATCCAGACCCAGCGTGAGTTGGCGATGCGTAGAGGGTAATTGGATCCAGTAAGTGCTATGGCTACCGCTACGGCGGCATTTGGAGCCATCAAAAAAGGATTTGCGATAGGACGGGACATCGAGTCGATGGTATCCGACCTTTCGCGTTGGATGGGTGCGTTATCCGACCTAGACCAAGCCGAAAAAGAAGCCAAGAATCCTCCCATATTTAAGAAGCTGTTCGCAGGTAAGACTGTCGAACAAGAAGCTATGGAAGCCTTTGCGGCGAAACGAAAGGCTGCAGCACAGCGTGACGAGCTTAAACAGTGGATCGGCCTGACACTAGGCAAGTCTGCTTGGGATGATTTGGTTCGCATGGAAGGCCAAATTCGTAAAAGGCGCCAAGACGCGATCTATGCACAGCGTGAAAAGCGTCAAAAGTTTATAGAGATCATGGCATGGATTATCATGATCAGCGTTGGCATTGCCGTGTTGACTGCATTTGTCTTACTTCTCAAAGCTCACACAGCACAAGCGGCAGAACAAATGACAGTCTGCCGTAAGGTCAAGTGTGAGAAACTTGAAGACAAACAGATGGTCTGTGTTTTCAAAGGTCAGAATAACACGATTGAATCTATGTTTTTTTCTTATGGAGAGTTCATTCCTAATGAATATCAATGCAAGTACGATCCCAACGCTCGTAGAGACCGGACAATACAAGAAACTCTCAAGGAGATACGGGAGAGTCAGAAGTGAGCAAGAAGTTTCAAGAAGACACTGAATATGCCAAGTATGATCTAGACGGTGACGGTGAAATAACTGACGAAGAACTCGAACACGCTAAAGAGATACGAGAAACAGAACGTGACCTGCGTAAGAGTTTGGCACAGCTTCGTATGGCTAGGTACACACTGATAGGCATGGGAGTGTTCACCGCTGCTATGTTCACACCGTGGGTTTCAGTTGAACGAATTGAAGCGTTAAGTGAAATAAGTAATTTGTTTTATATTAGTGGTGCCGGTATCGTCGGCGCATATATGGGCACTACCGCTTGGATGAGCCGGAAATGATCGACGCCTTCTTGCTCTTGGTCTACTTGGGCACGGGTGATTTACGCAAGCTGGAGAGTGGCAATATGTATTTCTATTCGATCACAGAGTGCAATCATTTTGCAAAACAAGTGTCCAAAAGGTACGGCAACTACGGGTATGCAGATTACATGGACCCCAAAGATCGAGTCACGGCATACTGTGTTCCTAGACAAGTGAATCCAGATCAAGTAAAGGTGTATTGATGTTACAAGCACTTATCGGACCTGTCTCTGGCCTTATTGGGTCATGGATGGACTCAAAAACAGAAGAGCAACGCGGCAAGTCAGCAGTCGCCAAGGCAAAGGCTGAAGCCGAAGCCAAGGTGATGGTATCTGCCGCAACGTCAACGGCTGATTGGGAAAAGCTGATGGCGAAGGGCAGTCAGTCGTCTTGGAAGGACGAGTGGCTAACGATTTTGTTCTCAATTCCGCTGATACTAGCTTTTGCTGGGGAGTGGGGCAGAACCATTGTTGCAGAGGGTTTTGCAGCTTTGGAGGTGATGCCGGACTGGTATCAATACACACTGGGTGTCATTGTAGCGGCCAGCTTTGGCGTTAGATCAGCAACGAAGTTCTTTGGAAAGAAGTAGGAGGGCGCCATGCCACTGACAGAAAAGCAGATGAAGATTGCCCGTGTGGCAGAGCCTCGTGACAAGATCACCGGAGAAGATTTCAAAGAGTTGCGTAAGGCGTCCGGCGGCATAGTTAAGTTCAATGAGGGCGGCGAAGTTACATCTACAGAGCCGAGAATCATTGAGTTGGAAGAAATAGCAGAGTTTGGCAGTGAGGACGCAGCAGAGATTGCAAAATCTGATCTGTTCAAAGAGCGGGGCACGAAACGGTTGGACAAGTCTGTTCGGGTGTTTAGTGAGGGCGGTAGAACCAGTTCGGATCAAGATCAGGATCAAGCGGACAAAAAAAGAGCCGAAAATAAAAAACTTAGAGGTTTGGGTGAAGGGTCTAAAGACCTATCAAATCAAGAACCAGCTAAAAAACTGTTTAGTAAAGGAATGAGTGTAGATGCCTCTGGTATGGCTCGTGGATGCGGCGCCGTAGTTCGTGGCAAAAAGTTTAGCGGCACATTTTAATTGTACGATGGATGTTGCAGACTTCGCAAAATATGTTTATAGGTTGTTGG
>TARA_R100001440_G_scaffold14959_6_pt1 | contig 34604 bp, 33 predicted proteins | sample TARA_R100001440 | Tara Oceans TARA_R100001440 (sample SAMEA2622112) | marine metagenome | biome: marine biome (ENVO:00000447); feature: surface water layer (ENVO:00002042); material: "saline water (ENVO:00002010), including plankton (ENVO:xxxxxxxx)" | depth 5 m
GTGCTCATCCCCGGCGAAGTGCATATATCCCGGCGGTTGCGCCGCAGACTGAACCAATCACCCTACACCATCACCATAGACCGGGATTTCAACGGCGTCATTCGAGCATGTGGGCAAACCCGGGCGGAAGGCACCTGGATCACTTCAGACATGGAATCCGCTTACCGGCGCCTTCACCGCCGTGGCATCGCCCACTCATTCGAAGCATGGAACAGTGCTGGCGAACTTGTAGCCGGGCTCTATGGCGTATCGATCGGACGCTGTTTTTTCGGTGAATCCATGTTTACTCTGGAAACCGATGCTTCCAAGATTGTCTTCGTACACGTGGCCAACCAGCTGGCATCCTGGGGTTACACCATCATGGACTGTCAGGTCGAAAACAATCATTTGCTCAGCCTTGGCGCACGCTGTATTTCGCGTCAGCAATTTTTATCTATACTGGAAAAAGGCATTGATCAGTCGCCCGGTCAGAGTCGCTGGATTTTGGACTGGCGCTGGCCCTCCGGTGGAATCGGCTAGATGCAGAGGTTCTGTCAATGAGTAGCCTCAAAACGCTGGTGTTTTTCGCAACACCGCCACATGACTGCAGCTATATCGACGGCAACGAGGCGACGACCATGTTTGTCGATCCTCGGGCGCAAGTCGACAAACGCCTGTACAGCCAACTGACAGCACTGGGATTCAGACGCAGTGGATCCCATTATTACCGCCCTCATTGCGAAAGCTGTAACGCCTGCATTCCGGTGCGGCTGGATGTTCGCGAGTTTGAAATGAACCGTTCGCAACGCCGCGTCTGGAAGAAGAACAGCGACGTCCGGTTCAGGCTCGCTCCAGCACGCTTTCGTGAAACCTACTACCAGCTATACGCAAAGTACATCGAGCAACGCCACTCGGACGGTGACATGTACCCGCCCTCGCGGGAGCAGTTCACCTCATTTCTTGTCGAGGGCGCCAATCAAAGCGAATTTCTTGAAATGTGGCTCGACGATACGCTGATCGGACTCGCAGTTGTCGATTCACTGGACGATGGCCTCTCAGCAATTTATACACTCTTCGATCCTGCCGAAGATGAACGGGGCCTGGGTACACTGGCTATTTTGTGGCAGGCGAAAGAGGCCCTCAGGCGCGACACCCCCTACCTCTATCTCGGCTATTGGATCCGCGAGTGCCGCAAGATGAACTATAAAGCCAGGTTCAAGCCACTGGAGGCCTTTATAGGCGGGCGCTGGCAGCAGCTAATCGCTACAAGCGGCCATTCTGTCGCGACAGAATGAGCAAGATGGGGCTTTTTTTGCTATACGCCTATAAATCAGGCAGAATTGCGCTCATTTATTGCGGTAGGGGTCGGTAAATTTCCGCTGATATTCAGCCAGCCGACCGGGCGTTACGCGCCCCTGACTCCCAGACGACTAATTCAAAGCGTGAGGTTTTTACTGAATGGCAAAATCAGATGTCATCGAAATGGAAGGCACAATTGTAGACACCCTTCCCAACACGATGTTCCGTGTTGAACTGGCGAACGGCCATGTTGTTACAGCACACATTTCCGGCAAGATGCGCAAAAACTACATCCGTATCCTGACCGGCGACAAGGTCAAGGTTGAGCTGACACCTTATGACCTGAGCAAAGGTCGCATTGTTTACCGCGCCCGTTAACAGATTATCTGGCCTTTAGTTACCCGGCGTAAGGGTAAAGATCGGTCAACGCCCTGTTTTGCCCTGGCGTTAAACTGCCGAGGCAATAAAAAGCCCCGCTCGAACAAATCGACCGGGGCTTTTTATTGGGCGATAGCTTTTGCCAGAGCCCGAGATCGACGATCACTGAGCACTTTATTCCCGGTCAGGCGACGAACACTCCTTCCCTCCGGGGTTGGTATAACAGCGCACCTTCCGCAAAATAGTCATCATGTCGTCATCATAAACCTGAGCAGCAAGGCGCCCGATCTCGGTTTCATTGCCATCGAGGTCGATCCGGACCTCTCTCAGCATCTCCTGATACTCCAGCTTCGCCTTCTGCGGCACGTCGACCCAGCGCGACTGGGGCACAGCATCCTCATACTGCCTCACCAGTCTCATCGACTCATTGTAAAGTCGTGACATTGCCTTCCTCGACTTCTGCACAAATGCCGCATCAAATGCTCCCTGACGTGCCACCAGCTGGATGGTCACCTGACCCACCGGAAACCTGACGATGCCTCCCTTGACGCCCATGCCTTTGGCCATTTCGAGCACCTCGTAAGCCGCCGCCGGAACATAGCTGATATCCGCCTGCCCGGAATTGAAGATTCCCGCGAAATTGCTGATTTTTGCAGGCACCGGAATCGCTCCGACATACTCCACCATGTGCCATGCATCATAGTGGCCTTCAAAAACCGTGATGCGCTTACCTCTTAGATCTTCGACGGTATCGATGCTTCTGTCATTTACAAACAGGTAGGCAGCGCCCATCGGTGCCACACCCAATATCTGGTATCCGTTACCGTCCATTTTGTCGCCTACTCTGGGGCTGGCCAGAATTTGAAGCAGAACCTTGAGGTCCTCATAACGGGGCACAGCACCAATTGCACTGATCGAACCGGTGAATCGGTTGTAGTGACGAGCGCCCATATCCGTAACGGCTACCAGATCACAGAGACCGGCTTCAAAGTCCGCCCTCGCTCTGTCCTCATCGGTATAAGGTTTCATTTGCAGGTTTTCGCCTACCTGCAGCATCTCCCTGCGGTATGTTTTCAATGTGTTGTATACGTAACCGCTAGCGCCTGCCACATCGAACACACAGAACGCACGTGAAGGCTGCGCATGCCCCTGAACTGTCCATGTCATTGTGAGTATCAGAAGCAGATATTGCGTTCCCCTTGCCATCGTCTTGTTCCTCCGGGTTATCGTTTTTGTTGATTACCTGAACCCGCGTCACCACTGAAGCACACAAAGGGCGAGGTATAGTCGGAACGATCCCAGAGCCAAGGCCTAAACAAATTGACCTGACATTGATTCTTCTCGAGGCAAATCTGCAATTCAGCGCTCAAACCCGCGGTTTCAGGGAGTGCTCGCTTAGGAACCAGAAATAACGGAGGGGAAAATAAGAATGAAATTGGCACTTAATGACATAACAGCCATTAGCAGTGACGTGCAGGGATTCGTAGAACCTGTATAGGAATCCCGGCCCGCGCCATCGTGAGGGAAGCGGGCCGGTAAGTCAGTACAACAGCGTCAGATCAGATTGCTTCAGCAGGCTCATCTTCATACTCGAAGACAAGCTCATCGCCTTCAAGATGAATATTAACCTCGCCACCGCTCTCTGCCAGCGAACCGAACAGGATCTGCTCGGCCAGCGGCCGCTTGATCTTGTCCTGAATCAGGCGCGACATCGGGCGGGCGCCCATTGTCGAGTCATAGCCCTTGTCCGCCAGCCAGCGCTTGGCCTCCATATCCACATGCAGCACCACGCGCTTCTCATCAAGCTGAGCCTGCAATTCGGTCAGGAACTTGTCGACCACATGAGTGATCGTGTCGCGCTGGAGATCCTCGAACTGAATGATGCCATCGAGACGGTTACGGAACTCCGGTGTGAAGGTCTTGGTAATGATCTCCATACCATCAGTGCTGTGGTCCTGCTCGCTGAAACCAATTGAGCGGCGGCTCATGCTTTCCGCGCCCGCGTTGGTTGTCATCACCAGTATAACGTGCCGGAAATCAGCCTTGCGCCCGTTGTTATCGGTCAGCGTACCGTGGTCCATCACCTGCAACAGCAAGTTGAAGACTTCGGGGTGTGCCTTCTCGATCTCATCCAGCAGGAGCACGCAGTGCGGCTGCTTGTTAACAGCCTCGGTCAGCAAGCCCCCCTGATCAAACCCGACGTATCCCGGGGGTGCGCCGATCAGGCGCGATACTGTGTGGCGCTCCATGTACTCTGACATATCAAAGCGGACAAGCTCGATTCCCAACACCTTCGACAGTTGCCGCGTCACTTCTGTTTTACCGACACCGGTAGGTCCGGCAAACAGGAAGGCCCCTTCCGGTTTTTCAGGCGACTTGAGACCGGCTCGCGCCAACTTGATCGCCGTCGACAAGGATTCGATCGCCCGATCCTGACCGAACACCACCATCTTGAGATCGCGCTCCATATTGCGGAGCAGATCCTTGTCGCTGGTAGACACGTTTTTTGGCGGAATGCGGGCAATCGTTGCGACCACATCTTCAATTGAGGAAACACCGATCACCTTGCGACGCTTGTTGCCCGGCAACAACTGCTGCCGAGCCCCCGCTTCATCAATCACGTCAATGGCCTTGTCAGGCAGGTGACGATCCGTGATGTAACGATCAGCCAGTTCAGCGGCTACGCGCAACGCTTTGTCGGTATACTTCAGATCATGATGCTTCTCAAAGTGGGACTTCAGACCCCGTAGAATCTGATAGGTGTCTTCCACGCTTGGCTCATTCACATCAATCTTCTGGAAGCGCCGCGCCAAAGCACTATCTTTCTCGAAGATACCCCGGAATTCCTGGAATGTGGTTGAGCCGATACACCGGATATCGCCTGAACTCAGGAGCGGCTTGAGCAGGTTGGACGCATCCATCACCCCACCGGAAGCCGAGCCGGCACCGATAATGGTGTGAATCTCATCGATGAACAGAATAGAGTGATCTTCTTTCTTAAGATCAGCCAGCAACCCCTTGAATCGCTTCTCAAAATCACCGCGATACTTGGTACCTGCCAGCAGCGCACCGAGATCCAGTGAATAGACCACGGCATCCGAAATAACATCCGGCACCTGGCCGTCAACGATACGCTTGGCGAGACCTTCAGCAATCGCAGTTTTACCCACGCCGGCCTCACCGACCAACAACGGATTGTTTTTGCGACGACGCACCAGAATCTGCACGACGCGCTCCACTTCATGTTCGCGCCCGATCAGCGGATCAATCCGCCCCTGGCGAGCCTGTTCATTCAAGTTTGTCGCATAGCTTTCAAGAGGTTTGGATGATGTGCCATCTTCGCTGACTTCTTCCTGAGGCTGCTCAACACCTTCCTGCTCATCCGCACCCTGCAGACGGGAAATGCCGTGGGAAACGAAGTTGACGACGTCAATGCGTGCAATGCTCTGTTTTTTCAGAACATAAACCGCCTGACTTTCCTGTTCACTGAAAATGGCAACCAGCACATTGGCACCGGTCACCTCTTTCTTCCCGGATGACTGAACATGGAACACTGCGCGCTGAAGCACACGCTGAAAGCCCAATGTGGGCTGTGTTTCACGTTCACTGTCATTATGGGGAATCAGTGGGGTTGTTGAATCAACGAACTCCAGGAGATCCTCCTGCAGTCCCTGCAGATCTGCACCACAAGCCTTAAGGACACCAATCGCAGAATCATTGTCGAGCAGAGCGAGCAGTAAGTGCTCTACCGTCATGAATTCGTGGCGCTTGTCCCGGGCACTTTTAAACGCTGCATTCAGCGTAATTTCCAGATCTTTGCTTAACATGGGCCACCCCAGCGTCTATCAGTCCGCACGTTCAATCTCACAAAGCAGTGGGTGTTCACATTCCGAAGAATACTGATTCACCTGTGCCGCCTTGGTCTCCGCGATATCGCGGGTATACACACCACATACGGCCTTTCCCTGCGTATGGACGAGCAACATCACCTGCGTCGCTTTTTCTTCATTCATTCCGAAGAATGTCATCAACACTTCAACTACAAAGTCCATCGGCGTGTAGTCGTCGTTGAGGAGCAGTACCCTGAAGCGCGCAGGGCGTTTCAGGGCAGGTTTTTCCGGAGATACTGCCAAACCGTCCTCACGGCCAGGCTCGTGATCTTCCCCTCCCTGACTTAATACTAGTAGAGAATTTTCGATGTTCCGCATGCTTCTTTACCGGATTTTAGATTCGCAGGGATTTGAGTAGTTCCATTCCCTGATTAAACGTGGTTCCCCGTGATGCTGTTTTCAAGACACAGGCACAATAAAAACTGCACAACCCGCAGGATTCGTAAAAACAGGGGCCTGTATCCATATTAACGCCTAGCCCACCCTCACAACCAGCGTTGTTGCGAATGAAAGTATCGCGAAACACTGCGAGTACCGCCGGCACCCGACCGCGAATAATTAAAAACCTGAAGGCACAATTCACCTCACAGAAATGCCTGTTTTGACCCGTTTTTCAACCGCCCGTGAGCACCCGCAATAGTTTTGCAGCGCCCTCTATTGACTCTGTGCGAATATTGGTCAAGAGTACAAGATGTAATGTAAAATTATGTCAACTGCGGTGCCGGCCTTGCCTTCGGCCCGTTGCCAATGAATTTTAAAAGCAATAATAAGACGAGCAGGAAAACAAGGGAGTGGATCATGCCTCAAGGCAAAGTGAAGTGGTTTAATAATGCCAAGGGTTATGGCTTTATTATTGAAGATGGCGGCAACGAAGACCTGTTCGCCCATTTCTCAGCAGTCCAGATGGAAGGCTACAAGACATTGAAGGCCGGACAGACGGTCAGCTTTGACAAGAAGCCCAGTGACAAAGGCACCCATGCGGTGAACATCGTTCCACTGGATCGCCTTGAGAAACGTGAGCCGTCACACAGTGACGCGAGCAGTTCCGATGCCGAATCGGAGCTATCAGAGGGCGCATCAGGACCAACACTCCGCGCTGCCCACGGCTGACAATCTCAAACGCAACACCATGCGAATGCTCATGCCAGATTACGGACGCCAAAGCACACTCAGCCGATGGCGTTAACAGGATCCGGCGATTCCCGGAGCGCGTAAGCACGCTCTGAAACCGGCAAAGAAGGCAACAAAGGTTCTACACGAACCCAATTTTACTGCCTGACACACAATCACTGCCGGTTCTTCTATAACATATCCCGAATACAGTAGAGCGGCGCCCACGAGGCGCCGTTTTTTCTTGTAGTATCAATGATACCCTACGCCCTGTTTCATCCGCCTGGTTGTCGCAGTATTCGAATGACCACCTGTGCCGAAGCCTTTGATATACGTGATAATCAGCTGACTTACCTTTCTTAAAGACGCGATATGGCCCGACTTATACTGCTCAACAAACCGTTCAACTGCCTCTGCCAGTTTACGGATGACCGTGGCCGCTCCACCCTTGCAGATTTTATTCGAACTCCCGGCGTCTATCCTGCGGGCAGACTTGATTACGATTCAGAGGGGCTCCTGCTGCTCACGGATACCGGCGCCCTGCAACACCGTATTGCTTCGCCGCAGCTTAAGATGTCCAAGACATACTGGGTTCAGGTTGAAGGCGATATTTCCGACGAGGCCCTGTCTCGGCTATCGTCAGGCGTCGATCTCAAGGATGGCCCAACCCGGCCAGCCAAAGCACGGCGCCTGAGCGCTCCGGATCTCTGGCCCCGCAACCCGCCGGTCAGGCAACGGCAAAACATTCCGACCAGCTGGCTTGAACTGACCATTACCGAAGGCCGTAACCGGCAGGTGCGTCGAATGACCGCCGCCGTCGGGTTCCCCACGTTGCGGCTGATTCGACAGCGTATCGGCGACTGGTCGCTCGACGACCTCAGCCCGGGCGAAAGCCGAACCGTCGATGTGTACATGCCATCCGCACCGGCAAAGCCTGCCAAACGCGGCAGACCGACGAACAAAAGCGGATCATTCAAAGGAAAGCGAAAATGACCTGGAAACCCCACGCCACAGTTGCAGTCGTCGTTGAACAGGATGGTCGATTTCTGATGGTTGAAGAACACAGCGATGGCCGGGTGGTCTACAACCAGCCGGCAGGTCACATCGAACAGCATGAATCCATTCTCAATGCCGCCCGAAGGGAAACCCTGGAAGAAACCGGTTGGCAAGTTGAGCCCACTGACTTCATGGGGCTCTACACCTTTGAGGCCCCCAACGGCGCGACCTACTATCGTCTGTGCTTCGCAGCCAAAGCCATCGAGCACATCAGTGATACTCTCGACGACGATATTATTGCCGCCCACTGGCTGAGCTACGACGAGATTTGCGAGCGTCGACAAGAGCTCCGCAGCCCTCTAGTCATCAATTGTATCGACGACTATCTGGCAGGGAAGCGCTACCCGCTTGAAATCATCACGGACAAGATCGGCATGGACGCAAACTAAGACCACCCTGCCCGATCCTGGCTGCAAAACTACGGATCACCCTGGGGCGGCAAAGCTGATAGAATGCTGCCAAATTCTGCCTCGATTCCGTTATTTTTTATGAGCACCAATACGACTGACTCCGGAAACTCTCCTCGCGTTATCGTCGGCATGTCCGGCGGTGTCGATTCCTCCGTTGCTGCCCTGCTGTTGCTGAAGCAAGGCTATGCAGTGGAAGGCTTGTTCATGAAAAACTGGGATGAAGACGACGGCACAGAGTACTGCACTGCAATGACGGATCTTGCAGATGCACAGGCCGTCGCTGACAGCATTGGTATCACCTTACACACCGCCAGTTTTGCTGCGGAATACTGGGACCGGGTGTTTGAGCACTTTCTTGAAGAATACCGTGCTGGCCGCACGCCCAACCCGGACATCCTGTGCAATAAAGAAGTAAAGTTCAGGGCCTTCCTCGACTACGCGATCACCCTGGGCGCTGATTACATAGCAACCGGCCATTACGCACGCAGGCAGCTCACCGAGTCCGGTGAAGCCCAACTACTGAAGGGGCTCGACGCCAATAAGGACCAGAGCTATTTCCTGCACGCGGTATCGGGTGACCGTATCGCCCGAACCCTTTTCCCGGTGGGCGAAATCGAAAAAACCGAAGTCCGCGCCATCGCCGAAGAAGCCGGCCTGGTGACCCACGACAAAAAAGATTCAACCGGCATTTGTTTCATCGGAGAGCGCAAGTTCCGTGACTTCCTGAAACAATATATCCCGGCTCAGCCAGGCAATATCGAGACACCGGAGGGCCAGGTCATCGGCCGCCATCAAGGCCTGATGTACCACACCATAGGCCAGCGCCAGGGCCTCGGCATCGGTGGGCTTAGCAACTTCAACGACGACCCCTGGTACGTCGCCGAGAAAGACCTCGATCGCAACATACTGGTCGCGGTGCAAGGCAAACAGCATCCACTGCTGTTTTCCCGCGGGCTAATCAGCGGTCCTGTCGACTGGGTGTCGGGCAAAGCACCGGCGCAGGAATTTCGCTGCCATGCCAAGACCCGCTATCGCCAGCCTGACCAGGCTTGCACTGTAACGGTGACTGAAGTGGGTTGTCGGGTTGTGTTCGACGACGCCCAGCGCGCAGTAACACCCGGCCAATCGGTCGTATTCTACGATGGCGACAACTGCCTCGGTGGCGGCGTGATCGAGACGACGTGGCGCGATGAGTCCGCTGCGGTCCCGACGGCAACGTCGGCCTGACACCACACCTGGCAGCCCAACCCGGCTCTAATAAATTCAATCAGGCTACACCAAGTGAGGTAACGTTGAGTCGCTCCCTAGAAGAACAAACGCTGGCACTAGCTGGCATTTTCCAGGCTGCCGCATTGGTTCAGCAACTGGCTCATCGAGGCCAGTGTGCGCCCTCAACTCTGGAAACCTCTATCGGCTCCCTGTTTGCGACCAACCCACCCACCACACTCAGTGTTTTTGGCGAACTGAAGGATTTGCGTGAAGGCCTGTCGGTTGTGAGCAAGCTCCTGCAAACCCAGAGCGGCCAGCAGGACATCGAGATCCTGCGCTACGCCCTGAACCTGATTCACCTGGAAGCGAAGCTGCGCAAACAGCCCGATATGATCGATATACTCGGCAGTCGTATCGAGCAGGCCAGGCACACGGCGGATCACTTCGGCTTCAGCCACATCAACCTGATTAATAACCTGGCGTCAGTCTACACCGATACCATCAGCACCTTCCGCCTGCGCATTCAAGTCACCGGTGACCCCAATCACTTGCGCACCGAAGAAACTGCAGCGCGCGTGAGAGCGTTGTTGCTGGCCGGCATTCGCTCTGCCGTATTGTGGCACCAGACTGGCGGGCGACGCTGGCATCTGGTGTTTTATCGCAAGCGGGTTGTGGAATGTGCCCGGCGTCTGTCTGAGCAAGCCAACCAGTCCGTCTTCCACTGATCGGTTTTCCACTGATTCCCGGCCCCAACTGGTGTATCCTATAGCCCATTTTAAAGAGGGTATTGCAAAACGACTGCGCTCGACCAAGCTGCGCTGGAAATCCGTTCAGAATGCTCATTTACTTAACGTAAACTGCGCTTTTCGCGAATTTTCGCCTTGCCTGACCGTCGCTCGCGACGCTTTGCAACACCCTCTCAAACTTGATGGCGCCGCCCCGCGAGCCCGCAACTGGCGTCACTGATATTGTCCAACTGCTCCAGCGCATGAATTGAGAGGTTTCTGATGGAATTGACTGCCCTGACCGCTATTTCACCGGTCGACGGCCGGTATGGCGAAAAAGTCCGCGTATTTCGCGAAATTTTCAGCGAATACGGCCTGATCAGAAACCGGGTGAAGGTCGAAGTCCGCTGGCTTCAGCAACTGGCAGCACACCCTGAAATTGCCGAGGTTCCGGCACTGTCTGACCAGGCCAATGCCGTGCTCGACCAGCTGGTGGATCAGTTCAGCCTGGCAGACGCCGAGCGCATCAAGACTATCGAGCGCACCACCAATCACGACGTAAAAGCTGTCGAGTACTTCATTAAAGAGAAAATCGCCGACACGCCCGAGCTCCAGGCCGTCACAGAGTTTGTGCATTTCGCCTGCACCTCGGAAGACATCAACAACCTGTCTCACGGCTTGATGCTGAGCGAAGGTCTGGAGCTCGGCATGTTACCGGCGATGGACCGCATCATTGCGCGCATCACCGAACTGGCTCACGCGCATGCCGCTCAGCCCATGCTCTCGCGTACACACGGCCAGACAGCCTCGCCGTCAACCGTGGGCAAGGAATTCGCAAACGTTGTTCACCGCCTGCGGCGTCAGGTGGAGCAGATCAAGCGAGTCGAAATCCTGGGTAAGATCAATGGCGCAGTCGGCAACTACAATGCCCACATGTCCGCCTACCCCGCGATTGACTGGGCAGCGAACGCAGAAGCTTTCGTAACATCCCTCGGCCTGAGCTGGAATCCTTACACCACGCAGATCGAACCACACGACTATATTGCCGAGCTTTATGATGCCGTTTCCCGCTTCAATACCATCCTGATTGATCTAGACCGGGATGTCTGGGGCTACATTTCTCTCGGTTACTTCAAGCAGAAAACGGTTGAAGGCGAAGTTGGCTCATCCACTATGCCTCACAAGGTCAACCCGATTGACTTTGAAAACTCCGAAGGCAACCTCGGCATCGCCAACGCTATACTGGGTCACCTGTCTGCCAAACTCCCCGTTTCCCGCTGGCAGCGCGACCTGACCGATTCCACTGTATTGCGGAATCTGGGTGTTGGTTTTGCACACAGCCTGATTGCCTACGAATCAACATTGAAAGGCCTTGGCAAGCTGGAGTTGAATTCCAACCGACTGGACGCCGATCTTGATCAGGCCTGGGAAGTGCTGGCAGAACCCATTCAGACCGTCATGCGCCGGTACAACATCGAAAAACCCTATGAAAAACTGAAAGAGCTCACGCGCGGAAAAGCCATGACGCCAGAAGTGATTCAGGATTTCGTGCGCACACTCGATATGCCGCAAGCCGGTAAAGACGAATTGCTCGCACTGACGCCTGCCAATTACATCGGTAATGCTACCGATCAGGCGAAGTCAATCTGATATGCAAATCCCAGGCGGACTCGACGCAGCTGAATTTCTGCGTGACTACTGGCAGAAAAAGCCGCTGATCATCCGACAGGCCTTTCCGGATATGGAAAGCCCTGTTTCTCCCGACGAACTGGCCGGGCTCGCCTGTGAGCCCTCGGTTGAATCGCGAATCGTCATTGAGGATGACGACGGAAAGCCGTGGCAGCTTGAGAATGGCCCGTTTGAGGCAGATCGCTTTCAGTCATTGCCTGAAACGCACTGGACCTTGCTGGTTCAGGGTCTTGATCACTGGGTGCCGGATCTAGCGCCTCTGCTCGACCGGTTCCGTTTTGTGCCCAACTGGCGACTGGATGACATCATGGCCAGCTATGCGCCAGAAGGCGGCAGCGTCGGCCCACATTATGATCAGTATGATGTGTTCCTGCTGCAGGCTGAAGGCCGGCGGGAATGGCACTACGGCGGTCACTGTGACGAGAAGTCTGCGCGGGTCGACGGCACACCCCTGCGCATTCTTCGGGACTGGCAACCTGAGCATACCTACACGCTTGAGCCGGGCGATATGCTCTATATTCCGCCGGGGGTTGGCCATCATGGCATTGCGCGCGGCGACTGCATCACGCTTTCCGTAGGATTTCGCGCACCGAGTCACGACGATATACTGACCGGCTTCAGCGATTTCCTGTGTAATCTGCCTGGCGCCGAGCAATTGCTCCGCGACCCTGACCTCGCTCCCCAGGAGAACCCGGGCGAGATCAGTGAGACAGCATTGGATAAAGTTGCGGATATCGTGAACGCTGCCCTTGGTAACCGAGAACAACTTGCACTCTGGCTGGGCCAGTACTCCACAGCGCCCAAGAACAGTGAGATTGTCTCACCGCCGGAAGAAGTCTATACAGCAGAGGAATTGCGGGACGCTCTGAATGACGGCGAGCAGCTTCGCTGGAACGAAGGCTCCCGATTCGCCTATCATGACTTTGATGGCGCAACAGCGCTATTCGTCGATGGCGAGCGCTTCGTTCTCAAGGGAGACGCCAAACGGATCGCGCCCCTGCTGTGTGCCGGCCATAGGCCTGATCCACAGCAAATGACGCTGATGGCAGAAGACCAGGCACTTTCCGGCCTGCTGGTCACACTCATCAATCAGGGAAGCCTGTATCTGGAATGCGACTGAAGATCCGCAAATACAGCTGGCAACTGGCGCCCTCGGCCGTCAGGGAGATCCGTCAGGCCGTCTTTATTGACGAACAGGCAGTGCCAGCAGAGCTGGAGTGGGATGATACCGATGAAATATCGGATCACTATATCGGCCTGACCCCGGACAACACGCCGGTTGCAGTCGCGCGCCTGGTTCCCTCCATTACAGATGCCGCCCATATCGGGCGGATGGCGATTCTCAAGGACTTTCGGGGAATGGGGCTCGGTGAACAGATGCTACGGCACGTGATCGCTGACGCTGCGCCGGAGTTCGACAGCCTTCACCTGAGTGCCCAGCAATACGCGGTTCCGTTTTATCAACGGGCCGGGTTCCATGTGTGCTCCCTGCCCTATGATGACGCCGGCATACCACATCTTGCTATGCGCTGCTTCGCTGCCAGGCAAATTCTTGATAACGTTGATGGCGCATCAATGCCCACAATTGCCGGGGAAGACAGCAACACCTGGCACTTCTCCAGCGAACCGGATCTTTGCGACCTGACCGACACACTGGCAGGCCAGGCCCGGCAACGCCTATGGATCTACGAACGGCACCTCAGCCATGAGATTTACGATCGCAAGCGCTTACGAGACCTGATCTCGGACCTCGCCCGAAGCCATCGCAATGCTGAAATTCGAATACTGATCCATGACGACAAACCGCTGGTGCAACGTCGGCATCAGTTGGTCGAACTGATGCGGCGTCTACCCAGTAAGATCGAGCTACGCCTGGTGAATCCTGATTACCCTGCGGAAACCCAGGCCTTTTCGATAGGCGACAGGGAAAGCGTCAGCTACCGACACTCTCTGGATAGCCCTGTTGGCTGGACGCGATTCAACGATACCGGGCGGGCGAAGCTACAGAGCGAGGCATTCCAGCGCATGTGGGATAGCGCGCGTCCTTCGGTTGAACTGCGCGAACTTCCGATTTAACGCCAGCCTCCGCACCAGCTCTCGATCAGTGATCCTGCCCTTCGAATGGCCGACCAAACTCGGCAAACTCCGCATCCACTTCAGCAGCAACATCCATGATCAGACGCCGCAGCCACTGATGATCAGGGTTGTGCTGAAGTAATGGACTCCAGGCCATTTTCAATTCAAATGGCGGAATCTTGAACGGCGGAACCTTCACCACCAGTTGCGCGTTGTGTCGCTGAAGCCAGGCCGCTCGGCTGGGCAGTGTCGCAATCAAATCATGCTGCTCTGCCAGTAGCATTGCGACCTGATAGTGACGGGTGAATACAGAGATATTTCGCTTACGCCCCATCAGAGTGAGCGCTTCATCCACCCAGCCCAAACGCTGCACATCCTTTGGATTCACCCCGACCCCCACACCGAAACCCGTTTTGCTGACCCAGATGTGACTGGCATCCAGATAGGTATCGAGAGTAAACGGCTCACTCAGGATTGGGTTGTGCGCGTTCATCAGGCAGGCAAAGTACTCGGTCCACAAGGTTTTCTGGTGGAAGGACTGGGGCAAGGTATCAAACCGGTTGATCGCCATATCGAGGCGCCCCTGCTCCACGTCAAGAAAGCTCACGTCGCTGGGGGTCAATACATCCAGGGTGACATACGGCGCTTCCTGACGGATGCGGCGCAAAACCCGGGGCATCAGGCAGGACTCAGCGTAATCACTCGCCATAATCCGGAATACACGCTGACTCTCATCAGCCGCAAACTCTGACTTGGCCTGCACCGCACGTTCGATATCCGCGACTATATTACGCACCAGGGGCTTCAGCTCCAGCGCGCGTTCGGTAGCGGTCATCCCCTCGCTGGTCCGCACCAGCAAAGGATCGCCGAACAAATCGCGTAATCGCCGAAGGCCGTTACTCATTGCGGGCTGAGTGATCCCCAGATGATTCGCTGCCTTGGTGACGTTTTTTTCGCGTAAAAGCACATCAAGGTAGACCAACAGGTTCAGGTCAACACGTGAAATATCCATCCGTTCTCCTTGTGTGGTCTGATCACCAGGGCAGAAATATAGCGGGCAGTCTACCATTCATGGAATAAATAAAGAAAAGGATCAGCATCAACGGAATGAATTGAAAGAAGAGCGGCCACCGACCTCTATCACATACAAAGCTAAGTCATTGTCTTATACACACAACTTAACCCTTTGAGACAGATGATTGGGCTATACTCAGCAGGGATAGTCGCGTAATACGTCACCGGCGCTGGAATCGAATAGCATAAGGGTTGTTTGCTGGCTTATGAACACCACTACCATTGTTATATTTTTTGCGGTCATCGTTCTCGTATCGATCGCCATCATTGTCATCTCCCAGTTCAGGGAAAAGGCCAAAATCGAGCGCGCGCGTACCGTAAAAGCGCTTGAAGACAGTTATTATCTTACCCAACGATTGTTATCGGAGCTGCCCCCGCAATACCTGTCCCGTGACCTCAAACTGGTCGTCCTCATGCGGGCCGAAGATATCTGCAAGGAACTCCAGGCGCTTAAAACAGCGCAACCAGTCGACCAATGGCAAAGCCAGATCAAGGCAACCCGCCAGCGCATCGAAGATGGCGCCGACGAACAATCTCCTCAGCGTATTGATACACCGCAACGCTGCAGCGACGTTAAACAACTGCTCCAGTCGTTGTTCAAGCTGATCGAACGCCAGCAAAAGAAGGGACGCATTGAAAAGAGTCTGGCCCGCAAGCTTATGAGCCTGGTGCTGTTTCTTATTCACAAAACGCAGGCGGATTTGCTTATCAGCCAGGCCCGCGATCTGATTCGCAATAACGAGCTTCGCAAGGCCATTCATTGCTACCATCTGGCGTCAACTGAGTTGGGTAAAATCAAAGATCACCCGATGGCCGTCAAATCGATAAAAAGCTATCGCATGCGGATCAAGGAACTGGAAGGCTCGCTGGCAGGTAACGCTCCGCAAAAATCTGACGAAGAACAGCAACGGCTCGATAAAGAGTGGGATTCGTTTGCCCACGAAGAAGAATGGAAGAAAAAAGCGGATTACGACGATTAATTCGCGACGCCATAATACAGGGATAGTTTGATTTGTGAGTGCTCCTTTTACCAAGCGCCTTTCATTTCGCCTGACGCGTAACACCGTTTTGCTCGCGATGCTGCTAGGTATCGTGCTGAATATGGCACAGGTGACTCTGGACTTCTTCAATGCCCGAAAGAGCATGGACGATGAAATCCGGGCGCTTATGGATATCAGTTACAGCCCGGCATCCCAGATCGCCTATAACATCGATACCCGCCTGGCAAAAGAGTTGCTCGATGGACTACTGCGCCATCCCGCTATCGTTGAAGCTCGGATTGTCGACCCGGACGATCGCATACTGGCGTCTTCAACCCGCACCTCCAACGAATCCCGCTACCGCATGCTCAGCGACGCTCTCTTCGGAAACGAGCGCGAATATTCCGAAAGCCTGCGAGTGCCGCAGCTTGACGACATACCGCTCGGGCGACTCGAGGTGCGCATTGACACCTACTATTACGGCACCGCCTTTCTCAGCCGCGCTGCCAACACGCTTATCAGCGGATTTATCAAAAGCCTGATTCTCAGCATCATATTATTGTTTATTTTCTATTTCGTACTGACAAAGCCTCTGTTGCGGGTTATCGAAGCCCTGCAAGAGGTTGAGCCTGAAGCGCCGGAGAAGGTCCGGCTGCCAATCCCCAAGCACCACCAGGAAGATGAAATCGGGCTGATGGTCACGATTATCAACCACCACCTGGATACCATCGACAGCAGCCTTGATCAGGTGCGGCACACCGAATCCCAGATGAAGCACTACTCGTCGCAACTTGAGCGGGAAGTCGACGACCGAACACGGGAAATATCCGACAAAAACGAAGCACTGCAACGGGGTAACCGGGCGCTCATACGCGCCAAGGAAGATGCGGTTCATCGGGCGCGCAGCAGAGCCAACTTCCTTGCCAGCATGAGCCACGAAATCCGCACGCCACTTAACGGCGTGCTGGGCATGCTCAGCCTGGCACTTGAAGGCGAGCTTGAGCCGAGTCAGCGAAACCGGCTCGACATTGCACTCAACGCCGGCCAAAGCCTGCTCAACCTCCTTAATGACATTCTGGATATTTCCAAGGTGGAAGCTGGCAAGCTTAACCTCGAGAGCATCGAATTCAGTCTGCGGGATGTGATCGAAGAATGCGCCACTCTGCTAAGCCAGCAGGCCCGACACAAACACGTTGAACTGGTTATCGATCTGGACCCTGCACTTCCGGATATTTTCCAGGGCGACCCTACACGGGTCCGTCAGATCATCAACAACCTGCTGGGCAACGGCATCAAATTTACTGAAACCGGCGAAGTACGGATCAGGGCCAAAAGCGACAAAACCGAGACACGAATCGATATCATCGACACGGGCATCGGCATGGCTGAAGAATCTCTGCGCCGGATTTTCTCGCCGTTCTCGCAGGCCAATGCAGACACGACCCGCCGATACGGCGGCACGGGGCTGGGCCTGACACTATGCCGGCAACTTGTTGAAAGAATGCACGGTCAGATTACGGTTGAATCCCGGGAGAACAAAGGCACTCACTTTACCGTTATCCTGCCCCTACCGGTGCGATCACAGGCCAAACGCGCGGTCTTTGAATCAGAACGCTTGCGACAAGCCGGCATTGTGCTCGACATGAACCACGCCAATCCACATCGACTGCCACTCGAACGGCAGCTCCAGTTCTGGAGTATTCCGGTTCAGACATCCAGTGAAGCACTTGACCGCGATAACCCTATTCACAGCGCTGCTTATCTGTGTGACACAGCAGACTGGATGCGGGGCAAGCTGACTGACATTCCGCTTCCCTGCCCGCTTGTTTTAATTGGCGAGCCCGCCGAATCCATCAAGCCGGTATCGGGCCGTCCGATGCAGGTTATTTCACTGCCATTGAGACGGGAACAGGTTGAAACTGTGCTTCAGTCGGCCACGAGCACACGCCAGCCATCAAAAGAACCGACCCAAACCCAGAACGGCGAGAGAACGAGCAATCGCGCACTCGACATTCTTCTGGTAGAGGACAACCGCGTTAACCAGATCGTAGCGAGTAGCATGCTACGCAAATTGGGTTACCGGGTAGATCTGGCAGAGAACGGTGAGCGAGCGATTTCAGCCCTGAAGCAGAAAACCTACGACGTGGTGTTGATGGACTGTCAGATGCCAGTACTTGATGGTTATGAAGCAACACAACGTATCCGGCAGCATCCGGAGTGGGCATCACTGCCTATTATCGCCGTCACCGCAAATGTCATGCAGGGTGACAAAGACGATTGCCTGACAGCCGGCATGAATGATTACATCACCAAGCCCTACAACAAGCATGAACTGCAGGCGATGATCGAACACTGGGCCGCTGCAGGTGATCCCTCTCAGGAGAACTGATCCAGTAACAGCCTCAAATTGCGCCTGAGTTGATCAGCCTGCTCTACATCCAGACCACTCCGGCACAGCATGTCACCGGGTACCGTCAGCGCTTGCGTACGGAGCTGCTGGCCGTCCGGCGTCAAGGCGACATCCACAACCCGCTCATCGGTTTCCCTGCGACGCCGGGTGACCAGACCCCGATGCTCCAATCGTTTGAGCAAGGGGGTCAAAGTGCCTGAGTCCAGCCTCAAGCGCTCACCAATGCTTGATACCGTCACAGTCGGAGCACCCTCGGCAGATTGCCCCTGAGCCTCCCACAGCACCAGCATTACCAGGTATTGCGGGTAGGTCAGGCCCAGCGCATCCAACAGCGGGCGATATAGAGAGGTCATGGCCCTGTTTGCAGCGTACAACGCAAAACAGACCTGATTATCCAGCGCGAGAGGATCGGTATTCATCACGATGAACTAGAGCAATGCTTCGATGTCAGCACGAATGGCCTCTGGCTTTGCCGTTGGCGGATAACGCTTGACGACTTTCCCGTTACCATCGACCAGAAACTTGGTGAAGTTCCATTTGATTTTTTCTGATCCCATCAAGCCCTTTGCCTGGCTCTTCAAAAAAGCATAGAGAGGATGCGTGTCAGGACCGTTCACTTCAATTTTGGCAAACATCGGAAAATCAACGCCGTAATTCAGGCTGCAGAATTGGCTGATTTCATCGTTGTTACCCGGGTCCTGGCTCATGAACTGGTTGCACGGAAAACCCAGCACTTCAAAAGCATCGGCACCCAGGTCCTTGTGCAAGGTTTGCAGCCCCTCAAACTGCGGCGTGAACCCGCATTTGCTGGCTGTATTGACGATCAGCAGGGTTTTGCCCTTGTACTCCGCTAATGTGTGGGTCTCGCCTTTGATGTCTTGTACTTCAATATCGTAAAGGTTCTGTGCTGTCATGCTGTGCCCTCCTCGGCCTGTAGTATCCGGTATTCCACAATGCAGCCAGTATCCGTCAAATTTAAATTTGTTACAAATAAATTGTGCACAACTTAATTTAGGGGCGCCGAGTTAGATACCGTGACGCCCTTCAGGCATCAGTTTACTGTCAGCGACAAAATCCTGCTGATATGCGCCAGCGGACGGCCAGATTGTGCTTGCCATTCCATAAACGCCGCATTAACGCGTTCGCGATCAGCCTTTCGGGTCGGCTTGTCATCAATTGCATCACTCGCGATCAGTGCAGTGATAACGTCATCCGTCAGCTGGAAGGTGTCCCGCCCCGCCAATCGCAAAAAGCGTGCTCCCGAATGCCCGCCCATCCGCTCAAAGTGTTTTTTAAGATACGCCCATAACCCAAACAGATCCGCGTCGGGCCAACTGGCGAGAAAACGACCGAAACCATCGTTTTCCCGACTGATATCCAGCATTCGGGCAGAATTAGTCGGTATCGTCCGCAGCTTGCCCCAATGGCGAATCAAAGCAGGGTTCTGCATCGCTTTTTCGAGCTGCTCTTCCGAAAGCAGCATCAGCTTCTCCGGCTCGAATGACCAGAACCACTCCTCAAACACGGGCCATCGATCATTAACAACGCTGTGACGCATGCCGGCCTGAAAAATTCTCCGCGTCATCACGGATAGGAAGTATCGATCTGGCAGTGCGATCAATTCACTCTCCGAGCGCACGGCTGGCATCAGGCCTTGCAGAGCTTCCAGGCTCCCAAGGCGCGCCACTGCGCGATCTTCAATCACATTAAATGCGAGCATATCGGCTTAACTCCGGGGAAATGCCCCTACGCTATGAGGTCAATTTCAGGCATTGTGCCACTATTCATCACATTTGATCGCACTTGATCACAACGCGCCACTTCCTACGCACGTAACCCTTTGGATAGAATAGGGGTTTGACCCAAGCCGAAGCAGGAACCCTCAGCTCATGCAGAATTACAAGAAGTCCGCCAAACTGGAGAACGTATGTTACGAAATTCGTGGTCCGGTTCTGCGAGCGGCGCGTCAGCTGGAGGAAGAAGGTCACAGAGTGCTGAAGCTGAACATCGGTAATCCCGCTGCTTTTGAGCTCGACGTTCCAGAAGAGATTCAGCAGGACGTGATTTCAAACATGTCAGCCGCTCAAGGCTACGTGGAGTCCAAAGGCCTGTTCTCTGCCCGTAAAGCGGTCATGCATTATTGCCAGCAACGCGGCATAGACAAAGTGGATATCGACGATATCTACCTTGGCAATGGCGTCAGTGAGCTTATCGTGCTTTCAATGCAGGCGCTTCTGAATACCGGCGACGAAGTGCTGGTACCCGCGCCTGATTATCCGCTGTGGACCGCGGCCGTCACCCTTTCGAGCGGTAAACCGGTGCATTATCACTGCGATGAGGAGCAGGACTGGTTCCCTGACATTGACGACATCAAGAGCAAGATCACCTCGCGCACCCGCGCCATCGTATTGATCAACCCTAACAACCCAACAGGTGCGGTCTACTCAACAGAGCTCCTTGAGCAAGTCATAGAACTGGCCCGCCAGCATAACCTGATCGTGCTGTCTGACGAGATCTACGACAAGATCCTTTACGACGGGGTCAAGCATGTTTCCACTGCTTCGCTTGCAGACGACGTGCTGTTCTTTACTTTTAACGGGCTTTCAAAAAATCACCGCGCTGCAGGTTATCGCTCCGGCTGGATGATTATCAGCGGCGCCAAGTATAAGGCCCGGGATCTGATCGAAGGCATCGACATGCTTGCGTCAATGCGGCTGTGCTCAAATGTGCCAGCTCAACTGGCCATTCAGACGGCGCTTGGTGGCTACCAGTCGATCAACGACCTGGTGCTGCCAGGCGGACGTCTATACGAGCAGCGGGAAACGGCCTGGTCACTCCTGAACGACATTCCGGGCGTTAGTTGTGTGAAGCCCATGGGAGCACTTTACATGTTCCCCAAACTCGACCCCAAGCGCTTCCCTATTCACAATGATGAGAAGCTGGTGCTGGACCTTCTAACCCAGGAAAAAATCCTTCTTGTACAGGGCTCTGCCTTCAATATTGAAGACAAACAACATCTACGCGTGGTGTTTTTGCCCCGGGTCGATACGCTGGAAGATGCCATCAAACGATTGGCCCATTTCCTCTCGACTTACCAGCAATAATAAAAACAAGGCAGGCGACGATGGCGGACATTCATATCGAGGAGTTTTACAAGGACACAGCCATTATCCTTGTTCAGCTCTACAACGCCTTCCCTCGCAAGGTGACGCTCTACGTCGAGGACATTGCAGGACCGGATTCCCCCGACGAATTCGGCCTGCACAGTCGCCGGCACAGAGCCTGTTTTTCCACCATGCTGTGGCTCGCAGCCGAAGGCCATATCCGCTACGACGATACCATCCTCCAGAATGCAGCAGACCAAGCCGTCCTCACTCAGACCGCATTCGTCTGTCTCAACACCCCTGCAAGGGACGGTCGGTTATCGCCGGAACTGATGAACCGGATACCGTCCTCCCCAGAGGACGCGCCGCCTTTCATCCAGTCGGACATGTCAACGAATATTCACTTGCTGCGATCCGCATTGAAAGATGGCAATTCATCGTTTCTCGCAGAAGTTGTCAAGGCCGTGCTCTTTTAAACGCCGTTTCTTGAGGAGGCTCCCGGGACTTTGAGTGCCCTGCCCCCTCCATCAAAACAGTCTTTACTTAAATTACTGTAAACCTATTGAACAAAATCCTGTCTGACCCGATATTCTCCGACATATCTCTGATTCAGTCTTTCAGGAACACACCATGAGAATCTTGCTTTTACTGGGCACCAACCTTGCCGTCATACTCGTCGCCAGCATCACGTTGCGCTTGCTGGGTCTGGACAGCTATCTCACCCAAAACGGCATCAACTACCAGTCGCTGCTGGTTTTTGCGGCGGTGATCGGATTTGGCGGATCGTTTGTTTCGTTGCTGATCTCCAAGAAAATGGCCATGTGGAGCACGCGCGCCCAGATTATCGAGAACCCGAAAACACCTGCCGAGCGCTGGCTGGTGGACACTGTGGCTGAACTGGCGCAGAAAGCGGGCATTGGTATGCCGGACGTTGCGATTTTTCCCGCCTCCCAATCCAACGCGTTTGCCACTGGATGGAATAAAAACAGCGCACTGGTAGCCGTCAGCCAGGGACTCTTGCAACGCTTCGACAAATCGGAAATCCGTGCAGTACTGGGTCACGAGATTGGCCATGTGGCCAACGGTGATATGGTGACACTTGCGCTTATACAAGGCGTCGTGAACACCTTCGTGTTTTTCGCTGCTCGCGTGATCGGTTCCATTGTGGATCGGGTTGTATTCCGCAACGAAAACGGTCATGGCATTGGTTTTTTTGTGGTCAGCCTTGTTGCTGAGCTCGTACTCGGCATTCTGGCGAGTACGATCGTGTTCTGGTTCTCACGGCGAAGAGAGTTTCGTGCGGACGTTGCCGGCGCAGAGTTGGCGGGGCGCAGCGCAATGATCAGTGCTTTGAACCGTTTGCGCCAGGAAAGCGAAGTACCGGACCAGATGCCGGACACGCTCCAGGCTTTCGGTATCAACCGCGGCGCTCGCCAGGGGTTAAGTGCGCTATTTATGACCCACCCTCCCCTTGAAGAAAGGATCGCGGCACTCCAGAGTAGGTCATAAGGGAGCAGCATAGACTGCCGGCGGGTCACGCCACTGCCATTGCACCACCTTTGTACAATGGCGGTAAAACCGAAGGCTCGTCAGAATGGGGAAGTTGGTTAATAATGAAACAGAAGGTTGAGAGGACTGTCACGACTTCAGTGTCATCGTTGCGACATAATCGAACCGTATCCTGAGACGGAACTTGGATAAACAGAGACGAAAGAGGCCAGACACGTGATGACCGATACACAGTCAACGGAATCCTGGATGAATGGTGCTGCAATCATTCTTTCTGATGGAAGGGAAATTCCAATTACCGATACCATGGTGCGCAGTTCGCTCGAAAAACTGGCCGCCGATAACGAAGACGACCAGCAAACGTCACGGGTCGCAAACGGCGGCCGCTGATTCAGCGACCGGCCACCTCAGCTTTTCAGTTTGAACTCCAGCGCACGGAACACCTGCTGGAGTTCTTTCACCCCGCCTTTTAGCTGAATCTTGGTGCTTGAGAACTCCCTACGTATCGGATAGTCCCGCCGCATGGCATCAAATGCTGCTGCTCTCTGATCTGCAGGTAGCAACAGGGAACGGCGATAGAACGCATCATCCTTGCGCACATCGTAACAGGCCCGAATCGCAAGATGGGCCGCATCCAGCGCATTGGCCGATGACGTAAACGAAAGTTTTCCAAGTGCCGGATCACTCATGAACTGGCCGCTTTGCTTGCGTGCAGGCAACCCCAGAAACCGGCATAACGCCTGGTAAATCATCTCGGTTCCGCCAACTTTTCCCTCAAGGCTGTAGCCCGCAATGTGTGGCGTGACCATCCACAGGCGATCCGCCAACTCTTTATCTATTTCCGGCTCACTCTCCCATACGTCTAACGCAACGTAAGGGCTATTCTCAACCTGCAAACGCTGTTTCAGGGCAACGCTGTCGATGACACCGCCGCGACTGGTATTGATCAGTAACTGATCGCTGGTAAGGTTTTCAAGACGACCTGCATCCAGCATGTGATATGTGGGAAATTCACCTTCCCGGGTAAGCGGCGTATGCAGCGTTACCACATCACATTGCAATACCTCCTCCAGCGAACTGAAATCGTCCTCACCTTCATTTTCGGCGCGAATGGGGTCGTGGACACAAACGTCAAAGCCCAGCCGATTCAGTCGCGTCCAAAGCCTGTTACCCACATTCCCGGCACCTACGATCCCTACACTCAGATCGGTCCAGTCATCGTAGCCCCGCTGTTCGGCGTATACCGACAAACAACTCAGCACATACTCAGTCACGCTTGCTGCATTGCAGCCTGGCGCGCAACCGAAGGCGATACCTTTTGACTTGAGCCAGTCCACATCCACATGATCGGTGCCAATAGTGGCCGTGCCGACGAACTTCACCCGGCTACCCTCAAGCAGCGCCTGATCCACCCGGGTGACGGAGCGCACCAGCAGAATATCCGCATCGCGCACCTGATCCGCCGTCAGCGTGCGCCCGGAAACCCGTCTGATTGTTCCGATATCCTCAAAGAACGCATTCAACAAGGGGATATTTTCGTCTGCAACAATTAACATCGCCTTTCCTCGTATTAAGCCCGACGTGGCGGCCGGCGCCCGGTAGACGGCCGACGACGGTTCCGCTGACGGGTAATCGGCGGCTTTTCAAGCGCTACCATCAATGACTCTTCCGGCACGGTGCAAGTCAACTTCTGACCGATATACTTTTCGATAGGAGGCAGCGAGAAGGCATCATCCTCACTGGCAAAGCTGATAGAGGCGCCTTCCTGCCCCGCCCGACCGGTACGGCCGATACGATGGACGTAGTCCTCGGCATTTTCCGGCAGGTGGTAGTTGAAAACATGGGTCACCCCGTCAACGTGAATCCCCCGACCCGCAACATCCGTCGCGACCAGAGCTTTGATGCTGCCTTCCTTGAATTTTTCCAGTGTTCGCAGGCGCTTGTTCTGTGCAATTTCACCTGACAGCAACGCCGTGCTCACATCCTGTCGTTTGAGATCTTCTTCCAGATCCCGGCACTGGTCGCGCCTGTTGGCAAAGATGATCGCCTTGGAAACTTCCGGACGCTTGAGGTAATTGACCAATACTGTGAGCTTGTCATCACCGCCAACCATGTAGACGGTCTGTTTGACCCGCTCCGCCGTTTTCTGCTCTGGCTCAATTTCGACAAATTCAGCGCTTCGCGTCCACATGGAAGCCAGATTCAATACATCCTGATTAAAGGTGGCGCTGAACAACAGAGTCTGTCGCTCTTCCTTTGGCGTGCACTTGCGGATGATCCGTTTAACATCTGGAATAAAACCCATATCCAGCATGCGATCGGCTTCATCGATGATCAGCATGTCAAGCTGATCGAGGAACACGTCCTGTGATCCCAGGAAGTCGATTAATCGTCCCGGCGTGGCAACCAGCACATCCACCACCTCGTTGCGGAGTTGGTCGCGCTGTTTGTCGTAGTTCATTCCACCCAGTACGGTTACCACATTATGGCCGGTATGCGCACACAGGGTTTCCGCATCCTCGGCTATTTGCATCGCCAATTCACGGGTCGGTGCCAAAGCCAGAATGCGCGGTTCTGACGCAAACTGCTCGTTTTCAGGAATCGGTGATGCCAGCATGCGCTGAATCGCTGTAATCAGAAACGCAGCGGTTTTGCCCGTGCCCGTCTGGGCCTGACCAATCAGGTCATTGCCGGCAAGAGTCAGTGGTAATGTTTCGGATTGGATGGGGGTGCAGTATTCGAAGCCAATACCGGCGATCGCTTTCTGCAACTTCGCATCCAGTTTAAAGTCGGTAAAGCGGGCTTTCCCTTCTACTTCAGGAACATCAATATTATTCAACGGGTCCTCCCGGCACTATGATTCAACACGTTGGTGAGTGCGGGTTGAAAGCGCTTCGATTTCAACGCCAGGCCACCAATCACAACGCATCGTGCGTAAATTTCTGCCGTCTATTATGGACGATAAACGGATAATCAGCCCCGACATTCAATGGGGCTCTGTCGCTAGAGCGCAACTGGCGCCTGCGCGTGGTTAAATTCCTGATCGGCTGCGCAGCCTGTAGCAGCGCCCCTGAAGCAATCAGGGCCAAATTCGGCATGACGGCCATAAAAATCGAGCAACGCGTCTTTGAAAAGTGCAGCCCGTGGCGGCAATCCATTGACGACATACCGTTGGGCCTGCTCTGAAACACGGGCACGGAACGCATCTTCATCCGCCGGACCGTCACCCGAGAGGTTGTCAACGCTGATATTAAACTTAGAGCCGGCTGCAGCAGAAAAAACCCATTCGAGCGCCTGCGGCTTTATCTCCGCTTTTTCGAAGGCCGCCTGCTGCTGTTCTGTACGACCGTCTGGACAATACCAGTAACCGTAGTCATGTAACATACGGCGACGCTCGCCGGCTATGCACCAATGGCTAACCTCGTGCAAGGCACTGGCAAAATAGCCATGAGCAAAAATTACCCGGTGATGAACATCGGCATCAGAAGCGGGAATGTATTCGGGCTCTATGTCCCCTTTAACAAGACGTGTGCGCCACTTCTCGAGAAAAAGGTCATTGAACAACATGATGAGATCGTCAGGATGGTGTTTCATGCGAGCGCTATTGTGCGTCTTTCACGCTTTCAATACCAGCCTGCCCCTCATTCCGCAAGTATTACCGGGTTACAGCGGCCTTCCGATACCGGAACTGACGAACGGTTTACACTCGAAACAGGGAACTTTCTGGTAACATTCCGCACCAAGAGTTGCTCTAAACAAGCCCGTTAGCGATTCAGATATGCTATGAGGCGCCTTGCTTGTAACGCAACCCAACACCTAACTAGAGATCCAGAATCACCGTGATGCAGTTCATTTCCCACGGCAGCGCACAAGTTTCCTTCCGGCAAATCATTGCGTCAATGATGTTCAGCCTGGTGCTACTTGGAAGCGCATCATCCGTTCAGGCTTTTGATTTTGGAAAATCGGCAACGGCCGGTGCCATGGGCGAGTTCCTGCCAGTGGATGAAGCCTTACCGTTTGCATCCGGACTTTCTGAAGACGGTGTGTCCCTGAGCTGGAACATTGCGCCGGAACACTATCTCTACCGCGGTCGCATTTCAGTCAAAGCCGACGATGACAGGGTGACAATCTCCGAGCCCGTTTTCTCTCAACCCGGACACGACAAACAGGATCCCTACTTTGGTGAGGTTGTTGTCTTTACCGAACCTGTCTCTGCCGACGTCTCGATCACATTGCCGGAGGGCATGAAAGAGGCCAACCTTAAAGTCACCTATCAGGGATGCGCGGATGCCGGTCTCTGCTATCCGCCCCAAACCCGCGATGTGCTTTACATCAGCAACGCCACTTCAACGCCGGCAGCGCCTGACAATACGATATCTCCCGCTTCCACACCCATCGCGGCGGCTACTGCGGCGGTAGCCATCGAGTCGCCCGTCAATACGGATAGTGCTACTGGCATCGCCGGCATTCTCGCCAATCAATCAACAGCGGTGATTATCGGACTTTTCCTGCTGCTCGGACTTGGCCTGACCTTTACGCCTTGTGTCCTGCCAATGATTCCCATTATTTCGACACTGGTGTCGAGCCGAACCACGTCATCAACGGCCCAGGCTCTCATGCTTTCTGTCAGTTACGTAGTCGGCATGGCGCTTACCTATGCAGCGGCAGGTGTAATCACAGGTATGCTTGGCGCCAGCTTTAACCTCCAGGCTCACCTCCAGTCGCCTGTGGTGCTCAGCGTGTTCGCGGCACTGTTTATCCTGTTTGCACTTTCCATGTTCGGGATGTTCGATATTCAACTACCTGCGTTCCTGCGGGATCGCCTGAACAATGCAAGCCAACGCATGTCCGGCGGCAAGGTGGCCAGCGTGTTCGGTATCGGCGCCCTTTCCGCTTTGATCGTATCGCCCTGTGTATCCGCACCGCTGGCAGGAAGCCTGATTTACATCAGCACTACGCAGGATGCCGTGCTCGGTGGAGCCGCATTATTTGCACTTGGCCTTGGCATGGGAATTCCACTGATTCTGGTTGCTGTCGGCGGACGACGCTTGCTACCAACAGCCGGCGCCTGGATGAACACCGTGAAGGCTGTCTATGGCGTGATGCTGCTTGCGGTATCAATCTGGTTACTTGAGCGCCTTGTGCCCGGCTGGGCATCAATGGTGTTGTGGGGGCTCCTCGCGGCTGTTACCGGCGTACAATTGGGCGCCTTTGAAAGTGCAAGAGCCGGCTGGCAGCGCACCTGGAAAGGCCTCGGACTGGTGCTATTCGCCTATGCGCTCGCACTGCTTGGCGGCGCGATGACCGGCGCAACTGATCCGCTTCGTCCTCTGGAACCGCTGGTCACCGGCGCAGGTTCGGGCAATGCTGGCAATGCCGCAACAGCCGGACATGCTGAAACCGGTTTTGTGCAAGTGGCGGAACCTGCTGAACTGCGCACGCTGATGGCCGCCGCAGCCAATAGCGGAAAGCCGGTCATGCTCGATTTTTATGCCGATTGGTGCATCAGCTGTAAGGTTATGGAGCGCAATGTGTTCAGTCGACCGAGCGTACAGTCGGCATTGCGCGGATTCACCCTGTTGCAGATCGATGTGACCGACAACTCGCCGGCCCAGCAAGCCCTGCTTGATGAGTTAGGCCTGTTCGGACCACCCGCAATTTTGTTTTATGACGCCAGTGGCAACGAGCTGAAACCTGCACGCGTTATGGGCGAAATGGATCGGGAGCAGTTCCTCGCCCATATTAATGGCCTGCCCGATACCATTACCTCCTCCCTGTGAGCCCACTCTATCGTGGCGCCGCTTGCGTGCTGGCCGGCGAAATGTTGCTGGCGATCATGGGCGCCATTATCAAGTATCTCGCCCCGGACCTGCCCAATGCTGTTCTCGTTTTTCTTCGCAATGGGCTGGGCCTGCTTATTATCACGCCCATCGTACTGTTCCAGGCGGGACCTTCGGCACTGAAAACCCGGCATTTGCGCTTTCACCTGATGCGCGCGGTAATCGGCGTGAGCGCCATGTACTGCTACTTTTTCAGCCTCAACAATCTGGCGCTAACAGAGGCCGTATTGCTGAAGCTGACAGCCCCCTTCTTCATCCCGATTATTGCCCTGCTATGGCTAAAGGAAGCGACCAGCTCCCGAATCTGGCTGACGATTGCCATCGGCTTTGCCGGCGTTCTGGTGCTTCTTGATCCTCAAACGGCCGGGTTCGACGACTACCTGTTTGTTGCCGCCGGGATGCTGGGCGCGCTACTCGGCGCAACGGCAAAGGTGACGATCAGGAGAATGGGGGTTGCAGAGCCGAGCGCCCGAATCGTGTTTTATTTCGGTTTGTTTGGCTCCCTGGTTACCGCTCCCGCGGCGATACTTGGCTGGGTCACACCGACAACCAGTCAGTGGCTCTGGTTAATCGGACTGGCCGCATGTGCCACTCTCGCCCAGATGCTGATTACGACCGCATACCGGATCGCACCGGCCGGCCAGATCGGTCAGTTCACCTATTCTTCCGTGCTGTTTGCTGCACTACTGGGGTGGGTTGTTTTTCTGGAACCGACCACTCAGGAACAACTGATCGGCTGTATCCTGATTGTTGGCGCCGGACTCATGAACCTGCGACAGCGCCAGCCAGTGTAACCAAGCAATGAAACAAGCGAGGAAACAGACGGTTAAAGTGTCAAACTCACTGACCTCTGCGGATAAAATAGACAAATAATGTGTCAGTGTGCTGCTCATCAATCAGCACATGATTCAGAAACTGGCAAAACCGGGGCACGTCCCGTGTGGTAGAGGGATCTGTCGCCACCACTTTCAGTACGCCATCGACTGGCACATCGTGGATGCGATTATGTAACATCATCACCGGTTCAGGGCACATCAGCCCGGTTGCATCCAACTCAAGATCAAAACAACGTTCTGACACACCTTACTCCCGTTCGTTACCGCCTTGTCTCAGGGGTCGCGCCACCTCTGCTGCCGCAGCGCTCCACTGTGATCCCAGTAGCGCTGACTACGCAAAATCGCCAACCACGTGCTAGATTAAAATGACCAGATCAAAGAGCTGTGGAGGATATTATGATCCGGGTATTAATAGACCGCCATATTGCTGACACGCTTGAATCCGTCTACGAACTCAACTCCCGCACACTGCTCCAGCACGCCGTCGCGACCCGCGGATTCATTTCGGGTGAAACCCTTGTCGACTCCCAGGACCCCAATCACAGGCTAACGCTTTGCAACTGGCGTTCAACGGCGGACTGGGACAAATGGTATCACTCCGAAGAACGCAAAGAACTGATGAACGAACTGGTGCCAATCATGGATCAGGACGAGAAAATCATCATTCTCGAACAACACTGACCGGCAGTGGCGTTTAGCTCATCCGCTCGATAAAGCAGGTGATTTCCTCACGATCATGGTAGAGATGCTTTGCTCGGAATATGACGTGGATGCCGTCGTCGTCCAACTGTTCGAGCATACTATCCCGACATACCAGCCATTCGTCATAGCGCTTTTTCATCGGCAGCTTGAGGTTAAACACCGTGTACTTGCACCGCCGGTGGGTCAGCCAATCCACCACCATGTCAGCCGTTCGGCGGGGCTTGTCAACGATATCGCATACCATCCAGTCAACGGCGCTGCGCGGTCGCCATTGATAGCCGTCAGCTTTGACATGCTCGACGTGGCCAGACGCCATCAAGGCTTCATCCATCGGGCCATTGTCGATTGCTGACACCAGCATGCCCTGCTCTACGAGCTGCCATGTCCAACCGCCCGGCGCTGCGCCAAGATCAACGGCCTTTTTTGCGCCACCAAGGTAATCCAGCCACTGATTGTCCGGAATAAAAACCTTCCATGCCTCTTCCAGCTTTAGCGCCGATCGACTGGGTGCCGCTGGCTGAAGCCGCAATCTGGGAATACCACTGAGATACTTTGCACGATTGCCAGTGAGACTGACGCCCAGAAGGACACGATCAAACGCTGGCAGAAATACTTCAAGCCTGGAGCCACCGGCAGACTCCACCAGAAACCCGGACTCCCTCAGGGCTCTGGAGAGCGGCGCCACCCACTTCTTGCTGAAATTGCTCAAGTCCCGGTTCTGGGACTCTTCCGGTATGCGCACCTCTACCCTGGATGATGGTCGCAACCCATCCTGCTCTCGCAGAATATCCAGCACCGCGCCAACCCGATCCGCCTTCGGCAACACCTCATCCGCTACAACAGCGAACCAGTCGCGCACAAAAACCAACGACTCGAAAGGAATTCGATCCATCAATGTGATCGCGTCAGTGCCATCAGCAAGTATAAACAGCACCCAGCCGCTACCTGACTCGGGCTGAAAATATCCATAAACGCCCTCGGCTGCGGCAGCATCCGTCAATTCCCGGCCAGCTTCCGTTTCAAAACCTGCACGACAAAACAAAAAAATCTGACTCATATCTCAACTACTTAAAGAATTTATAATGTTTTAAAGCGTGCCAGCGGGCGCTTTAGCTATACTCAGCGCCTATGCACCCACACCGTAGAAACGGCTCTCACTCGCAACGTGCCGGCCGCTGCATCTTCAGCCTTATACTATTGCTCTGCACTTTGTTGCCGGGCACGCATGCGCTTGCCCTGAACGCAGCAAACTGTCCGGAAGTCGCAGCCAACATGCCGGAACACAGGGCAAGTCTGCTGGACAATATCTGCTACTACGTCGACAGGCGCCGGCTTGCAAACCCCGAAGAAAATGCGCGATTTGAGAACCCCGATGAGCTCGCGTCCATCCAGGACTGGCAGCGCAGCAAAGGTGACGAACTGATCTTCACCCAGTCCAGCGCTGATTACTGGCTCAAGATTACCATGAAGAACACGGCGGACAGCGCCGGATACTGGTTTCTGATGCTGAGCTACGCGCCCCTCGACAACATCGCGATGTGGGTAAGCGAAGGCGACGGCTATCGTCAGGTTCACACCGGCGATCATACGGTATTTTCGTCCCGTGACGTCGACTATCGATATTATCTGGTACCCATTCTGCTGGAAGGAAACGCCAAAACCGACATTTATATGCGCATCAACAGCAGTGGTGCCATCAACCTCCCCTTGAGCATTGAAGAGCCAGCAAACCTGATTGCCCAGAGTAATGCCCTGACACTGACTCACGGGCTATTTTATGGCGCACTGTTGATATTCTCGGCATTCAACCTGCTGCTGTTCTTCAGCACAGGCACAGCCTATTACTTTTTTAACGCCTTTTATATGCTCGCCACCGGACTCTTCCTGTGTTCGATGGCTGGCCTGTCGTTCCAGTATTTATGGCCGAACGTTCCCTGGCTGGCCAACATGGCGATCCCGCTGAGTGAGGGCCTCAGCACGCTCGCCTTCATCCTCTTCGGTCGCGCCTTTCTGGATATTGATGAAGCACAACCCCGGCCCTCCGGTTTACTGAAATACCTGGCGTCGTTCAGCGTGCTTGTGATCGCGCTGTGCTTTGTTTTGCCGTACAGCATAGTCATCAAAATTGCGACGCTGTACGGACTGTTCTGCATCGTCACACTGTTCGTCATCGGCATTCAGCGCTGGCTTCAAGGTTACTCCCCTGCCAAATGGTACGTGTTTGCCTGGTCGACAATGGCAATAGGGACGTGTATATACGCCCTTGCAGCATTTGGCTATCTGGCCGATTTTCTGGCCCAGGAAATTCTGATGCAGATTGCAGTGGGCGTGCAGGTTATTCTGCTGAACTACGCGATGGTTCAGCGCTGGCGACTGCTGACAGACAAGGTTCTCAGCATGGAAACGGCTGCACGGCATGAATTGGAGATTCGGGTTGATGAACGAACAACCCAGTTGCGCGACACCATGCGACAACTTGAAGTCGCTAACCAGCGGCTGGAGGAACTCAGTATTCACGACGACCTCACTGGCCTCCACAACCGCAGACATCTGGATGCCGCGCTGCCCGACATTTGCGCAGAGGGGCGGCGCCTCAAGCAACCGGTCGCCTTAATCATGCTGGATGCCGACCGTTTCAAGACGATCAACGATACCTACGGACATCCCTTCGGCGACCGGTGCCTCAAAGTGATTGCCGAAACGCTTTTGCGGCACATCAAGCGCCCGATGGATATTGTGGTCCGGTTTGGTGGCGAGGAATTTGCCGTGGTGCTGCCGAAAACCGAACTCGCGGGTGCGATGGCTGTGGCGCAGGCTATTCTGGAGGATATCGCATCACAGGCGATCGAAACGCCAGACGGTGATACCTATACGATCACGCTCAGCGCTGGCGTGGCCACCTACAGTCATCGGGATTCACTGGAAGCGCTATACCAAAGAGCGGACAAAGCGCTTTATCAAGCGAAAGAAACCGGTCGCAATCGTGTCTGCGCCAGCGAAGCCTAGTCGTTCAATGTGCCCATCCAGGTGGCTGCATCCTGCGCTACAGAAGCAATCAGATCGGCCTGCTCGCGACCGGATGCCTTCGTCGGCCTGAAGTCGTGTTCACCGCTATCCAGCCAGCTCACCGTTAGCGACGGGCTGCCAAGCAGCCGCTCTGCCAAATGATGCTCGACCTCCTCGTATCGTCCGAAAGGATCACGCGTGCCCTGAGCTATTCGGACTGGCATCGCCAGTTCATTGAAATGATCCGTTCGCCACCGCCCGGGCTTCCCGGGAGGGTGGAATGGATATCCAGCGCAAAAGCATCCCGCCACACCGCTGTCGACCCCGTTGGTATCGGCTGCGAGCAGACTCGCAATCCGCCCGCCCATTGACTTGCCGCCGATAAATAAGGGCATGCCAGAGTTCATGGCCGACACAGCCTCGACAACCTTCCGAAACTCGCCAAGCAGTTTCTCAGCTTTTGGCGGTGGCCGGCGTTTACCGTCAAGACGACGCTGTTGCATATAACCGAACTCAAACCGAATAACATGGATACGATTCAGGGCTAGCTGTTCTGCCATGGCCACCATGAAACCAGAGTCCATTGGCGCGCCGGCACCATGGGCAAAGATGATCGTCGCTATTGCCTCACCTTCCGACGAATTGTTCACAAGCCAACCAGCCTTCTCGGTGCTACCTATATTCTCGGTTTTGACTTCCATTTTTCGTTATCCATTTATGTCGATGAATGTGCAAAGCTCATCATTTATTACAAGGGCTGCAGTCATGCACTACCTTTCATTCCGCATCCTTATAAAGAGGACGACGCGATTTTTCCAGAACCCGCTACCCTTATCTAAAAGTGCCCTTGGAATTTCGTGCCAACTGAGCGCTGCAAGCGTGTAACTTAGCGAGATAAACCGCCCCATGTTGCTGATTTCGGCGGGTTGTTTCCTTGATTTGGGTCATTGCAAATACGTAATCAATTCCCCATACTTGCGGCCTCAAACATTCCCACTCGTAATCCTCTGGTAAGGCTATGAGCACAGTACATCCAAACCTGACTTACAATTACAAGGTGGTGCGTCAGTTCGCCATCATGACGGTGGTATGGGGTATCGTCGGAATGGGCATGGGCGTGCTGATCGCAGCACAGCTTCGATTCCCGTTCATGAACTTCGATCTTCCATGGACTCACTTCGGTCGTCTTCGCCCACTCCACACCAACCTGGTTATTTTCGGGTTCGGCGGCAGCGCCTTGTTTGCCACGTCTTACTACGTGGTTCAACGCACCTGTCAGGCGAGACTGTTCTCGGCTGGCCTGGCGGCTTTCACCTTCTGGG
>TARA_R100001440_G_scaffold46725_2_pt1 | contig 33706 bp, 59 predicted proteins | sample TARA_R100001440 | Tara Oceans TARA_R100001440 (sample SAMEA2622112) | marine metagenome | biome: marine biome (ENVO:00000447); feature: surface water layer (ENVO:00002042); material: "saline water (ENVO:00002010), including plankton (ENVO:xxxxxxxx)" | depth 5 m
CCGCCTCCTACCATAATGCAACAATGTCAGTCGCTGTAGTATTTGCAGCTTTTACTCTTTTTACCTGTACAGGTAAAAACTGTCCTGCCACAATTCCTTTGAATAACACAGTGTCATCATCTACAGTGATCAGCTCTATATCTCCTGCTCCGCCTGCAAATAAAACACATCCGTTACTTGGATTGTCAATTTGAGAATATATAACATAATCTTTAGTGTTTCCAATTCCTGTGGCTACTGATAAAACAGTATCACTATCTACTGCTGTTACTGTAGTTACTGAAGGAGTAGTTGTATCATATACAATGTCTCCAACTTTTATATTGTCATTAAGGAATGTAGCAATCGAATCAGTTAACTTGTTTGCGGTTGCTGCACTTGTTTGACCACTTGCTGCTGTTGCTGCAGGATTTGGGATGTCAATATTATCATCTGTTACTACTGCTAATGCTCTACGGGCTTGTAATTTTTGGTATGCCATTTTTATTAATTTTTTGTACGTACTCGATAATTCGTCTGTGCACGCTCATATGCTTTCCAATTGGTATTCTTTGTTAAATTACCTTTAGAATCTTTACTAATAGACGTAAAATCTTTTATGTTAGGTTTATTTGGTGTCGAAACGCGTGAGGTTTTACGGGGTTTCTTTTCTTTACCGTTGCCATTGGCTTTTGCCTTGGCAGCTTTTCTCATTGCAACTGTTTTCATTTCTTATAAGGTATTATTCTGTTTAAGGTATCACGCCTTTTACCACAACCACAGTCTTCAATTCCGGCAGCCTTAGTTACTTTCTCGACAACTTTTTTTATACCTGTCTTAGTAGTAAACTTCTCTACTGAATCTCCGAAACCTCTTGACTTGTTCTTGTGCATAGTTATTTTCTTTTACATCCAAAGTTATTAGCAAAGTTTGCCATCTTAACAACAGAGCCTTTATACCTATCTTTGTTTTTTAAAACAGAAGAAGCAGCACTGCATACAGATTTGCCGGGCATATTTTTTTCTACCCACTTGGTGAACTTGCCTTCATTAGCTTCTTTAATTTTAATAAATTTAGTTCTACCTTTCTTAGCCATTACTTTTTAATTAAACCTGATATGTGTTTTCCTACATAGTTAACGCACTCAGGATGATCATGTCTGTATGACATCTTTGAATCAGAACCAAATTTGTGGTCATAAGTTTTTTTCTCCATTGCTTCACTCTCATGTCTTCTTGACTTTAATGATTGCTTATGAGGTCCTTTATGCTTTGCACCTAATGACTCATCTAATCTTGCGTTGTATCCTTGCTTTTTCATAATATTAATATTTAGTTTCCATGCCGTAGCCGGGGTTGTTTTTAATTTTGCCTCCCATGTTTTTAGCAAACTCTGATGCTTGTGCTTTGCCTACTGCATTGTAAGCAAATTTTTTTGTTTTCATTTTTCCTGTATCAGGACATTTGTATGTAACTGTTGGCATAATAATTTATTTTATACTCACAAAGATAATCATAAAAATTAATATGTAAAATCATTACACCATATCGGTGTCTTTTCTCCTACATATGCTGAGTGAGTGTTGTAATAAAAAGCATCTAATGCTTCTTCATCACTCAAGTCTTCTTCCATTAATATCTCTATGCATTTACGTATTGAATATATTAATCGCATACTGTGATCGTCAATCCCTATGATGGCTTTATCAAACCCATCTGCTTTTAATATCTCCTCGTCAGGATATGCTTCTACTATGATGTCCAATAATGTTTCTTCCATTTAACTTCTGTATTTTGTTTTCTTTTCATCCCTGTCGTTAAAATATTGGGGTGTGTGAATGTACCATAGCATTTATCCTCTCTCTATTGAGAAAGGATACGAATGCGTGTATTTGGTTTAAAATTTTAATTTTTCTTTTTAATCATCATATATCGATTCCCTTGCCCCTTTTTTAATACGCCTTTTTGTATAGCTCTATCAATCTGAGCTTGAGTAAAAGAAGCGTTTGTATATAGGCTTGGTCTCTTTGGATCTCTTGCAATTTTAATGTTAATTTCACCCTTTTTATTTTTCTTAGGTGGATCTCCCGGCCCTCCTTTTTTACCGTTACTTTTCTTATCCATTGTGGATGCTGCTAGTGGTGTCTTGAGGTCTCTACCTCTCACCATTTTTTGACTTTTTAATGTTGCCATCGTTTCTTTTTTTTAATTGTACAATTAGTTAACTTTGTAAGCAAAGATAATAAAATTAAATTTAATGCATGATAACGACTACCTCAAGTATTGGAGAGTAATTAAGTATTACTACCTCCGTAAGCACGACATGAAAGCAGCAGACCTTGATATGCTTCTGTTCCTCAAGTCAGAAAAGTATTTTACTAAAAAGAAGTTTGATGAGTTTAACCAACTTGTCTCATGGAATAAAAAACGCTTTACATATCTTCTAGCTAATGGTTGGCTAGAAGTATTCTCTAAAAGACCAAGAAAACATGAGACAATATACAAGCTAACCTACAAGTCACAGAAATTACTCACTGATATATATAACAAACTGAGTGGTGCTGAACTGTCAGTTGATCCCCAAACTAATCCCCTCTTCAAAAAGAATGTGCGATATACCGATAAGACATATCGCAATATGATCATAAAGATGAATGAGTTTAGACGACTACGACAACGTCCCTCTCAAGAATAATAGTAACCGGCTTGTCATCAATAAGCATTGAGTGACCTGCCCTCTTGTCATAGTATATCACATCACCCTCATTTATGTCATGAACCTCAGTGCCCGGTTTTATTACCTCGCCCTTTTTGTATCTAAACAAATTTACATCCTCGGCTGATAACAATAGTCCCGAGTCTGTTTTCATCTCCTCATCAATCCCCTTTACGATAATGTATTTATTAATTGGTTTCATAACTGCGTGCCATTGTGATTATTGCATTTGTACTTAGTATGGTTGTAGCTACTGACATTGCATTGATCAGTGCGTTCTTTGTAACCTTTGTCGGATCAACTACCCCCATCTCAATTAAGTTTCCATTTTGTTCTTTTTTCACATCATACCCATGATTGACAGGAGGCAGGTGCTTGTATATCTTCTTTACATCTTTTCCTGCATTAGCTAGGATCTGCGTAGCAGGTGCTGTTAATGCCTGAGCCATTATCTGATATGCTACATTTTTATTCTTATCATTTGAATGTTTGTTCTTGTAGTAGTCAGCGTAGTGTAATAATGAAACGCCACCTCCCGGTAATATACCATCTTCAAGTGCAGAGCGTACTGCACATACAGCATCATCAACTCTATCATACAACTCTTTTTGTTGTATGTCAGTATCGCCTCCAACGTGGATAACACCTATGCCGCCCGTAAGGGTGGCAATTCTCGACAGCACAAATTCCTTGTCTTGTTTCTTCTCTGTGATGGCGTGAGCATCCCATAGCTCATCCACTCTCTTCTGTACATCCTCAGTAGTACGATTGTCATCCTTGATGATAACCGATGAGTTCCTACCCACTATCACTCTTGATGCATAACCCAAGTCACCAAAGTTAATTAAACTCAGATCATCGCCTGTCTTCTCTGAGAAATATTTCCCCCCTACAGCCACAGCAATATCACTCATCAGCTCATGCTGCTTGTATCCAAAGTTAGGTGGCTGTATTACACATATCTTTAAATTGTTCTTCATCACATTGGCAGCTAGTGTATTAATCACGTTCTGTGAACAAGGTGCAATGATCAATAACTTCTTCCCGTCTGATATGATTGGTTTCAATACCGCCTCAATCTGTAAGACATTACTTATCTCAGCATCTGATGTTAAGATCCTAACATCATCAAATATACACTCATCCTTTTTGTGATTGTTAATAAACAACTCAGATGAATATCCTCTATCTACTTTTAAACCATTCGTACTCTCATAGTAAGTGTCAGCACTCTGTGATTTCTCAACCGTTACTATGCCATCCTTACCCACTTCACTATATGTCTTTGCTATCAACTCACCTATAAAACTATCATTGTTCGCTGATAGAGTGGCTACATCTTGTAACTTTTTCGTGCTCAACTCTTGTGAGTCTTTCTGCAGGGACTCAACAATATAATCTTTCGTTCTGTTCAATTCCCTTAATACCTCAGTTCTATTGTGATCATCACTCATAAACTCATCACCTGCCTTCACAATAGCCTCAGTTAATACTATAGCTGTAGTCGTTCCATCTCCTGCAACACTTGCGGTCTTATCCGCAGCTTGCTTCATCATCTTGACCGCTAAGTTCTCCACCGGATCCATTAGATCAACAGCCTTAGCTACAGTAACACCATCTTTAGTAACTGTTATGCTTGAGGTGTGCTGTGGCGATTCAATAAGCACAGTATTACCCCTAGGTCCTAAGGTACTCTTTACTGCTTCTGAAATTTTAGTGATACCACTCTTTAACTTATTACGTCCTATCTCTCCAAAGTTTAGATCTTTAGGAGAGTATCCTTGTTGTTGATTCATATTGTATTAAATTTAATTTACACAAAGATAGAAAAAAAAATATACTCAAGGTGTTGAGGTGTTGAAAAATGGTGTTCCTATACTATATATATATTCCTATTACTTCTATTTTTTATTTCTACATACGAGGCTTAAAAATCAACATTATTAACACCACTACTGATAATCAAGTAGTTAGCTATAAATAATCAACACCAAATCAACACCATTAAAATAAAAATTAACACCAAAAATAAAGGGCTACCGTTTCGGGTAACCCTTTGAACAACATATTAGGACATCGTTGTTAGAATCTTTTTATATTCTTCTCAATCATTTTCATTGCCTCAGCCTTTTGAATGCCTTGAGAAATCTCTTCTACTTTTATAGCTTTCTTTACAGAACGTCTGATCATAGCAGCCTGCTCTATTCCACTTATACCATCAGGACGATCATTAATTAATCTGCCATCCTTTACGTATAATCCGTCTACATAATCTTTCATAATAAAAGTCTTTTTACAAATATAATAATAATTTTTTAATTAAACAAATCTTTTTAGATATACTGAGTGTTTGGGTTATATATGGCTACACGTAAAAATTTTGCAAACCCAAAGTGATTTATTTTTGATAGGGGGGGGTGTTGTTCTCGTGGTGCTAGGTGGATTTTTTTGGCTTTTTGTATCGGGATGCTCTTGTTCTTCTTCTTGGTGTCCTTGTTGTATGGTGTCCGTTCTTCGCTCTCCTTGTTTCCGTTGCTCCCATCCCCGTCCCCCGTTCCCCCGTCCCGTATTCCCGTACCCTATCCACTTGTTACAGACAATGAGAGAAGGAGGATAATAACAGCAACCCCTCACGAATCAGTAAACAATCAAGCCCCAAATAATACAGGATAATAGTAATATCTTATTTAGAATGATTCTAAATTTAGTTCATAACATACTGATAACTAATAACTTATAAAAAAGTTTAAAAAAAAATGAAACAAAAGTGCTTTTATGTCGTTCTAATAATATACATTTGTTAAACAATAATTAATTAAATATTAAACGATATGAAAAACGAACTAATAGAAAGAATTAAAAAGGCGTTAAAACAAGATATGATTGACCACAATAAAAGTAAATCTTATCATTTACATTACACAAAAGAAGAAATAAACGCAATAAATAATTTAGATAATGACTTTCTTTTATATAAAGGCAGATTATTAAATATAAAATAACAAATAACTTAAAATAAAATAAGATGATGACAAACGAATTTAAAAACCACATTATAGGCCTTGTAGATTTAGAGCCTTATAATATTGAAAGTGAAACACCACTAAACGAAGTATTAAACATTTTTAGGCGTGAATACGGCTTTATGGTTACTCGAATAGGATTAAAAAAGTCTATTGTGCAATGGTTGCAAGGTTTACCCTCATGCATTAAAATTCCTTTCACATACTTTGATATTATTAACTTAATGTATGCAACTGAAATGATAGACAATAAAAATGTGTGTGAGTGTGCAACATCAGATAAATACTTTAATTGTATTGCTGAAATAATAATGAATAGTGAACAAATAGAAATAAAATTTTAATAACCTAAAACCAAATAAGATGACAAAGGAACAATTAAAATACTTTATCTCAACTGATAAACACAATATTTTAAAAGACGAAAGCGAAAGTAAATTAAAATACTTTCTAACAAGAATAAAATATAAAATTGAATTAAAACTTAAAATAAAATAAGATGAACAGAATAAAATTTATAGAAAAAAAGTTAAATGAAGCCCCAAGTATTTTTAAAAAGAATATTACCAATAAAATGATACTTGATGAATACAATAAAAATATTAACAGATTAAATAATATTGATATTGAAAAAGTTTTAAAATTTGACTTTGCTAAACAAAGTATTTTAGAACAAGAGAAACAAGAGAAAAAAACATTTGTAAACAGCAAAAAATTTAACTCTTTAATAATAGGCATTGAAATACATAAGTTTGCACCTGAATTAAACAAGTTAGCATTGAAAGGTGAAAAACAAATAAACACGCCACAATGCACAAATTTTGAGCAAATTAAAGAGTATTTAATAAATAATATTAGCATAGTAAAATTAAAAGGATTAACCATAAAATAAAATAAGATGAAAGAATTAACACAATTACAAAGAGAATTTTTAGTAAATAAACTAAATAAAATTATTGAGAATGAAAATATTAATACTCAAATTAAAAAAGAAAATAATTGGTCGGGTTTAGGCGACATTGACACGCTTTTAAACGAAGTTTTAATTGAAGTCATCAACAAAACATTAATTCAAAATTCATTATCTATAAACATAAATATAGAAAATATATAACAACTAGAGGGGAGCAATCCCCTCACAAAACCTAACAATATGAAAAACACAGCAAATAATTTTATAAAGCTATACAATGAGTATGCAGAATTAAAAGATGAACTAATGGAGTATAATGACAACTTGCACGATTCAATGTATTGGGACTTGGAAGGATACTATGAAGAAAGTGATGACCACGAAGAATTATTTGATGACTTATATAATCAAGTCAAAGCATGTAGAAGTTTATTAAAAGGATACAAACAACTACACTATATATTCTGCTAAAAAAAATTAATTAATCAGAGGGGCTTTTGCCCCTCACAAAACCAAACAAGATGAAATACACAACAGAATTAAATTTAACAGACTTCAATTTTTGGAGTGGAGCAAAAGAACATGAGTTCACATATACTGAATTAAAAGAAATTGAATATATCTTAGAAGATATTTATCATCAAGAACCACCAACAGAAACACAAATAAATGATTTGTTTTGGTTTGAAGAACAATTCCTTTGCGAGTGTATCGGTTTAGATTTTGAAGAGTACGAAAACAGATAATAATAACCTAAAATAAAATAATATTAATCGAGGGGGGCAACCCCCTCATAAAACCAAACAAGATGAACAAGATAATAGAAGAGTGTATAAAAAACAATAGTCATTATTGTCATGCAATAGAAGTAAATTGTAAACATGAATTAATAAACTGCATTGATAATATTTGTGAAGTATTTTTAAATTACCACAATAGAAAAATAGTATTTGAATTTATAAATACATTAAGCATATATAGTCTAAATGATAAAAATGATGAGGAGATATATAATTTTGATATTTACCAATATTTACACAATAATTACTAATTAAGAACGTTATAATAATAAACCTAAAATAAAATAAAATGAGAAAAATAACAGAAGAATCAATCAACGCATTTTTGAACAGAACGAAATTCAAAAAGCAAAACATGGAAGTAACATTAAACAATTATAATAATGAAACCCATTTAGAACTACACGGGAATACAATAGCAATTTTAAATGAAAACAATGAGATATTTATAACTAATTGTGGATGGGAATCAAATACCACTAAAGAACGTCTAAATGCTTTGCCAAATGTAAGCATAAGACAAAAAAACTTTCAATGGTTTTTAAATGGTGAATTATGGGATGGAAAATTAACTAAAATAAAATAAGATGAAAACTAAAAATAAATTAAGAAATTATTCATATGATATACGTAATGATGAAATTGTAATATTTGAACAAGAAAAAGAAGATGAAAATACTTTCAATTGTATAAGTCAAATAATTATGCAGTTAACAAAAGAGGGATATAAACAAAAATTTAATTTAAAATAAAATAAGATGACAAAAGATATAGAAAAGTTAAATGATGTAATAAAGCAGTTAAAAAAAGAAAATGAACTTTTGATACAAAGAATAAAATCATGTGATTTATTAATTGAAGATGTGATTTGTACTCTCAATGAATGGTTTGATGATGATGATGATAAAGGGGATATATATATTGGAGCAATAAAAGAACTAGATTATAATAAAAAAACATTAACTAAAATAAAATAAGATGAAAGCAAAAAATAAATTTAATTTAAAAGCAATTCGTATATCAAAATGGTATATTAAAACACAAGAAAGAATGTCAAAAAAGGAAATAATAAAGGCATTGGTTAATGAACAAAATTTCAGATTCATAGACGTAAAAAAATGGATAGATAATAATTATAATACAATAACTAAAAACAAATAAAATGAACACAATAGCAACAACAATACTGATAAGCATATTATTATGTATGCAATATAAACTAAACGAAAAAGATCTAAAATAAAAAAGATGAAATTTTATAAGCACCAACAAAACAAATGGATTGAATTAATAAACTATGATACATTGGATATAAGTATAAATTATAAATGGATTGTATTATATGATGATGATTGTAGAACAATAAAAGGAATAGGACTATATTAATACAAACCTTATTTAGAATGATTATAAATATAAAAAATAAATAAAATAAGTGTAACAAAAGTGTAATATGCACGTTATAATAATAGGAGGTAGCTGAAAAACCTTGATGAGAGTAAGCAAAGTGAAACACGATAAATTATTAGGACATGAAATCGTTTCAAAAATTAACCATTGAAGATAGGGTTAAAATTATCTTCGTAGGATTGGCAACAAGTACATTAGCTTTTGTAGGAATCTACTTTGCAGTAGTGCATGGAGTTGATGTTGACATTCCAACAATATAATCTAAACTTGGGGGTGTAAAAGCCCCCATAATTTAACTAACTAAAATAAATAGATATGAACACAGAAAATAAAACAAACAAAAAAGATTTAAACTTTTGGATAGAATGTTTAAAAAGAGAATTAAAAAAGCCTATTAACAAACAAGACTTTATGTACATGAGGTATATAGACGAAAAAATATATGAACTTAAAAACAAATAGACATGACAAAGAAAAAATTTGATAAAACTATAATAGCAAGTATTGCTGTGGGTATCGTAAATAAATTTGTAGATGAGGGATTATGCCCTAATCGTATAGATACTGATGAGTCAACTGAATTTCAATATCAAGACATCATTAGAGATTATTTAGAGAAAGTATTAATAACTAAAAACAAATAGACATGACAACAGAAAAAATATTATGGGCAAGACAATGTGATATAACAGGAGAGGGAATGAATGATGGGTGGATATGGGGAGATGGAGAGTTCTATACCTCAACATTAGAATTGACATTGAAAGAATGCAGAAAAGATAGAGAGTATATACTTGAAGCAATCAATAATCTTGGGTGTGATTTAGATGAACTAGATACAATACACAATGATGATGACTTAAAAGAATTAGAGTCAGCATTAAACAGCGCAAAGAAAAACAAAGATACTGACAAAGATTTATTAACGATTGGGTATCATGTTGACTATGTTTACTATACTGAATGGGAATGCGAAGAAGATATGCAATATGAAGAAATAAACGGAACACTAATATCAATAGACTAAAACAAATAGACATGACAAAGAAAGAATTATTGAAAGAACTATTTGAGATATCAACATCAATACAAATGAATCAAGAGGAAACAAAGATGACATATAAAGACTTGATTGAACAAGATGATTGTTACTTCATTGAGATAGCAAGTAGTGTACAGGTAAACCAATATGAAACATTAAATAAAATAAATACAATTATAAACCAAATAAATAAATAGATATGACAACAGATAAATTAAATGAAAGAATACTGCAAAAAGCAGAAGATGAATTAAACGAGGAGGTAACCAAATTCATAGCAATACTAAATTCAAAAGCAGACTACGACCAATATGAAAGAATAGATATAGGTGATGCAAAAAATGTAAACTTAGGAAATATGAACTCATTCAAATATACATTGCAAAGAATGATTAAAGCAACTTACCTTAAAAGTTTGCATACAAAAAAGATTAATAAGATATTAAACCAATATGAACTTTAAAAACAAATAGATATGACAGCAGAAGAATATGATAACTTTCCACAAGAGATAAAAGATATAGTAAACTCTTATGATGACAACGAAAGTTTATATAAAGAATGTGCAAGGATTAAAGTTGAACTAGAATCAATAGGATGGACTTGTGATTATGATTTGAGTGGAGAAGTATATGATGTTAAACCAAATAAATAAATAGATATGAATAAGAAAGAAGAATTTTTTGAAGAGTTAAGTGAGCAATTAGACTTTAGTATTAATGAATATGTTTATGCAGAGGATATAGAAAATTATGATGAGCTATATGAACAACTAGAAGATCAAGGAGCATTTCAACAAGAGGTAATATACTACTACAATGCTATTGAATATCTAAAAGAAAATGATGCAAGTTTACGGGAGAGCATGGCCTTAGCAGATGACTACGGATGTAGACCAATAGATATTAATAGTGAGTTACTTGCTTCACTTTTAAAATCACAAAAATGCAGAGAAGAATTTTCTGAATTGAGAAGTGAGATAGAAAGTTTCCTAGAGGATTATGAAGAAGAAAGTTTCTGCTATTGTGGAGAAGAGATTGAGGTTGGCGAAGAGTATTGCAGTAAAGAATGTAAAAAGAATTATGAAAACGAAATAACATAAAAACAAATAGATATGAAAAAAGAAATAGATTTAAAAGAGGTATCAAGCGAGGACTTGAGACAAGAGTTAGAATTAAGAGGTAACTATACCGAAAACTTATGGCACGTTGATGATGTGATGATTAAGTATGACTGCACATCAGAGGAAGCATTAAATGTTTTGGATAGTGTAATGCAAAGTGAGTGGTTAATGGAGAACATCTTTGAGATGATTGACGAACAATCAGAAGCAAAAGGAATATTTAAAAAGAAACAAGAAAGTGAATAACATGAGCAGATATAAAACCATATTCAGATTGAATATATTGAGATACAAAATAAGAATATATAAACTAAAATAAATAGACATGAAACATTATAAAGTAGTAAACAAACAGAACAACAAAGAAGTGTGGAGAGGTATTGCCGATAGTAAATATGAAGCACACGAAAGGGCATATATGAAGATGATCTTTGAAATAACAGAAAGAAAAAATCTTATAGTTAAAGTGCTGACTAACAGGAAGTTAAATAAATTTTAACATTTTTAACAAATCAATGTGTAACTTATGTGTAATTAATTCGTTATATTAGTGTAAGCATTGTGTAAATAACAAATAAAATAAATAGATATGAAAACAGAAAACAAATTAATAGCAGAATTTATGGGCATGGAGGAGAGTAACGGAGAATACTATAAAAGAATTTATAATAGTGGAGATTGGATTCCTCTAAATGAATTAAAATTTCACACCTCTTGGGATTGGTTAATGCCTGTGGTATCTAAGATAACAAAAGATGAAAAGTATTTGGAGAACGAGTACAGAGAAAACCTAATGGATATCGTACCATATGGACAGAGAGAAGATGTTTACAATGCAGTAGTAGAATTTATAAATGAATACAATAAAAACAAATAGATATGAACAGATTAATAATAACAAAGAAAGATAATTTTGTTTTCATTGATGTAACGGAGATAGCTGATAAGCTATTGGGTATCATTGATCTTTATGCACTGCATGATGATGAAACAGAATCACACCTAGAGAGCGCACTTGAAATAGACGAAGCACTTCATCTTAAACTACCAATAGTTATTGAAGCAGGTCATCTACCTACACAATACAGAAACGATTGGAAAGAATCAGATAAGAAACTAATTGATGGTAAGTGGTACAGAAGATTTAATTTTGAATTATGAAAACAAATAACTATATTTATACAAACAATAATAAAGTAATGAACTTTTTATTCACAGAAATAATAGCAGAGAAGTTAAGGCTTAGACCTAATATAAAATACATACGTAAGCTACAAAGGATGGCTGATAAAAAAGATGAGATTGAATTGAAAGACTTTAGAAAAATGGCAAGAGCAATATCATTAGACAGCAAGGGCATTGATAAAAGTGTGCTACATAAAGATTGTAAGTTTATAATTAAATACTTTGATGATCTTTATATACAATATCTAAACACTGATGAGTATTATGTGAAGTGTAATGGAGTGGTGTTCCTGACAACTACACTTGACAAAGCAGAAGAATACTTTTGGAACAATCAAGTAAAAGAAATAATTAAAACTAAATTAAATTGATATGGGAAGAGTAAAAGAAAAATTTATAGAGATAAGAGAACAAGAAACAAGCGAGGGGAAGTATGATGAGGAGATAAAAAATGAACAACTAAAAATTAAATCAAATGAAAAAGAAAATATTCAATAAGTACGTAAAGAGTGTATGTAAGGCATACGAAATAGATACGGATCTACTATTCACTAAGGACAAAAGATCGGAGTGTGCAGATGCTAGGCATTTATTGTATTGGCTATGTGCAAATAGAGAAAGTCCAATTAAAATTACATACATACAAAAGTTTATGGATGATAATGGGTATAAGATAGATCATTCAAATGTAATCTATGGTGTTAAAAAAATAAATAGACACCTAGAGAATGACCTAGACATGAAGGACTTGGTTGAAGATATAAGAAAATGTACAAGTTAAATGACATATTTAATCAAGCAAACACAGATGAAGTCAGTATAAATATTGATGGTGTAGGATATGAAGCAAGGTTAAGACAAGGAATAAAAATAACTAAAGAAAATAATACATTCCAAATATTCAATACCACAATAGGTGTTTTCTATCAAGAGATAAGTGAAGAACAATACCAAACCTTTTATGAGTACGGATGGGTAATAGGTGTACATAAGTTAGCATTGATTAACTACAAAAGAAAACTAAAAGTTGTAGAAGATAAAATGCGTAACGAAGTAAACACAAGAAAAAATGATAAACATATCAAGACACTCAAAAAAGCAAGGTTAAGTCTAATTGAATCTTATAGAGGAGCATCAAATAAATTAAATAAATTATTAATAAATTAAATCAAATCAAATGGCAACAACTAAATCAGTATTCGCAACACTAAGTAGTATTGCAGTAAGAGATAAGATAGAACGCAAGGGACAACTTGACTACTTATCATGGGCTAATGCATGGGCTATGCTCAAAACAAAATATCCTAAAGCACAAAGGAAAGTATATGAACATGATCACACAGGGCTAAACTATTTTACGGATGGTAACTATGCCTATGTAAAAGTAGGAATAGTAGTGGATGACATAGAGCATATAGACTACCTACCTGTAATGGACTACAGAAACAGATCAATCCAAGTAGATAGCATTACATCAATGGATGTAAACAAAACAATACAAAGGTCAACTGCAAAAGCAATAGCTATGCATGGTCTAGGGTTAAGTCTATGGACAGGAGAAGATCTGCCCGAAGTAACGCCTGTACCTACACAAAAGAAAACCATTGAACTAAATATCAATGATGATAATTGGGATAAGGTATTGAAATATGTAGGAGCAAACAAGGAAATGGGATTGACAAAAATTGTTGAGCAACTACAAAGAAAATACAATGTAACAACTAAAGTAAAAACTGAAATAAAAAAACTAATCAAATGAAAAATCTAATTTTAATTATAACATTCTCATTGTCATCAATGATATATGCACAAGATGAGATTGTATATCCTGATACAATAATAGGAGACACCATGATTATATATGATACACTATTTTATGATGATGGTAGCGTTGAATACTATGCAAAATTAAAACTTTTGATTGGTCATTATAAAAATATAACAGGAGATATATACTATTACAATCCTCACAATCAACTAGAGTATATTGCTCACTTTGATGAAGGAGAATTACTTGGACACACTGTTTATGAACCTTTAAAGCCTGAAGATCATGAGTAAAATAGCAACAAAGGACATCATTGAAACACTAAAGGATGATGCTAACTATTATGGAGATGTAGGTAGGCAATACCTTAGCAACTCAGACATAGGAACACTACTAAAGAATCCTAAGATGTTTAGAGTACCTCAAGAAGATAACAAAAACTTTGCTGAGGGTAGATACTTTCATCAGTTATTACTTGAGCCTGACAAAGCAATGCAGACTTTATGTGCTGACGTATCATCACGCAACTCAAAATCATACAAAGAATTTATTGCAGACAATAATGTACAGGTAGCTTTACTATCTAAGGAATGTGAGAACATATTACAACTTGTGAAAACAATTAGAGGTAACATTGATTTCTTTGATATGATAACACAAGAGGGTAGTAGTTATGAACAACCTGCTGTTGATAACATTAAAGGTATGCTATGGAAAGGTAAGGCAGACATACTCACACCAACAAATGTGATTGATCTAAAAACTACCTCAAACATACAAGACTTTAGATGGTCAGCACGTAAGTACAACTATGATAGTCAGTGTTATATATACCAACAACTATTTGGTAAGCCACTAATATTTTTAGTAGTGGATAAGATAACACATCAGCTTGGAATGTTTCGACCAACAGAAGATTTTATTAGAGGTGGTGAAGAAAAAGTTGAAAGGGCTATTGATGTTTATAATAAGTTTTTTGGGGATAACCCAACAGATGACCTAGACAATTACTATATCAATCAAACACTTTAAAATATACAGGAGTATTAGGTGGATGTCTCAACCATCCTGATACCTTGTGAACTAAATAATCTTGGGACAAATTAAATTTATATTATGGCAGAAGATAAAATTTTTGCAGATGGATTCTCATTTAAAAGAAGAGAAAACGCACCTGACTTTGTAGTAGGTCAGGTTAGTATTAAGGTTGAAGATGCAGGACCTTTCATAAAAAAGAACATGAAGAATGGTTGGATCAACCTCAACATTAACAAGGCTCGTAGTGGTAATTACTACGTAGAGTTAGACACTTGGAAGCCAAGTGAAAAGAAAGAAAAGGTAGTAAAGAAAACAGATGATCTACCCTTCTGATAATTATCCTTGCATGGTTTATAAGGGAGGGTGGTTCCTCCCTTTTTTACCGATGTTGAGGTGTTAATTTTTTCTATAGCTATACTCTCTATAGTGTTCTTATTTTTTTTATTTTTAATCCCCTTATGTAAGAAAGAAAAATTAACATTATCAACACCCCCTCTGATTATCAATGAGTTACGTATATAAAATCAACATAAAATCGACATCAACATGACACACTTAATAACAATATTCCAATCTATTAAAGCCACAAGCACCCCATTTTACAGGGATGTAAAGGATATTTTAGATAGAATAAAAAACGGCACTAGCAAAGAGTTAGTAAAAAATATAAGAAGCGAGAAAAATAAATCTGAACGTCAAGAACTAAAGAAGAAGTTACCTGCTATCTGTTTCTCAGGAAAGTTTACCAAACGAAATGATTCTTCACTACTTGAGCATAGTGGTTTGATATGCCTAGACTTTGATGGCTTTGAAAAGAAAAAAGATTTACTTGAAGCAAAACAAAAGTATAGTGAGAACGCATTTGTGTATTCAGTATTCTTATCACCATCAGGTAATGGTCTAAAGGTACTTGTCAAGATTCCACAAGACGAAGAGAACCATACCAACTATTTCAATTCACTTAAAACATATTTCAATTCAGAATACTTTGATGAGACCTGTAAGAATGTATCAAGGGTATGTTATGAGAGTTATGATCCATTGATACACATCAATGAGAACTCAAGTGTGTGGGATAAGATTGAAGAGCCGGAGTATAAAGAAGTAAATAAACATAGGGACGTAGCTACCATACCCATAACAGATGAGAATAAAATAGTTGATATACTTGTTAAGTGGTGGGTAAAGAAGTTCCCAATGGAAGAGGGACAGCGTAATCAAAATTGTTTTGTACTAGCTTCAGCTTTCAATGACTTTGGGATCAACAGAGAGTTAGCTAAGTATGTACTAAATCAATATGCAACTAAAGACTTTAATCAACGTGAGATAATAAGAACGATTGACTCAGCATACTCAAACACTCAGAACTTTGGAACAAAATATTATGAGGATGAGGAGCGAGTGAATAACATTAAGATAAAGCTAAAGCGTGGCATGTCAAAAAAAGAGGTAAGGGATGAGTTGAAGGACAAGGACATTGAGGATAATGTTATTGAGGCAGTATTGAACAGGGCTGAGGAAGATAATGACAAGCTAACCTTTTGGACTAAGAATGACAAGGGTACAATCAAGATCGTTCACATACTATTCAAACTATTCTTGGAGGATAATGGCTTTTATAAGTATTGCCCTGAGGGTAGTAAAAACTACGTGTTTGTTCGAGTGGTTAACAATCTAATAGACCATACCTCAGAGAAAGAGATAAAAGATTTTATTCTCAATCACCTCATTGAACTAGACGATATAAGCATATACAATTACTTTGCTGATAACACTAGGTTCTTCAAGGATGAGTTCTTAACTCTCCTGTCATCTATTGATGTGTATTTCATTGAAGACACCAAACACACATCATATCTGTATTACAGAAATTGTGCAGTAAAAATAACTAAGGACAAGGTAATACCACTAGACTATTTAGATTTGGGTGGTTACGTATGGAAGGATCATATCATTGATAGGAACTTTAGCATATGCAAATCAAATGATTGTGATTACAAAAAGTTTATTGGCAACATATGTAACAAGGATCAAGTACGCATCTTATCTATGGAATCAACGATAGGATATTTAATGCATGGCTATAAAAACCTCAGCTATTGTCCTGCAGTAATACTAAATGATGAAGCCATCTCGGATAACCCTGAAGGTGGCACAGGTAAGGGGTTGTTTATGAATGCATTACAGAAGATGAAGAAGGTGGTAGTGATTGATGGTAAGTCATTTGCTTTTGAAAAGAGTTTCGCATATCAACTTGTATCAGCAGACACGCAGATACTTTGCTTTGATGATGTAAAAAAACACTTTGACTTTGAGAGATTGTTCTCAGTAGTAACTGAGGGACTGACACTTGAGAAGAAAAACAAAGATGCTATCAAGATACCATTTGCTAAGTCTCCTAAGATTGCAATCACTACCAACTATACCATCAAGGGATCAGGCAATTCATTTGCAAGGCGTAAGTGGGAACTTGAGTTACATCAGTATTACTCAAAACATTTCACCCCTCTTGATGAGTTTAAGAAGTTAATGTTTGGTGATTGGGATGATGATGAGTGGTGTATCTTTGATAACTACATGATAAGTTGTTTACAGTATTACTTAGAAAAAGGTTTTGTTAAGAGTGAATTAGTTAACGCTCATCTTAAAAACCTCATAAGAGATACAAGTAAAGACTTCTTGGAGTGGTGTGGTTTACTTGAGGGTTATCCTTTCAATACATTACTTACGCCCAATGTAAAAACATATAAGCAGGATCTGTACTTGGAGTTTATTGAGGACTACCCTGACTATTCATCAAGAGGTAATATGAAGATCTCACGTACTGAATTTTATAGATGGTTAAATGATTATGGAAAGTACCACCATGGCGTTGAACCAAAAGACGGAAGAGACAAGCATGGTAAGTGGATAATATTTTTACGCAAACAAGACGTAGAAGAAACAGGAACATTGAAGCTATGATAGAATACAGAGATTATCAGTTATCTATTATAGAACTAGGAACATCTATAATAGAAGCACACGACTTCTTATATCTTGCTATGGAAGTTAGGACCGGAAAGACACTAACAAGTCTTGGTATATGTGAGAAACTTAATGTTGAACACGTACTCTTCTTGACTAAGAAGAAGGCAATCAGCTCAATCACTAAGGATTTTGATATGTTATGCCCTACTAATTATATATTGTTTACAATTAACTATGAAAGTATGCATAAGTTACCTGATGTTAAGTGGGACGTGATCATATGTGATGAGGCACATAGTCTTGGTGCATTTGCCAAGCCAAACAAGAGAGCGAAGTCAGTAAAAGATTTGATACAAAAATGTAATAGCAAAGTTATATTGATGTCGGGAACACCTACACCTGAGTCTTACTCACAGATGTACCATCAGGTGTATGGTATTCCTAACAATCCTTTCAAGCATTGCACAAACTTTTATAAGTTTGCTCATGAGTATGTGAAAGTAACACAGAAAAAAATCAACGGAATGTTCATTAACGACTATTCTAAGGGACTTAAAAAGATTATAGATATGATGACACCATACACCATCCGTTTCACGCAGGAGAACGCAGGATTTAAGGTCAAGACTACAGAGAAAGTATTAGAGGTGGAGATGAAACCATATACTTATGATATGACCAAGAGGTTGCAGAAAGACTTGGTGATCGAGGGAAAGAAAGAAACCATACTTGCTGACACACCTGTAAAGTTAATGATGAAGTTACATCAGATGTTCTCAGGCACAGTTAAGTTTGAGTCAGGCAGTTCTATGGTGATGGACTACAGTAAGGCTGAGTTTATTAAGAAACATTTCAAGGGTAAGAAGATTGGAATCTTCTACAAGTTTACAGCAGAACTCAAGGCAATGAAGGATGTGTTTGGTGATGAGCTTACCACTGAGCTTGGTGAGTTTGAATCTACTGACAAGTCAATAGCCCTGCAGATTGTTAGTGGTAGGGAGGGACTGTCATTGCGACAGGCATCAGCACTTGTGTATTATAACATTGACTTTAGTGCTACGTCTTATTGGCAGAGTAGAGATAGGATGACCACTAAAGACAGGTTACATAACGATGTGTATTGGATCTTTGCTAAAGGTGGCATTGAAAAGCAGATATATAAAACAGTAACCAAGAAGAAAGATTATACACTTAACCATTTTAAAAAACAATTTATATGACAAAAGATGAAAAAATAAAACACATGCAAGAAGTAATTGAGCATAAGGAAAGCGTTATAATTACACTTATTAAAATAAAAAAAGAGCTAATTGAATCTTTAAACCATACGTGTAATAAAGTAAATGAACTAAAAGAAAATATAAAAGAACTAGAGAGAGAGATTTATGTAGGCACACCTCGTGACTAATTTTTTAAAAAAGGATTTCGTATCTTTATAATAAATTAAATCAAATGAAAAAAGTAGGTAGCTTAGAAGTGACAAGATATGATTATAAACTAATAGATGGTGAACCAAAGATTGTAATCTCAATGGTAAAAGTTTTAGACGAACAAGGAGAATATATTAAGTTTGCTAAACTAAAAGAGGTGGAGCCATACCTGTCTTTGTATAATGTTAAATTTAAAAATAAAAAAAATGATTAAAGAAAATTTCACAAGTGTTAAGGAGCTGAGTAAAATCATAGGAACTCATAGCCATAAAGAAATAATTAAGACAGCTAGACGTATGGATGATGTGTATGCCCATCCCACACACAGAAGAGAGCTAGGTATATCTAAAGGAATATGTTTAGTTTTTGATGAAAAAGATAAGCACGTAGACACAGCTTATCACAATAACTTTATTATTAATATATTAAAATATTTAAAGGGCATAGACCTAGACATTACAGATGTAGGAGATACCATAAGATGACCGAGCAACAAATCCAATCTAAACGAATCAAACAACTTGAAGCTGAAGGATACTACGTTATCAAGTTAGTAAAGACAAATAAGAATGGAATCCCTGACATCATAGCTATACCAAAAGATTGTGATGTTTTATTCAGCGAAGTGAAGACACCAAAAGGCAGGGTGTCAAAGCTACAGGAGTATAGACTAAAAGAACTAAAAGACCATGGATGCAGAACAGAAATATATAGAGGAGCAACAGAATAACTTTGAGGTTGATATGCAATTCATTGATCAGCTAAAAGATTATGAGCTTCATTATTCATTGAACATAGCCAATCAGGTTGATGTCAATGCACCTCTGTTACCTGAGAAAGATGGATGGGCACAGAAGGTAGGTGGCGTAGTAAAACTTGATGAGCCTTTATACTTTGAGATCGAATACTTAAAACAAGAGGGAGATGTCCCAATATACATAAGCATAAAGGAGATAGATGTGGATGACTATCTCGATTATATTAACTTAAATCAAATTTTATCAGATGAACGTATTTAAAATCACACACAGTCAACAACATGAGACAGGATATGTAACACACTACACCTTAATTCCTGCAGATAGCAAGTCAGAGGCTATCAGAAAAGTAAAGCCTGAGATTATTATTTCAGTGGAAGATCTTGGCGAACAACAGGAGGACAAGTTTAAGGATTGGTGGGACATATGGAATAGCAAAGCAAAGAACAGCAAGAAAGCTATTCAGGAAGAGATTAGAAAAATAAAGTCACCTTCTAAAACTATTAGAAAATAATTATTATATTTATAATCTCATATATTTTTCTATTTATTTTAGTAAATCAGGAAGGGGGACATACGCCAATGTCCCCTTTTTTTGTGTATATAATTTTTCTTTACCCATTATGCAAAGATTTTACCCATTGCTTGGGTATGATACCATGTCTTTTTAGGCATGATACCATGTCTTGTCCCTAAATGGGCAGGCTGAAACCCTTATAAACACTAGCCATGTTACAGTAGTGTAACATAAATGTTATGGTCTTGCCCCTAAATGGGCAAAGTTTGATTTGTTTGATTTTAATCAAACTATTTGCTATTGTAATATTTGTTTTAATTTAGTATATTTGTTTAGATGACTTATAAATTTGAAGATATAGATAAGATTGTAGAGTTCTCCTCTTGGACGGACAAGCAAAAACTTGATGAGCTATTACGCATAGACTGTTCGTTATATGCACATCTTGGTAGCGACTCCACTAAGGCAGAGAAGGATGCAGTTAAGAGAATGTCTAGAGCAATTTATAGAAGAATAAGAAAAGTAAATGAAAATCAAGGTCGCTTTTATATGGAGACCATGGATACAATTCAATGAGCATAAGTGCAATAGAGCAAGAAAGATTACGTCATATAAACATGATGATGAAGGAGCTGCACGAAACAAATAATCAAATCTACGAACACTTAATTGACAGAGAGTATGAGGACTTAAAGTCTGTGGTAAAAGAACAGATTAAAAGCCTCCAAGTTTTATTAGATTCGTTACAAGATGACATCAATTAGACCAAGACTAAAAGGAAAAAGAAAAGAAGCTTTTGAGAACTTAAATAAAAAAGAAAGAAGAGTCTTAGTGATAGGGGACTTACATGCACCCTTTATTCAAGAGGGTTACTTTGAGTTCTGTAAACATATATATAATATATACAACTGCAACCACACAATATTTATTGGAGATATTATTGACAACCACTATTCAAGCTATCATGAGACTGATCCTAATGCTATGGGCGGAGGAGATGAACTGACTGCGGCTATTAGAAAACTAAAACCATGGAAAGAATCATTTAAGAAAGCAGACGTGATCATCGGTAACCATGATCGCATGATAATGAGAAAGGCTTTTTCATCTGCCATACCTAAGCAGTGGATCAAGTCATACAATGATGTGCTTGGTACAAAATGGAATTGGCAGGACAGGGTGGTGTATGATGATGTGCAGTACGTACATGGTGAGGGTGGCACAGCAAGGACACGTGCAAAGAACGATATGATGTCTACCTGTCAGGGACATATACATACACAGGCGTATGTAGATTGGACAGTAGGTACACATGAAAAGATATTTGGAATGCAAGTGGGGTGTGGTATAGATAGGACCTCATACGCTGCTGCTTATGCAAAGAACTTTAAGAAGCAGGCGATAGGAGTTGGTATAGTAATCGGTGGACACACTGCCTTTAATTGTTTGATGAACCTATGAGATTTGAAACCACTGCAGATATTGAGAGGGAGCGTAAAGCTGTCAAGGCTTTTGTTCGTATCTTCAAAGGATCATTTGAAAAGCTAGGTGACAATGACATTGACTACAAGATCTTCAATGAGGAGAGTGAGCTGATAGCCTATGCTGAGATCAAGGGTAGGCATTGCAATATGAACAAAGCATTCCCATTACCTGTAGCCTTGCGTAAGTTGGTTAAGCTATCAGACAAGAGGCTGAACCCTATAATGATATGGGCGTGTGATGATGGTCTCATCTACTCACCTGTTAGAATATTAAAGGGAGAGGTAATGTGGGGAGGTAGACCACCACGTGAAGGAGCGGTCAACGATCAGGAGCTAATGGCTTACTTTAAATTCAACAAGTCATTTAAGTACGTAAAGTATTATTGAAGTGTTTTTATTCTCTCTTTCTTCTGTCTAAATATCTTTTTCTTCTATCCTTTCTTTTCTTTAAATATTTTTCCGCTCTTTTTTCTCTTGACGTTTTCTTTATTTCTTTCTCTGCCTTTCTAAAGTCTTTATACACTTCTCTTGTGTATGCTTTGTTGACATCTTTAAAGAAAGGGATTAAGTTAAAATGACCTAAACCTTGCATTATTAGAAGTATTTCTTCTTGAGATCTTCTTGCTTTTGTTTCTTCTTTTTTAGCCTCCTCTTCTCTTGTTTTCATGGTGTAGAATTTATCAAATGTTTTTGCTAGAGGAGAGTAAGGACCTAAAAAGTTTACAAAAAATTTGAAAGTATTTTTTCCTTTATATTTTTCCTGCCCTGTAGGTTTAGTGAATGCAGAGAACCCTATAGCATCTTTGTATGGATCATACTCTCCTTCTTGCAGAGCAGTAAGATATTTTTCATTAAAGTATTCAGTTCCAAAGTAAGGGTTATTAATTATACTTCTCATAAACTGTCCGTAAGATGCTCCAAAAGCTAAGGTATTAAAAGTAGAAACCAATCCTTGACCTATTGACAGGGTTAAATCTTTCTCTTCTTCTTCGTCTTCCATGTCGGCTCCGAACATGCTTCTTATAAAGTCTGCAAAGACATTCCCTACTAATCCAATCAAAGAAGTATATAAAACCATACGTGAGGTAGTAGCGGCTAATAGTTGCCCTGCTTTTATTCTTGATATTTCTCCTCCTTCATACAGAACATTAATAGAATATCTTGTCGTTTCATATTCGTTCAATAAAAAACTTAACATAAACCTGTTGTAGTCTTTATATATATTTTTTATTGGATCTATTTTTGTTTCCGACCTTTTTGTTCCACTAATAACTTTCATAAAAGGATTGTCAGTGTATCCTGAAAATATACTATCTCTATCAGCTACTTCAGTTGCCTTATCGAGTGCCTCTTGGTTTTTATTTAAGTATGCCTCATCCTTTGCAAGAACTTTATCCATGTCTATTTCCTTGCCTGTTATTTTTTTAAACTCTCTGCTAAAAGTTCCTAACCACAAAGGTCGCATTACCGCTTTATCCGGAGTGGTAATCATGGTGTCAGCTATAAACTCTATACCCGAAGGATATTTTCTAAGATAAGATCCAATTTGAGATGCTCTATTAATTACCTCTCCTTTCAGTTTTGTGTTTTGTATTCCTGCTTTTGATTCAATAATACTTGTATCTACCATTCTTCCTTTTAAAGCATCCGAATATAATCTTGTTTGTTGTTTTGATTCTAAAATTCTAAGAAGCTCCGCCTGCTCTTGTCCGCTTAATTTACTCATCACACTAAACCCTTTAGCAAACCCTAATGGATTTATAACGCCTGCATTAAGAAGGTTGGCGAGAAATTCTAATGTCATTCTTGCAGGACTCGAAAGCATTGTTCGATAACCTGCCTTAGCTATATACTTAATAGCATTATCTCCTACTGAGCTACTATTAAATCCTCTTCCTATTACATCCTCTACTACTTGATCGTATGCTGCCTTAACCCCTCTAAATATCTCCCTTGTTTGTTTGTTATCCTCTTCTAAAATATCTTTTGTCTTTCTAAGGGTTCTGTTTGTTTCTCTCACTACAGGTGTCATGTGGTAATCAAGCAAGGTCATTCTTGCCCCTCTTCTTGTTGCTCCAAAGGGATCAAAATTTATAGCCTTAGATTTTTGTGTTCTTTCCTCTAAGTTTTTAGCTTTTGTGGATGGCTTAGTACCCTTCATGTAAGAATTAAAGTCAGAGTTTTTATCTTCAAATTGTTGCTGTGTATTATCTTGTTTGACCCACATATGAATGTAGTCTACAATAGGACTCATTATCTTTCCTCTTACTACACCTGCAGTAAACTCTGCTATATCAGTTAGCTCTTTATTTACTTCATCAATAACTTTAATGCCATTTAGTTCTGCCTTGTTAAAAGATTTATATATCTTATCAAGAGATATTTCTTTAGTAGGTTTCCCATCTGCATCGAGCTCTCCCTCTATAGAATACTTATCTATTATGTTTTGAAGCATATCAGCCTCACCCTCATTACCTTGTTCCCTTTCATTTTTAATAGTATCGTTTAAATAATCTATTGCAGGGTTAACCTCTCCCACTCGCTCAGGATTAGACTCAAACTCTCTTTGAATTAAGTATGTCATCATACGTGCTTTTGCCTCATGTATTTTATTGTTGTTATTTTTGTATGATTTTGATATTTTATTTAATGCTTCATCTATACGCTTGTTTACTTTGTTGTTGTCTGAATCAAAATTTGTAAACGCTTTAGCTGTTGAGTCGAATATATTTTTAAATATCTCTCTTCCCTTTAGCCCTATCACTGAGTCTATGTAACTAAGTGAACGCACTGACACTGCTTGATATATTTTATTCTTTCTTCTTCCGTCAGGACTTAGCTGAGAATTAAGTAAGGCTCTTAATTTTTTAGCTTGTTGAAGAGGACTAAATACTTTAGCTTTCCGAATAGCTGATGAAACTATTTTAGATCTATTATTACTATTGATCTTCTCTACCATTATTTGTGATAGGTGAGGAAGCCATCCGTTATTTATATTGTCAATGATCTTTATTAATTTTTTTAAATCATTGTTGCTCAGGTCTTTTACTCCGTCTGTTTTTATAAGTTTATTTAATTTATTAGCAACCTTTCTCTCATCCCTAGTTGTTAGCTTGTCTGATTTTATACTCAGCTCTCCAATCTCTTCAAGAAATAATTCTTTTTCTATTGCTGCTTCTTCTTCTTCTTTTTGTTTTTCTTCTTTAGTTTTTGGTTCAGGCGGAGGAAGTATTTCTTTTTTAAACTTCTTCATTAGTGCAGCATCTTCGGTAGATAAATTAAGTTCACCATCATCCACCATCTTATCTATGGTTTTAGAATAGCTAATACTTCCATCAGCATTCTTTACTTTTTTATCATAGTCTTTATACATCTCAGCATATATATCTATTTGAGATGTTCTGAAGTCAAGATCTTTTAATATAGAATCAACTTGTCTTTCTACTTGTGATACTTCATCCACTGTTAAAACGCTAGTTCTTTCCCCTATGGATTCGACTAGAGCTTTATATTTATTTAAAGCTGAGTCAGGAATAAGAGTGGAGTCTGCCGCAAACAATCTTTGCATTTGTCTCGTTATTACTTTTGGCACTCCCAACTTGCCGGACATAATATTTTTTAATGCTGTCTTTCTCTTTTTGTTAAGAGCTACATTTTCTTTTTTCCTTTCAAGGGTAGTGTATTGCTCATCAATGTACTGAACGATCTCATCAATCATCTCATTGTTAAGCGTTCCTTCTTTAGTAAATAACTTTGCTTTATTAATACGTGAGGTTATCTTAGTTAATGTCGCAGGTGAAAGCTCTACCTTTCTTCCCTTACCTATTTGTGCTATCTCACGTTGTAACTCTTTACGTATTTTATTTACTGCTACCCCTACACTTCTTGTTTCTTTTGCAATGGCTCTTATCTTTTCTTTGAGCAATGTCATTTCATTTGCCGTTACCTTTTTAGGCTTTGGCTTACCTAATATTTTAGCTGCTGAAGGTGGTCTCTTGGTTCGTACCTTGGCAGCAAATATTTTATCTATAACACTTTTAGTTACCCCCCTAGATTCAAGCACAAGTTTAATAGCACTATCTGTAGCTCCTTTTTCTTTTGCTTGTTTTACAAATTCATTTATTTTATTAGTGTCACCTAACTGTCTTTTTATACTTGGTTGTTTTTCTAATACTGTAAATTCGACAGGTAACAGTCCTATCTTTTGTTCTGCAAAAGACATCATCTCATATACCTGATCAACTAACTTTAAAGCCTCCTCAAGCTTACCTTCTTTCCTTAGTTGTCTCGCTTTATCACGTAATTTAAAAGCCTCTTCATTAACACCTGAGAAGTTTACCCATGAGTTCTGACCTCTAGTTTCAGTAGTCATCGCCCTTCTTGCAAGCGGAGAATACATTTGCGAATGAACTCTCCAAGCTATCTCTTCTCCCTTTGGACCAAAGCTATTGCCTTCTTTAGCATGACCAAAGAAGTCATGAACAAATCTAAACACATCATTAACTAAAAGTATTTTTCCGTTAACATCTTTTAGCCCACTGTCTTGTAAAAGAGGGTTTCTTTTTCTTTGTTCATCTGTAATTTGTACGTCACCAAAACCTGCCTCTGTTGCAAAGATTTTTAACCTTTTATTTTCTCTTACATCCTCAATCATTTCTTGAGAATTATTGTAAGCATCTTCATTGTCAATCTCTACAACGTAGCCATCTTTTAATATCTCTTGATACTGCTCAAGAGTTTCATCAATCAAGGCTTGATACGCTGCTTTTACTTCAGGGTTATTAGGATCATTAGCCATTGCCTCATAGGCTTTGGCTATCCTTGTTGCACGCTCTTTGTTGAACTCTGTGCTTGTCTCATCTCCTCTAAAAGAGAAGCCTTTTCTTTTTGCAAATCTATTAGCAATTTTTGTCGCATCCTGTAAGGGCTCATTGATGAGCCTGCTTCCTGCTGTTGTTTTTTCTTTTTCATTTATTTTTTCTTTTAATTGTCTTTTTAAATTTTGCTGCTGTTCTTTTCTTTTTGATACTTCTATAGGAATATCAGCCTCTGTTATTTCTATTCCTTCAGATATTTTAGCTGATAAGTTATTCATTAGCTTAACCATAGCCACATCATCCTCAGTAAACTTAGCTTTATATTTTGCTATGTTTAAAATCTTAGCTAGCTTTTCTATAAGTCTCTTTAGAATATTTTTAGACTTTACATCTAAGGTTTCATAGTTGCCTGCAAGATACCCAAAGATCTCAGCCAACTTCTCCTCATTGTGTACGCCTTGATCATCATATTGTTTAATATACGCATCAAGTTGTTTTTCAATAGCAGAACCTTTTACAGAAGCCTTCTTTAATCCCTCCAACATATCTCTTGAGAACGCCTGTGTTAACGCCTCATTGTTGAATAGATTAAATAGTATGCTGTGAAAAGTTTCATGCCCTACTGTAGTTATATTAGTTCTTGCAGCAGCATTAGGAAGGTTAATGTGAATGGTGTTAGTTCCTGCATTGAATGCACCTGCTTCTCCATCTTGTGCTCCCGGCACAGAGTTTCTGTAGTCAGCCTCTGATTCGTGTAAGATTATCTTTACATTGGGAGCAATATTTTTTATTGACTTTGCTGCACGTTTTGCCTGCCCAATAATTTTTTTAATAGGAGAACTAAAAGGTCTGTCGCTTGATCTGTTAACAGTAACACTTTCAACCTCTGTCTTTTGTTTTTTAATTGGAGCATCTTCAGTTGTATTAGGTTCACCTACTATCTCATCAAATAAAGACTCAAGGCTTTCGTCTATTGTCTCTTTAGCAACAGGAGTTTTTTCTACTGCTTCTTCAGTCACTACTTCTTCCGTAACAACAGCTTCAGGTGTTGCTTGTTTTTCTTTTATAACTTCTTGTTGTTCAGTAACTTCTCTTTCAACCTCTTCTAATACTTGTTCAAATACATTTTCTTCAATAGGTCCAAGAGCATTTTCTCTTTGAATAATAGCTTCATCTAATGCATAGTCAGCATCCAACACTGTAAGTTGATTACCGCTTTTATCTGTTAGGGTTACACTTACAGGATCTCCGTTCTTATCTTTGTTGACTACAGGTGATTCCATTGTTTCATTCACCACACTCTTCTGTCCGGATGGATATTCTACTATGAAAACTTCTTTACCATCAGGTCGTGTTTCTGTTGTCAATACACCTTTACCTCCTACTTCTTTCTGTGTCTTACCAATAAACCTGACTGTCTTGCCTTTAGATTTACCTAAAGTAGATGGTATTACTTTTTGCCTTTTTGTATCTGTTCCAACTTTTCTAATACCTTTAACCTTTTCTTTTTTGGTAAGTGTGCGAGTCTCAGTTTTTGTTTCAAATTCATATGCTTCTAATTTTCTTATTTCACTTTCTATTTCATTTAATATTTTTTTTCTAGAATTTTCGGATATATCTTGTCTGTTATTTACCTCATCCATTAGGTCATACAGTTCATCTGCCGCCTCATTAATTTCTTTTTCATTTATCAATTCAGCCTGATCCATTTTCTTGGATACAGTTCCTAGCTTCCCTGTTTCTAATTTTAATGGCAACGCTGTTTCAGCTACTATACCACTTATTTCTTTTTTAACTTCTTCTTCAGTTACCTCTTGGACTGCATCTGCTTCCTGATCTTGGAGTTCCTCTCCGGTAAGTTTTTGAGACTCTGTTGTGGATTCTCCTGTCTCCACTGTTTGTGCATCCGAGGTTTGTTGATTCGCATCCACTTTTCCTGTGCTTTGCTTTTGAATGGCATCCTGTTCTGATATTTCTTTTAACCTATTGTCGATTGCCTGTATCTCATTGTCAATAGGTACAACAAGATTAGGGTTCTTATCTCTTTTACTTTCTTCTAAAGCCTGTCTTCTCATTATCAAATCAACAGATTCTTTCTGAGCTTCACGTGACATATCTTTAGGTATTTGCTCATAAGCCTGCGTAGTGTTTTTGTAAGTTTCAAAAACTCTTTTAGCTTCTGCAGCACTCATTCTTTTATTACGAATCTCTACCTCTAAATGTTCTTTGAATAAACCTAAAAATGTAGGCTTGTTATTTAGGTTGGTAAACAAATTCCATGTCGCATTGTCAGCAGCTTTCAAATCATTTTTACTTGCCAATACAGAAACAGTTTTAGGCATACCTAAAATCTGTGCACCTACTGCCTCTTGAGCTCCACTATTTAATAATTGTAAAGTGTATTCAGCTAATGATTCAGGAGTCTCAAACATTTCAGATCCTTTAACAGCATTGTAAATTTGTTTAACTGTAACGTCTGCAAACTCTTGAGCAAGTCCTGTTTCAAACTCAGCCGCTCCCATAGCACCCATAGTAAGAAGACCTTTTGCTGTTAAACTTTTTACTTCATTTTTAATTATCTCTTCAAATGTTTTGGCTGTTACCTGCTTACCTCCTGTCCTACCTAAAGCCCTCATTAGAATACCATTGGTAAAACCTTTCAACTTACTCATGTTACGAAACCCAATATTTTCTAGAGTAGCAGTAGTTAGAGCAATAGGAACTGACACTGCAAGTTTCTCTGTCTCACTTACGTTTTCAAACTCAGCAGTATTCATTTGCTGACTGATAGCATCTTGAGATTGAAATATCAATGCCCAACTTTCTTTTGGGTTCAACGCTCTCTTTGCTATTGTACTTGCTTTAGTTCCTGCTGATACAGGATTTAAGAATAAAGATAAAATGGCAGGAACAGATTTAATAGTTCCGGCATACACTTGACCAAGCCATGAGTTTTGAAAGTCTTCATCATATTGTCTTGTTGATGTTTCTCCTAACGCTGTTCTAAAACCATCTCTTATATTATCTAATACACCTCCGCTTCTGTCTTTAAGTAATTGATTGGTATATTTAGAATAAGGATTGCTTTGACCTTTCTTTCCATATAACTGTGTCTTGATTGCTTTATCTCTAAGGTCACGATCTATTTCATTTTTAATATTTGGAGGAAGTTCATCAATAGATTTGTATCCTTTTTCTTTTGCTGCTTCTAAAAGATAGTAATCATAGTTGTCTATAAGTGCTGAAGTAGGAATGATATTAACATCCTTCATTTCAATGTCCTCTCCTGTTACATATCCTACTCCTTGTAATGCTTTGCCTGAAATAAAAGTTAATGTATCACCTATTATTTCAGGTAGCATTCTTCCTGTCTCCACTGCTCCTGCTACTATCTCTCCCACTCCCTCCATAAACATAGAGTTTGTAGTTCCAAAGAAACCTCCTCTATCTTCAAGAACATTATAATATTCTGCTGTGAGCTTATCTATCTCCTGTCCTCTTCCTGCAAAATCATTATTTTTTTCTTCTAACAACTTTGCTTCTGCAGTTAATTCTTCTTGCTCTTTAATAATTTCTTGTTGCAATAAAATATTCTCTTCAGTGGCCCCTTCTTTTTGTGCCTTTTTGTTAAACTCTTTTACTTTTTCTTCAAAAGATATTCTTTTATTTATAAAATCTTGAGTTTCTTTTTGAAATTGATTTGTTTTATACTGAAACATTTTCATCTCACGTTGCAGTTCTTTCTCGTCCCTATACTTTTTGGTTTTTCTTATAGGGCCTTTATCCATAGAATATGCAAGTTCACTAGACCTTTTATTATCGTATAAAAACTTTTTAAGTTTTTCAGATTCTTTTTTATTATTAGCATCTGTAAAATTATCTAAATCAATATAGAGCTTTTCACCTGTAGCAGTATATACATTCATCCCATCGCCCAAGTAATCTGCCTCTTCAAATTTAAAACCATAATCACCAAAAGTATAATTTAATTGATTGACTACAGTTTCTTCTATCCCTCCTGATAATGCTCCTTCACCTGCTATCAGTCTTGGATTAACTATTTTTTCTACACTTTCACTAAACCAATTCACATCATCTTGGGGTCCAAGTATGGGATCAACAGGTTTATTCTGATTATATAATAATTCTCTTGTTTTTTTATTAAAAGATAATTGATTTTTAGTATTAGCAATAGACTGCTCTTGAAAAGGATTAGATGGTTGTTTAAGTTGATCATCTAGTTTTGTTTGAAGTCTATTTATTTCATCCGATAAATTATTGTATGTACGTTTAGTTTCCTCATCCATATTGGAATAGGTTACTCGTTCTTCTTCAGTTTTAAGAGAATTAAAATCTATTTTTTTACTTGCCTGCTCTACTGTTATGGGGTCACTTTTACCCATATACATCTCTTTAAATTCCTCAACTGTAGTAGCTTTTGGTGATACCAATGAACCATCCTCTGATGCTGATTCCGTATCTTCTTTTTTTTTAATATTTAATATTTCAGAAGCAACTCCTTTTACTCCTTTAGTTATAGGGGTTTTAGGTTGAACTTCTACTTTCTCCTGTATCTTAGTTCCAACACCCATTAAAGTTTTAAAGTCATCTATACCCCCGTTATAACCTGTAGATGTAAAGTGTAAATAGGTATCATTGAGTGCGTTTTCATTTCCATTAATCAAGGCAACATAATCATCATAAGTCCCATTGTATCCTGTACTAACAAAATAGTTATACCCGTCTCTTATTGCTTCTTCGTTCATGGTTTTCCTTCAATTTTATATTTAGATCCTGTCCCTGAGTTTGAGCCTGAAGGAGGAGTTATTGTACCTGTAGTCACACCCTCTATGTATTGATCTGCTTTTTGTAATGCCTCTCGGTTTATTTTTAAAACGCCATCTTTCTCTTCAGTTATTAGTTCAGTACCCGGTGGCAAAAACCCTGTGTTTGCTAAATATCTTACCACTGCAGGGCGATAATATTTATCACCTTTTACAGATAGGTTTCCTTCACTATCAAACTCTCCACCTAAAAGAGCTTTTACTTCATCCCTCTCTTCCATGGGGAACCTTTTCTCCCTTATAGCACCTGTTGCAATCTCAAGTCTAGACCTTCCTTCGCCCCCACCTATTTTATCTTCATATGCTATAAGTTTTGTAAACAACTCCCTATCACTACTCAAGGGAACAAAAGTAGGTTTCGATGTAGTGCCACCACCGCCGCCGCCGCCTCTACTGCTGCCACCGCCTCTGTTTCTAGTTACTTTTTTAGAAATATCAAAGCGACCTTCAACTTGTTCTTTTAATTTTTGTTTAGCATACTCTTTTGCTTCATCAGAAACTTGAAAAGTAGGGACACTATCATTGTTACTTATAGTTACTAAGATGTAGTTTTTATTAGTGGCAGCTACTTTAGGATCAAAAGTTAATTCAAACGGTTCACCATTTTCATCTACATCAATATTATCTAAAAGATATGATGCTAGCTGACCTGCATTGCCTAGTGCTACATTTAGTTTTTTATCTATCAAATTCTCATAGTCAGGTCTGTCTCTAGGATCAATTTTTATTACATTTCCATATTGATTAGTAAACGTACCTATAGTATCATCTATTTCTTTAGCTGCTGTCTCCTCATCAAAACCACTGTAGTTAACTCTACCTATAACACCAAATGTTTCGATAGGCATTTCTTGCTTTGTTTGAGTAACTCCATCTAAATAACTTACATTCCATTGTCCTTTGTCAGTGAATGATACTTCTAGCTCCTCAGTATTCTGCAATGACTCAAGCTGACCTAACATAAAATCTGTAATTGTTTTAGATCCTCCTTCTGCTATTGACTTTTCAGCATTAGCTTTCATGTCATTATATTCTTTAGCTATTCTAAAATAATTACTAAACCCATCCTTTAGGTTTTGTCGTGAACGCAGGAACTCTCTTTCACTTATTTTTCCTGACTTAAATCCTTGAAACAATTCATTGTACTTATCAACACCTTGACTAGTAACTGCCAAGGTAATATCATTCCTACTTTTAGTATTGGTTTGAATGGCACGCTGATTAGCACGTTGAAGTCTTGCAAACTCTATGGCTTCATCCTTAAAAACTTCTTTTCTTTCTGCTCTTTCCCTTTTTACCTTAGCACGTTCTTTCTGTGCCTCAAAGCCTTTCTTTGCTGTCTCAGTTTGCTTGGTCTTTGTATCTACGATAGCATCAGTAAACTGCTTACCTATAGCACCCCAATCTACTGTTCTTTTGTAGCTTCTAGGATTTGTATTGTCTGTCTTTGCCATTATAAAATATTATTTATTCGTAGGGAAGTTTTATACTTTCGTTTGTTACAGCATATAAAGGATTTGCTTTTATTCTATCTGTTTGAGCTTTAAACGATTCAATCGTTCCAAGAGCTTCTTGATTCTTAATATCACCTATCGCACCAACTGTTCCTGCTACTGATCCTAAAGCACCTTGGAAAGCACTCATAGCCGCTTCTCTTGCTGCCATCTGCTCTTGTCTTTGTCTAGCCGACTCAGCTAAATCAATATCAGCTAATTGTAGGTTTCTAGCTTTCTTTTCAGCTATCACATCCTTCTCAATATCAAGTAGTTGCTGTTCTTCTTTAGCTGCTATATTAGCTTCTCTTTCAGTTTGAGCTTGAGCAAGTTGTCCTGCTACTGCAGCAAGACCTCTTGGATCGGCTGCTTGTGCTGCTGACAATATTGCTTCCGA
>TARA_R100001440_G_scaffold16880_1_pt1 | contig 33573 bp, 40 predicted proteins | sample TARA_R100001440 | Tara Oceans TARA_R100001440 (sample SAMEA2622112) | marine metagenome | biome: marine biome (ENVO:00000447); feature: surface water layer (ENVO:00002042); material: "saline water (ENVO:00002010), including plankton (ENVO:xxxxxxxx)" | depth 5 m
TCCCGCCTCTCCAGTTACTCATTTGAATTGTCTTGGGTGCATAGTTCGTGAATTTGAATGTCGTCGTAGTGCAAGGACCAAAAATCTCTGCACCTGTTGGCTTCGTGCTCTGTGTAGCACAGCCCGAGTTCGAAGGTTTTTCCGCAGCTCAAGCTGCGCCCAGGGGCTACCCCTGTGACTCGGAAGCGTGGTGTCTTTGCCATTCGGGTTATTGAATTTCCCAGTCACATTCGCCTGTACTTGAGCAATCGGGGCATCGCTCAGTCCATGCGTTGGGGTCGGCGTAGTGTCCGTGTCGAATCTCGCCTTCGCCATCGCAGGTCTCGCACACCTCTTCGATGTACTCGCAACGCTCCATGCATTCACAGCATATGCCGATGTCTTCCGCCCACCCCAACAAGGTGTCTTGTGGGGGGGCTTGACAGCAGTCGCTTACTTTACTCATTGCGCAGTCGTATGGGGAACATCTCAGCCATCAGGGAGTCGAGTGGGCGTGAGTTCATCTCCTCGGTGCATAGCTTGAGCATACGCTTCAGTACCCAATACTTCTTGCGTTTCTTCTCTTGCTTGACCCTGTCGTCATTGTAGGTCTTCAACTCTGCAAGGACTTTGGCTCTGCCCTCGCGCAGTTGCTTCTCAGTCATAATCTTGAACAGCGCACGGAAGTCGTCGTCGTTCAGGGTGGTGATGTCCTTTGAACCTAGGACCTTGAGTTGTTCGGGGGTGTACTTCTTACTCATTTGATTCGGGAAAACCAATTGTTCTTCATCTTATCCGAGTTTGATGATGGTGTATCCGCCGCGCTCTTGGGTGTCCACACCTTTGTGCTTGGCCCATCGCTTGACTTTGTTCTTCATCACGTAGTCAGGCACTCGCTCCTTCTTGGGCTTGCGCTTGTGTCGCGTGCCGTTCCTGGCTTGCAGTTCTGCGATGCTGATGCGTCCGACACACTTGACTTTCGCGGCCTTGCTCATCTTGGGCAGGTCGAATGCTCCGCTTGATGCGTAGCCTTGGTGGTCTCTGTCTCTCATCACTTCTTGCGCTTGAACACCACGGGTGTGGCGAAGGTCTTGGTCAGGTCGAAGCTGTCGATCAGGACGGTGAATCCCGCATCGGTTGCGATCTTCTTGAGGGTGAGGCGGTAGTTCATCACCGCAGATGACGTGTATCGCTCAGTGTCCATGACGAGTTCGTCGTCGAAGTGGACGCGGATGGCGATGGGTTGTGTAGCGCGGAATGCGTACACAGGCCGCTTGCCATACTTGTCCTTGAACGCTTGAGCTTTGCCTTCCATCTCGCGAGCAAACTCTTGAATCTTGCGGCCAGTGGCATGCAGGATATCGCGCTCGTCGCGTGGGTTGACAATAGTCTGATGCGTGGAAGCATCTAGCACGTGTCCGTGCTTGTTGGTCTGTGACAAAGTCACGGTCATGCGAATTTTGGGCATGATATAGGGGGGTATTAGGGTGACACGTCATTGTGTCGTGCGTAGCGTGGACTCGAACCGCGCCGCGTGTAGGCCGTATCAATAGGCTCCGCGTCCTGCATCCTGCAGGCTACGCGCCCTCATTGTTCCGTTCGTTGCAGGGGTCTGCGTATAGTCCGTGGGGTCGTGGCGTGGGCGTATGCGTCACGAAGTCGCCGCCCTGATTCGCTGCCCGTGGTGGACGTGGTGCATATAATTATGGCCGCTACTGCAGGGGCCGTGAAGCCCCACAGGTTCGGACCGCCTCCCATATGCAAGGGGTCAAATTATGGTACTTTGTCCCCCTGCCCACGTCAGACGGTGTAAGGGTCCAACGTGGCCCCGTGGGGGGGTCCATGTACAAACGTAGTCGGCAGGGTGGATATCCCCGTTTCCGTAGCGTATACGCCATCGTGCTGTTAATCCCTGACTCCATTGGATATCCCATCCATAAAAGCCGACCTTCTTGGTGCATTAACCGCGCCCCGTTTCATCGTTCATACTTAAGGGGCGGCATTAAGGGTGTCGAATGTGGCCCCCATTGTGGGGGTCATACGTGCTTATTCCGTCTGTTTTATATCAAGTGTTGCCCGTTACGTTGTAGTTAGGGCTGCGCCCCGTTGGACGCCATTCGGGGGGCAAGATGGGGACACACTTCGAACGAAACGCATTTATTCGGCAGACGGCCTGATAATCGAACATAGGTGCTGAGAATCAGATAGTTACAAACGTATAATTTCGATGAACGGGATCAAGTGGCGGGAATGCATATTATATCGACAAGGGGCGGGATGTGTTGGTAATTGAATTACAAATAGAAAAGCATGCCACCAATCAAGGGGGGCGGGTCATCAACAACCAAGAAGGGGAGGGGATTGTACCGCTTTCCCTTTGTCCTGCTGAATGATTAGCAACACAAAAGAGGGTGGCACAGCAGCGTAACTCACTGAGAATCAAGGACTTGGGATCGTGTTAGTATTGGAAAAAACGCTGAAAAATTGCAGAAATACAAATAGTAACACAAAGTCAGGCAAAGTCAAGTCGATTCGGCATCGCAATGCAAGGCGCTATTGTATTATATAATCCCCATGGTAAATATTTCTCACCCCGATTTTTGATCGTGGACAATATAGACGAATTTCAGCTGTCTCTTTTTCTCCTCGTCTCTAATTCTTTCCCCAAACCCTGGTAGTTGGTCTATTTACAGGTCTTGACATTGTAGATTTTTTGGTGTAACTTTGCCAAGACTCCTGTTAGACAAACAAATCGAGTTTAGAATATATAAATAAGTCTACTGGGTCAATTATTTTGGTGAATTAGGGGAGGCTGTGCCTTGTACTCCCGTCTAGTTAAAGTGATACTTTAAGTCCCACCCCCGTATTACAGCTTATTGTATCTTTACTTCTATGAGACTCAGGAAGATGCAAAACGGCGGGTACCCTGCCAACGTCAAGGAGCTCCTCGAGGGGTTGGAATCCGACTTGAGGCCCAATACACTGGCCACTGTACCGCGAGATTTAGACATCGAGGCCAACAGACGCCGCCGTGTTGACGGTCCCAACGCAATTCCTATGCCTTATGGGCTGCAGGACTTCACCCCACCCCCTCCTGAGCGCCCGATCGGTGGGGATCAGGTCTTCTACACCCCAGAAGAACAGAGATTCCGCGAATACTCTCGCCCTGGTGGGGGTAGAGACCAGATGAAAGAGCAGATGGGGGAGGTTGCCGCTGGATTCGTACCTGGTTTGGGGGATGCGATGGAGATTGGGTACATCGGACGGGACGCTGCCGCAGGTGACTACGACGCAGCTGGCCTTGGTGCCCTGTTGATGCTCCTCCCTGGGGCTATGGGCAAGTATGGTGTTGACGCTTATCAGAAATTGCGAGCTGCGCTGCCTGACCGAAAGCGAACTCAGGCAATTAACGACGTGCTCAAGAACTATATGACGCGCCTCACTCCGTTTCAGCGCGGATTGCGTGAGCAGGAGATGCAAAAGGGCAGGCAGACTGTGTCGAGGTTTATCGATGAGACAAACGACAGCCAGACTAGGTTGAACAGAGCGCGTACCGCAAAGCCTCTTACCGCGTACAATAATATGCCAGCGGATCTCGTCTCTGACAGTCGAATCCTAGATGAAAGCATCCCGTTGGCCCAGCGGAAGCAGATGATCTATGAACGGGCATCCATGCAGCCTGACTATCCCATGCTGAAAGAGCAGCTAGATGAGATGAGCGATGCCGACTTTATGGAAATGATTGAGGCAACCAGACGTGGAGAGGACGCACAAGAGATGCTTCTTGGTGAATACAGGAATTTCACTGGGATCCCTGAAGACGTTCTGTCTTTGGCAGCATCACGTCGAGGGGGCATGCCGCTGGACGAGTATGTGCGCAGGCTTGCAGGCAATCCAGACCCCTCTCTCCCGATCTCCCCAGAGGAGCAGCGTCAGTTCCTGAGATTTCTAGACGAAAAAGGAGCTGATGATTTGGATACAGATCTGCTTATGCAGGTCATGAAATACCAAGAGAAGAATGCAGGTAAACTTCCAAGCGAGGAGATCATCAAGAACCTGGAGAGCATCTTGCGCAGGCAACGTCTTGGTGTGGCCCCATACCAGCTTGAATTCAATTCTAGAAACGCACCACTGCTGAACGAGAAGGGCGGTAAGATCCCCTACAAGATCATCAAGAGATGAAGAACAGAAAGAAAAAGGCCCCTGGTGCCTACCTCAAGAAAAAAAAAGTAAAGAAGTATCAAGAGGGGGGTAAGGAGCCTGGGGTAAAAGACCTATTGAGTTACCTCGAGGGTTTTGACCCTAATAGGCGCATGCAAGTCCCTACTTCTGATGCCTTCGATATCCCAGTAGCTCAAGTCAATCTCCCTGCTGCTGAAGTGGTGACAGAGGGGACAGAGACCACTGTAAACCGCATGCTGCCTGAGCGCCTGGCCAAAACCGAAGGGGACCTGGCGGCGATCTACAAGGAACTTGGTAGTGAGGGGGTCGATAAGTACCTGGATATGACCCAAGGGGTAGTGGATGCACAGAACAGGGCGTATGAGCTCATTGAGCCTTTCTTGTACCTGACCCCGATGGGGACCCCAGCAATGCTTAACCATATTGTCAATAACCTAGAGGATTACAACCCACAGGATCCTGAGGGGGCGCTGAACCTGGCTGGTGCTCTCGCTACGTTTGGTAGAGGCAAAGCCCCACAGCCTGTTACTATTGCAGAGCGTTTTGCCATGCAGGGGCTGAAGGATAAGGTGACAGAGAAGTTCAGGCAGATCTTCCCGCGTAAACCTGAGATTGTCCCTGGTACTGGTCGCCCTCAGGGCGCCCCGTCACAATCTGGTATGTTCAGCGCAATGGAAGAGGCAGCTACAGAAGCAGAGTTTGCAAGAACACTAGCTCTCCCAGGGTCGCAAACTCCAGCAGCAAGAATTTCCCCCCTGGCAGAACAGACTTTCCGTAGGGATGATGCATCAGGTCTAGCAGCCTTGACACGCTTAATATCTGACCCAAAAACAAAGTTTGAAGACCTGCCCCGCCTGGCCCAATCTGCGATCACGGGGCGGCATGCTTCGTATGATGATAACAAACCTGGCTATCAAATCATTCGCAATGCTTTGTTGGCCAGGGGGTATGTCAATCCCGATCGTGATTCTGCTCCAGGCTATACTCTCTTTCAAAACAGAAGTGCTGGTAGTCTAGAACCTTCAAGCTTTACTCTTCTGGAGGACACGAGAACCTGGCGGCAAACAAAACAGGGTAATACCCTAGGCGAGATGGGGTCGTACAACCCTTGGTCGGTCAATCCATTTGTGGGATCAAATAAAGCGCTGGCAAAAAATATCCAGCAGATCCCCCTTCTGATAGGAGATAAGTTCTTGAACAAGGTTCGTAAGCAGAAAGGCACTGGACTTTTGGAAATCGAATCCCTCAAAGAGCAGCTCAATGCAAAAGGGGTAAAAGAAAAAGACAGGGCGTTGATTTTAGACCTCGTTGACAATCTCACTGAGCATGATATGTTACCTCAAGAGGGCTATATCGACCCAAGTCAGCTCAGGGGATATATCGCCGCGTACTACACGGACAACAGAACTACGGGTCAATTCTTTGACCCTGAAGATTTTCTAGATGAAGATGGTCGTCGTCTCTTCGAGGATGGACAACTTGGAATCGATCAAGCCGATAATTACTTGAACTTCAAGTACTCTGGTTACGGGATGAAAAACCTGGGGTATAAGACAGTACCTGTTGATGGAGTAGACGTCCGAAACAATTTCTTTGACCCCGCAGGCAACCCCTTCCAGATCCAGATCTACGGTGTAGCGGCAGAAAATCCTACGTTAGCACCAAGCTATGCTACGGGATACCTGTATGAAAGTCAAGAGGGACACATGGGTCATGTGAGAGAAATCTTGGTCACACCAAAAGATGGGGGGGCCAAGAGGCACTACATTGTTGAGATACAGTCTAACGCCCTGCAGAAAAACAAGCTACCAGAAAATCTGCAGTATATTGAACCCAGGGCCATTCACGCATCGGCTAGACCAGAGCTAGATGGGAAAATGAAATTCCTCAACCTATCTACTGGCCTGGATGCGGAAGCTGTTTTTGGTGATCCCAATCCGTTGAACAGTGCCTTGTGGGCCACCACGGATCCCTACAGCAAGTTTCGACAGCACGGCAGGATCGATAACATACCTGAAATGGTAGAGGATATGCCACATGCATACGACCCTAAATACTGGGATGGGGTTGTGGAGTATCACAACAACCTGCTCCGAAAGATCGGAGATACTAATGATTTCGGATCCAGTGGGTATGCAGGGCGGCGACTGCTAGAGCAGGGTACTAAGCAAACCAGAGAGTTTGCTGCAGATGAACTTCGACAGAATCTTCGAGACATGGTCGATCGGCAAAAACGTGACGCCATAGACAAGGGCTTTGTTACGTACCTGCCTAAGACGGTACAGGGGACAAACTTCACCGAAGCGGAGATAGAGAACCACCCGTTGGTAGAAGACTTGAGGGTAAGCCGTGAGGGGATTTATACTGTTTACCTGCCTGATGGGATCGTGTATGTGACTAAGAAGTATAGAGGGGGCGAGGATGTTTCATCAATCATCACGGGAGACCTAAGCGAAATCACAAGAGTGCTGATGAACGATCATTGGGGCCGTTTTTCGGATAAAATGTATTTTGCTCGTCAGGTACAATTCTATGGGTATATCCCTGTCACGTACAGGGATGTATTAGGTACAAATATTACGATGTTCCCAGACCAGGTCATGGCGCCTCTGGAGGATCAGTGGAAAATGGCTAATCTGGCCACGCGCAATGCATCTTTGGACCTTCAAGAATATGTTACTGAGCAGGGTCAAAATGCCAGTCGTCTGCAGCAGTATCTGGAAATGAACGACTTGAACCCCCCTGGCACGTTTACTGACGCTCGGCTTCAGGATTCATTTGATCAGGAGGCTGAGTTCTACAACATGCAGAGCAAGTTGAGGGCGCTCTATGAGGAGGTAAACATCGATCAACTAGAAAAGTGGGATAGACGTCCGAAAGTCCCGAAAAACAATCCTGAGCAAAAAAACCTACTGAAAAACAAGACTCAGTTCATGTTGACCGAGTACTTGACGGACCTAATCGGTACATACGCTCAGGGTGGGAGTGACGCGAGGATTTTTGTCCCAACCCCAGAAACCGCAGCATCGGTTCAGGGCTTCTATATGACAACTGCTTATAATTTGGCCAGTGCCCGAGCGAGAGTAGCCGAATATGAGAGGTTGTATAAGGAAGCTGAGGAAGGGCTGCGAGAGCTTCGTCAGAAGTATGGTATCAAAGCATTAGAACCGCGTTTCATTCAGCTTACAAGTTCATATAGTGACCCTATATCTCATGACTTTGGTTATGATGATTGGATCAAGAAGCAGTACCCTAGATTAACGCGTCAGGATCAGCCTAGTAAAGGTTATGTACGTGATGCTTTGCCTAAGGATATGCTTGGAATCGATCGCCGTAACTATCACGAATTGATAAAAGACCTTGAAGAATATAGTACTGAAAGTCGTAGAGTACAAAGTGAAATGGATAGGATTGCAGACCTTGAGAAAACTCTAGAGGAGCAGAAGAAATCTGGGGTGAAGCACCACTATGCTATGAATCCAGACGGCGGTATGAGCCAGGGGTCAGCTGATAAGATTCACTTTACGGTAAAAGCGTATGCGGATTTGCCTAAGGTCCTCAAGGATATGGGTATTACGTACAAGGAGCATACCGACGACCTGGGTAACACATGGCTAGAGTTGGATTTGAGCGCAGCCCAACGCATCGGTGCTGGTACATTCAAGGCTTACCAACGAGGTGGCAAAGTGATAAAGAAATCACCATTCAAACTGATCAAAAAATGAGAGAAGAAGAGTGGGATACCCCCACGTTCCTAGACAAGAAGAAGCTTCAGGAGACAGAAGAGAAACTGGAGTCAGGGGAGATCACCTGCAACATCGACTCCCCAGAGGACTGCGAATCCTGCTCTGGCTAATCATCTTATATTTGTAATATGTCAACACTATCAGTTTCTATCGCTGAGAAGCTTAACCTGAACGGTAAGGACCGTGGCAGTGTTATCACAAAAGACATCTCCAGTATCACTGAGACCTTCCACCGCATTATGGATGTGAAGACCTCAGGGACGCAGACGATCTTAGAGATGGATGCCACAGAGGGGAACTCAGCTGGTGGTAAACTCTTCAGCGACAACGTCAAGTACTTGCGTATCACTAATTTGGACGGGACAAACTTTGTTGCCCTCACAGTGCAGAACGATGGTACTGAAGAGTACATGGTGAAGTTGGAGGCTGGCCAGAGCTACGTCCTTTTTAACAGTAGCCTTGACGCCAACGCGGCGGGAGACAATAGCGCAGCGGCAGGCAATCTGACCGCAATCGATAACGTATTGGCCAGAGCGAATAGCGCTTCTTGCCAGGTAGAAGTTTTTGCAGCATTAGAATGAGATTAAAAAGAAAAAATATGTACATGGGTGGGGGTAAGACCCCGATGTACATGGGTGGTGGCATGATGTATGGTGACGGCGGCATGATGTACGGTGACGGCGGCATGATGTACGACGAGGGAGGCAAGCTCAAGATGGTCGAGAAGGACGGCAAGAAAGTCCCGTTCTTCCTGGCGGAGGAGGGAATGAAGTATGGTAACGGTGGCATGCAGCCTGATGAAGATCGTATGACTATGCCCCCCAGAGCCATGGGTCGGGATCGCTTTGCGACAGATCAATACTTTGCAGAGAAAGGAATGGAAGCCGCTTTGCGACAGGACATGCGCAAAGAAAACCGAATGGCAAATCGTGAGGGTCGTAGAACAGGGTACTTCCCCGCTCGCCCTAGCGATACCGAGTTTCTTTTAAAGCGTTTGGAGAATCCAGAGACCACAAGGGACGCCATGGTAAATAAGGGTTTCCGTAACGAAAGCGCCCGTATGCTGGCCAGAAATGCTTTGCTTGCTGCTCTTGGTCTCGGTGTCAGCGAATACACCAAAACCCCTAAGACCGTTCAGGGCCCCCTCGGACCTGGTGGTCAGCCTGTCCCTGTAGACTTGAACACGCTGCAGCGCATTGGAATGATGTTGGGTCTCGGTCCGTATTAATGCCGAACAAGCATTACTTCAATCCCAGGCTGAAGAGGTATGACAAAATAAAATCAGGGAAGCGTGAAGCTAGAGGTAGTAAGGTTCAGTTCAGAGATGGACTCCACAAACGGAGCGCTCTTCGACATAACAGACGACACTCGCCGCTTTCTGTGTTACACACTAGAAGACGAGCATCGTGATGAAAAAGTGGCTGGGGAAACCAGAATACCTGCTGGAGAGTATAGTGTTACTCTTAGAAGAATTGGTGGGTTTCATGATCGATATGCTAGTCGCTTTAGGACGATACACAAAGGCATGTTGTGGGTCCGTGATGTACCTGGTTTTGAATACATTCTCATTCATTGCGGTAATACTGATGAGAATACTTCTGGGTGTTTGCTTGTGGGTGATACACAGGAAAACAATCAGATCAAGAAGGGTGGGTTCATAGGACACAGTACCAGAGCATACTTCCGAGTTTACCCTTACATCGCTTCTGCTATTGAGCGAAAGGAAGAAGTTACTATCTTGTACTCTGATTTCGATACACCTAGATAACTATGCTGGATTTTATCATTGAAAACTGGGGTGAGCTGGTCATTGGACTCCTCGCTTTCGCCAAGGTTGTTGTGAACCTGACTCCAACGGAGACCGATAACAAGATTTTCGGCTGGCTCGATAGTATGATTAACATGATCATCGAGGACCGCAGAAAAACCCCTACGAGCTGAGGCTCCTGTAGAACCTCTGTACCATTAGCCTTCCCTTTTGAGTTAAGGCGTATCTAACCCTGTAGTTGTATTTAGTCTCCTCCCTGAAGAGGTGGTCCTCTCTGGTTTGAGACGGGGTTAGTCTATCGAAGTACTTATGGATGTAACCTTCTTTCATCAGAGGGTATACTATCCTATCCCCTAGTTTTTTCTTGTGCATCCCGTATTCTTTTGATGCATACTTGAGGGTCCAGAATTCTAGGTCATATGCCCAGAGCAGGAAGAATACTTCCTTTTGGTATAATTCATACTTGTCTTGAGTTTCCAGCAAGCTGGACCTCAGTGACTTGAGGTGGTTGTTATTTAAGTATCTTTGAGGTAGACGGGAACTTTCCCGAAACATCTTATTTATAGACCGCTTCATGTCTGAATTATCTAAGCAGGACCAATTTCTCCTTGAGATCCAAAAGGTACATCGTATCGTAGATATGCTAGTCGATAAGTATGAGATGAGGGGTGAGGTGGTCAACATCATGCTTACTGGGATGATCTCTACAGACGAGTTTGATGAGCCTGTTTTAAAGGCTGTGTTTAGTATGGATGTGGAGAGTGAAGATGTTCTGGATGAGACATTTGACTTCTTGAGATTCTCTTATTTCTTCCCTGGTCCAGAAGACGAAGAGTGGGAGTCTGAAAATTGGTATAAAGATTTACTTGACAGTTTGGGTGGTATTGACCCATCTTTAAACTGATGAATGGACTTGTAAGAAAAATTATTATAGGGCGAGACCCGAAAAACGCCATGGCATATTATGTAGGTATGCGAGCTGGCTCTGGAGAAGTTTGTGCGATCGTACCTGATGATGAGCATCTTGATCGGTATGGTAAGATGAGATACCTGGTTTATCAGGAGACAGACGGCACTCAAGCGCTATGGAAGGCGGTTGAAGACATGCCCTGTATAGTAGAGTTTGACTGTAACTTTTGACCATGAATCTTCTTTATTACTTCGTCGTGAGGTTGCCCAAGCGACTCAACGACGAAATCAAGATGGGGGATCAAGAGATCTTCTTGGAGACCAAGTTTAACGAGTTTGAGCACAGGATACATGAAGGGGAGGTGGTCCACACCCCCTTGAAATTTGACACCCCTGTAAAACCAGGGGACACCCTGTACTTCCACCACTTAGTAGTAATCAATGGGGGTATGCCCTTTGCTGACTACAAGGACCACTACGTGGTGAGCTTCGATCCAGATGTAGCGATCAACAGTCATGCTTATGCTTACACCCCACAAGGGACTAAGGACATCCTGCCCTTAGATGGATGGAGCATATTAGAGCCCACCTTTGAGGAGGGGGTTGAGGAGTCTATGTTCGATGTGGTTGAGTTTGAAAAGAAACCCAGGACTACTGGTATTGTTTCGTCTCCAAGTCAGGATCTTGAGCGTCTAGGCGTTGAGGTGGGAGATACTGTTGGGTTCAAAAAAAATATGGACTACACGTTCCAAGCCTTTGGAAAGGACTTTTTCCGTACCAGGACAGAAGACTTGCTGTATGTCCTCTAAGAAGTTTACGACTTTGGATGCTGCCAAGCGTCTGATGAAGAGCATGGAGGTGGCTATAGATAACATGATTGAGGAGATCAAAAAACCTGTAGACTCTGAGATCAATGGTAGTGCTAGAAAAGCTGAACTACAGTCCATTAAGCAGACAGCGATAGATTGTAAAGAGTTGCTTGTTGAAAGACAGAAGCTAGAGCAGATGATGAAAGATCTTACATTGGGTGGGCACGTCTCCGAGGGTAAGGATTACACTGGGGGGTTTGCCGAAAAATTCTCGAAATGAAAGTAGAAGACACTCTCCCGCACGACGCCCTCATGATCGCTTTAGAGGACAACGAATGCCTTTTGGCTGACGGGTTTGACTCGGCCCTTATTGGCATCACGGAGGGGCCAAACCCAGTTGCAGTTTACGACATCAACAGAATGATCGAGCACCTCTTTAAGAAGGAGGGTATGACTCCAGAAGACGCTCGAGAGTATTTAGAGTTTAATGTTATCGGTGCTTATGTTGGGGAGAAGACCCCGCTGTACATTGATTTAGATTTTGGTAGGGCGTGTGACATAGGCCACCCAGATGAGTTCTGAGTTTTGTTATGCTGACAGAAGTAAAAGGCTATGAAGAAAAAGCTGTGGGCATTTGCCCCAACGGTACGCTGGGCGACCACATCGAAATCGGTGGGGTTCTCATTGTCCTTCCCAAGGCCCCTAAAGTCAGAGACATCCTCTTCCACGATCTTGCCGTTGAGGATCAGCGATGGAGGAGAACTGATCTACCAAAAGAGATATCGCGTATACGCTCTATGGATGAGTGGGCGGAAATGCCGAGGGAATTTAGAGAAAAGTTTCGTCCATATATCGAAGAAGAGTTTCGGCGTAGGCGTGAAGGGGTTTGGTTTTATAATCGAGGTGATGCTACATACATCACTGGTCGGCACTATATGATGCTGCAGTGGTCAGTGCTCGACGTGGGGGCGCCGTACTACCTTGAATTTCAAAGAGATATATTCTTACATTTGGCTGCGTGTGAGGCAGACCCTCGTTGTATTGGACAGCTATATACTAAGTGCCGTAGATCAGGATACACTAACATATGTTCTTCTGTCATCGTTGACGAGGCTACCCAGGTAAAAGACAAGCTCCTGGGGATACAGAGTAAGACGGGTAAAGACGCACAAGAGAACATCTTTATGAAGAAGGTGGTCGCTATGTTTCGTAAGTACCCCTTCTTCTTTAAGCCCATCCAAGACGGCACCACCAACCCGCGTATGGAGCTTGCTTTCCGTGAGCCATCTAAAAAGATTACGAAGAACAACAAGACGGCCACAGTTGGGGACGCCTTGAATACAGTGATTAACTGGAAGAATACGACTAACAACGCCTACGACGGGGAGAAGCTGCACTTATTGTATTTAGATGAGGCAGGGAAATGGGAAAAACCCACAGATATAAGAGAGGCTTGGAGGATTCAGAGGACCTGTTTGATAGTGGGTCGGAAGGTGGTCGGAAAGGCTATGGTCGGAAGCACCGTAAACCCCATGGGAAAAGGGGGAAGAGAGTACAAGGACCTCTGGGCGGATTCGAATCCTGGGGAGAGGAACAAGAATGGTAGGACCAGGTCTGGTCTATACAGGTTGTTCATCCCTGCATACGATTCCTTAGAGGGGTTCTTTGATCAGTACGGTAAATCTGTTGTAGAAGACCCTGAGGATATGGTGATGGGGATTGATGGGGAGATGATCCACATGGGTGCTAAGACGTTTCTAAAAAACGAGCGAGACAGCTTGCGCCACGATGCTTCTGAGTTAAACGAAACAGTTCGTCAGTTTCCCTTTACAGAAGACGAAGCGTTCAGAGATAGCATTGAGTCCACCCTATTTAATATCGGCCACATCTACGAGCAGGTGGAGCACAACGACTCTCTGTACCCCAACCCAATAGTATCTGGACAATTCTCTTGGAAGGGTGGGGTAGAAGACAGTGAGGTCGTCTTTACCCCAGACCCCAATGGCAGATTCAAGGTGGCGTGGATGCCGCCCCCAGCACTTCGGAACGTCAAGAGTTATGAGAAAAGCAAAAGAGTACCACCTCACGTACACCTTGGTTGTGGCGGGGTGGATAGCTACGATCTCGACGCTACTGTGGATGGGAGAGGATCCAAAGGTGCGCTCCATTTGTACAACAAGTTCAATATGGAGGTGCCTGCTAATATGTTTGTTCTTGAGTACGCTGCCCGTCCGCCGCTGGCTTCGATATTTTATGAAGATGTGCTTATGGCGGCGGTCTTCTACGGGTACCCCATCTTAATCGAGAACAACAAGTATGGTATCGCCAGGTACTTTGAGCAGCGTGGTTACGATGGCTATCTCATGGATCGCCCAAAACACTTGCTGTCTGGTAGTGGTGCGGTCAAAGTAAAAACCAAGGGGATCCCATCTAATTCTTTAGATGTGATTCAGTCCCATGCTCAGGCTATCGAGGCTTACATACATGAACACGTCGGCATCAACAGAGACACTGGCGAGATGGGGAAGATGTATTTCAACGCTACTATGGAGGACTGGATTGGTTATGACATCAACAATAGAACTAAGTTTGACTTGACAATTAGTTCTGGTCTTGCATTATTAGCTTCACAAAAAGTAAAACCCACTGCCCCCCCTACAGACTTTAGCGAAAGACGCTTTTTTAGGCGATATAAAGTCAGGGGCTAACTTTATTATATTTGTGGGTAATAACTACACCCCACATGTACAACACGAAGCCAGGTGATCCAGGCGGATTCCCAGATCCGCTCGTGTCGCAAGAGGAGAAGTTACAGAAGAGCTACGGGCTAAAGTACGCCAAGGCTATTGAAGGGCAATGGGGTAATACTCAAGATAATACAAGTACATACGGGGGGAGAAAGAATGTATTTGCGCGTAACAGGGATTACGCAAATGGCACGCAGGACACAGCCATATACAAGCAACTCCTGAACACTAACAACCCAAACAATGGGGATGGTAGTTTGATGAACTTGGATTACACCCCTGTCCCAGTCCTACCTAAGTTCGTCAGGGTGGTGGTCAACAAGATCCTGTCTCGCAACATGCATCCCAACGTGGAGGCTATTGACCCTTTGTCTTCTAGTGAAAAAGACAAGGAGAAGAACATGATGAAGAACAAGGTCCAGGCCAGACCACAGATGATGGCTTTGGAGGAGAAGATGGGTTCTCCAGTTCTTGATACCCCAGCAGAACAGATACCAGAGACTCTTGAGGAGGCGGAGATCTTGATGGACACTAACCTCAAGACTGACGCTGAGATTGCCGCGCAGATTGCTACTGACACTACGTTGCAGTGGAATAACTTTGAAGACAACACCTACCGCAGATGCATCAATGACTTGGCGTCTCTAGGTATGGCTGTTGTCAAGCGAAGCAATGATCCGAACTACGGTATCAATCTAGAATACGTTGACCCCATCCACTTCATTCACAGCTATACAGAGGACCCAAACTTTGAGGACATCACTTACGCTGGACACGTCAGAGAGATTACTCTGGATGAGTTGAAGCGGATTGCTGGGGACTCTTTGACCGATCAGGATATGAAGAAGCTGGCTAAAAAAGCCAGGCGCTCTACATCCAATAAGTATCCTAACCACCCATATGCCAGTGGGGGCTTGCAGAAAGAGAACTTCAGTAACTACGTCATCGAGGTCTTGGACTTCGAGTTTATTTCTGTTGACTGCATGTACTTCGAAGAGAAGGAGAACCAGTATGGTAACACCAACTTCTTCTACGAGGGTTTCGAATACAAAGAGAGGAAGGGCAGTGTGTACGATCGCACCCCTCACAAGATGGAGGTCGAGGTCGTTTATTGCGGCACCTACATCCTAGGTACCGACCACCTCATTAAGTACGGGCTTCAGACTAACGTACCGAAGAACATCCATGACATCTCTAGAGCTCGGATGTCTTACTCTGTGGCCGCCACAAACATGGTGGCAAACATGCCCAAGTCCATGGTCGATGGGTGCGTGGGGTTTGCGGACATGCTGCAGCTGACGCACTTGAAGATTCAGCAGGCGATTGCAAAAGCCAAGCCCGATGGCCTGGTCATTGACATCGAGGGGTTGGAGAACGTGCAGCTCGGGAAGGGAGGAGAGCTCCAGCCTTTGGATCTTCACGACATCTACGAGCAGACTGGTGTCTTCTACTATCGCAGTAAAAACCCTGAGGGCGGCTTCCAGAACCCGCCAGTTCGAGAGATCGGCAATAGTATCCGAAACATCAATGAGTTGATCGGACTGTACAATCACTACCTGCGTATGATCCGAGACACCACTGGGATCAACGAGGCTGTGGATGCGTCTACCCCTAAGAGCGATGCGCTGGTCGGGGTCCAGCAGCAAGCCATTGCGGCCAGTAACAACGCCACGTATGACATCACCAATGCGTCCATGGTGTTGTTCAAGGCGGTTTGCCAGGACGTGGTAAAGTGCCTCCAGATCCTGCCGACAGAAACCATTATCCATAAGGCTTACAGGAGCGCAATTGGAGAGAGCAATATGTCTGTCTTGCAGACTTTTTCTGACCTCCCTATGTACAACTTTGGTGTCCATGTGATGAAAGACATGGAAGATAAAGACAAGGCATACTTGGAGCAAAACATTCAGATGTCTTTGAATCAAAAAGAAATCGACCTAGAGGATGCTATTGCGATTCGCAACCTAAAAGACATCAACCAGGCGGAGAGGCTTTTGATTCTCAGGAGACGTAAGCGTATGGATAAAGTTCAGCAGCAACAGATGCAGATGCAGCAAATGCAGTCTCAGCAAGCACAGCAGGCCGAACAGATTAAGGCTCAATCAAGAGCTCAAGAGATTCAGCTTAAAGCTCAGACAGAAGCTCAGTTGATTCAGGCTCAGGCTATGGCGGATGTTGAGGTCGCTAAGATCAAGCATCAGATGGAGATGGAGATAACGCAACTTAAAATGCAAGTCAAGGGCCAGGGTGTTGACATTGAGTTCCAGAACAGAAAGTCCATAGAGACCCAGAAAGACAATAGAAAAGACGACAGAGTAAAGCAGCAGGCTGTGGAGCAGAGCAAGCTCATCTCTCAAAGACAGGGAAAGCGGGCGGAGCTAGAGGAGGAGCCTAAGATTGACCTTTCACAAATCATTTGAAATGAGTAAAGTAAATCTAGACGTAGCAGAGAAACTAGACATCACCTGCAGACGTGGTGACACTTTCGAGTTGACTCTTACACTTAAGGATAGTTCAGGCACTGCGTTACCCTTGGTAACAGACGATTACAAATTTCTGATGCAGGTAAGAGCCAGTAAGCTTTTAGTGGCAAGAGCGCAGCGACGGACGCCAACTGGTGGTGGCGGTGAGGCCGACTCAGAGGATGAATATGGAGAGGATGGAATTGTAATTGGCAGCTCTGGTCAGGGCAAGCCAGGTAGGTGCAATTTCACTTTCAAAGATCTTGATAATAATGGTAATGTCACTGTGTTTTTGTCTGCCGCTGACATGAGAAAGGTTCCTTCAGGACGTTATAAATACGACATCCAGTTTCTAAAAGGAGATACCCACAAAACTCTCCTTGAGGGTAGATTCACTGTAAACGAGGATGTCTCAAAGAGTCTGTAATGTCAACTCAAGTAACAGTAACAGGGGGGACTAGAGTAACAGTATCAGTACCATCCACTGGATCCGTTTCAGTAATTAGCACTGGTGTAAAGGGGGAGACTGGGGCCACAGGAGCAACAGGTCCCGCAGGTCCCGCAGGCGCTACGGGCGCTACGGGCGCTACGGGCGCTACGGGCGCAACAGGTCCAACAGGCGCAACAGGCCCTCAGGGACCACAAGGTCCTGCGGGTTCAGATGGTGCCGACGGTGCTGATGGTGGCACAAACATCGTAGTGGATACCTCCCCGCAGCTTGGCGGGGACCTAGATGTAAATGGTAATGACATTGTCAGCACTTCCAACGGGGACATTGATATCAAGCCCAATGGAGACGGGAAGGTCAATATAGATAGCTCTAGTTCATCGAGTGGGGTCAAAATATCAGATGGTCACGTCGAACTAAGAAGTGGCACTGGTAGCCCCGCCAAGATTGACTTTTACTGCGAAAGTGCTGCGGCCCACAAGGTCACAGTTCAGGCTCCCGCACACGCTAGTTTTTCAGGGGATGTGCAGTTCACCCTCCCAACATCTAACGGCAGTAGCGGTCAGGTATTGAAGACAGATGGGTCTGGAAACCTGTCGTATGTAAATCAAACGTCTGACACTCAGCTTACCACCGAGGAAGTCCAAGACATAGCTGGTGGAATGTTCACTGGCAACACCGAAAGTGGTATCACTGCGACCTATCAAGACGCGGACGGCACCATCGACTTAGAAGTGGGTGGCCTGACGGTGGCGCAGGGTGGAACAGGCGCCACTTCGTTTGCTGACAAGTCAGTGTTGATTACGCAGGACAGCGGGACCGATACAGTATCTGCTGCGGCCATGTCCACTAACGGTCAGCTTTTGATTGGGGGGACTAGCGGACCTGCTGTAGCCACCCTGACGGCTGGTAGCAACGTCACGATTACCAATGCTGACGGAGCCATTACTATTGCTGCCTCAGGTGGTGGTGGTGGTGGTGGCGGTGACATCGAGGGTGTTACCGCAGGGGATGGGCTCTCTGGTGGTGGCACCACGGGCACTGTGACTTTGAATGTGGGGGCTGCTCAGACGACAATTACTTCGATCATCAACAGCAGCCTGACGAAGATTGGTACGGCTACCGATCAAGAGTATATAGACTTCAGCACCGCTGATGAGGTCAACACTAAGATCAATGATACAGAGCGTCTCAGCGTAACAAACACGGGCGTTGACGTTACTGGTGAGCTCACATCAACAAAGAATGTCTTTGCTAAAACCTCAAACACGGACTTCAGTGTTCAAGGGGATATTGTAAAGATTGGGACTGGTAGCACAACTCAAGGCGAATTGTGCTACTACAAATCTGACGGGACTTGGGCTGCAGCCGATGCAGACGCTGCTGCAACTTCTGGTGGGTGTCTTCTTGCTATCGCGCTCGGCACAGACCCAGATGTTGACGGCATGCTTTTGCGCGGAATGTTCACTAGAGACCACCAAGACGCAAGCCTGGCTGATGAGCTGTATGTCTCTACTACGGCAGGGGATATTACTGGCACCCCGCCGTCTGGTAACGGTGATGTCGTCCGTGTGGTGGGGTACTGCCTAGACAGCACGAATGGTCAGATTTGGTTCAACCCATCAAATGACTTCATTGTCCTGTCAGTATAATGCCAGACATAGCATCATTTAACGGAATCGACGTGGGTAATATAGCATCAATAAACGGTCAGACAATTGCCTCGGGAGGAGGGGCTTATAACCCTGTAACTGATAGCGGAACATACACTGAGACGCTCCCCACTTCTGGGCTGCTAAAGTTTGGTGGGTTCAGGCAGAGTAATGACTCCAGCAGCAACGGCTTCAAATACAATTATGGGGCTGAACCAGTGACAAATCTATCGAGCGATAAAGACGCCCAATACGTTAGAGTTGCTGAGTCAAAAAGCGACTTTGTAAAAATTAGCTATGGCAGGTATTCCGCTTTCGCGATCACCGCGTCAGGACAGCTTTGGGAGATTGGTCAACAATCGAGTTATACGGAAGGGACAGCATCAGACAGTTGGCAGCAAGTCACAGGTGTCGGAGACTCTGATACTGGATGGACAGCGGTATCTTCTAGTTATCTAGGGGCTTTGGGTATTAACAGTGGCAAGATGTATTACATCGGGGGAAACAGTTATGGGGAGTCGGGAATGGGTAGCACCTCCACGAGCTATGGAACTTGGACTCAAGTTGGGTCTGATTCTGACTGGCAAGATGTTAAGAGGGGGAGGTACTACTCTATGGCGACGAAGAGCAGTAGCAATGTTTTATATGTAGCGGGTAGAAACAGTAAGTACGCGACTGGACTTGACACTACTAGCGGGAACACCACTAGTTGGACTGCTATCAATAGTGACAACTTTACCAACACCAACGTAACTTTCTTTACCGTGAATGCAGACGGTGGGTTCTTGATAAGAGGTGGTGAGGTGTACGCTTGGGGGGATGAGGACAGCAACGAAAGGTTCGGCCTTAACTCCTCGTCAGACTTGACTAAGCCGACCCAAACTGGAAATGTCGGGGGTAGCCTACAAAGCGATTGGGCTCAGGGCTGTCTTGCAAACAATGCGATGCTTCTGATCAATACTTCGGGGGAGCTGTATCACGCAGGAGAGGGTACAGCTCGTAGAGGTGACGGCTCCAACACCGACAACAAGGCTGGCAACTTTGTTCAAATAGGTAGCGATACAAACTGGGTTAGAGTGGAGGCGGACCCAACTGGTCAAACAACCAATGACTATGGTATGTCTGCACAAAAAGGAAACAGGTTGTTCTTCTGGGGGTACAATCAATACTCAGGTGTTATCGACGGGACTTTGAGCAACACTTTTACTGCCACAGAGATTTTTGATCAAGACCTTGCGTCAGGTGACTACTGGGTTCCATTCTTAAACTATGGAGGCAGCACAAGATATGGGATTGTTGGAATCTACTAATCATGGCTACATATTCAGTTATAATTACGTCTGAACAAGACCTCACAGAGCAGTGGCTAGACTCTAACGTGCCTCACATGAGCTTTACCTACAATGAGGTTGAGCTGGAAGAGTGTGTCGACAATCGAGACGGCACGTATACAGCTACATACGAGAGCATGGTGTTGCCCTCAGAGAGGACTTACACATATGTCCACCCAGTCAATGGGGAAACCACTTACACTCTTTCGGCAGGCGAATATGGCGTGAAGCCATAGTATTTATATTTGCAACATGGCCGCGTCTTCTACATCTAATAGAGTAAAAAACTTACTTAAGAAGCATGGCCTATCTGGTGTAAACAAGGCCAAGAGAACACCTAAGCACCCGAAGAAATCGCACATCGTATTAGCGAAGGAGGGGAACAAGGTGAAGCTCATTCGTTTTGGTGAGCAGGGGGCAAAAACAAACCAGAGCGCGAAACAAAGAAAGGCGTTTAAAGATCGCCATAGAAAAAATATTAACAGGGGTAAAATGTCTGCTGCCTGGTGGGCAAACAAAGTAAAGTGGTGATGGATCTAACGCAGTTTGAATTACTTAGTATTGCTGGGGCTTTAATAGGAATGTGGTTGAAGTTTCAATCGGAATTCACTACGCTAAAGTCTAGGGTCAAAGTTCTTGAAATGGACAACGGTGAGTTTAAGAGTAAGATCGACACGTTGCTTACAGAAATTCAAGAGATTAAGATGCTCCTCGCAAAAAACCAAGTACAGTAATTATGCCACAAGGAAAAGGAACATACGGGAATCAAGTAGGTCGTCCGCCTAAGAAGATGAAGGTCTTGAAGAAAGGTGGGAAGATTCCAAAACTTACGATCCTAAACAAGACAGTTATGGTTGATCCTCCAAAAGGTTTTCATTGGATGGAGGAGCAGGGCCGTTACTACTTGATGAAGGGGGATTACAAGCCACACCCAGGAGCTGTTAAGCAAGCCAAGTTTAAGCAGGCGAACCACCCAAAAGGATAATGGCTAAAAAGTTCAACCCCAAGTACACAAAGGGTAGCTCGAATGTAGCGGAGCGCAAGAAGCTGATGAGTCAGATTGCCGCCATCTACGAGAAGCATAGAGGGACTAAGGGTAAAAGAAAAAAGAAAGGGTTTCCGCCAGCGGTTGCAGCGAGGCTAAAACAACTCATGAAAAGAAGAGACAAGCTATGAAGATGAAAAAGAAAGACACCCCCAAGTACATGAAGGGTGGTGAGATCAAGAAGATGCCAGGTGGCGGCAAGATGCCCATGTACATGTACGGGGGTAAGGTCTATGCACAGGGTGGTAAGATGTTAGAGGAGATGGCTAAAGACCCTAAGATGATGGCACAGATGAAAAGCATTGTGGGCAAATCAAAATGAGGGTCTACAAAAAAGGGGGGAAGACCAAGAAGAAAGGTGGGGGAATGGCAGGTCTGTCTGCCGCTCAAAAAGAAGTGTATCGCAGAGGATTGGCTGCATACATGAGTTCTGGTAATAGACCCAAAGTCTCTCAGCACGCCTGGGCTATGGCGAGAGTGAAGTCTGATTTTGGCAGAAAAGAAGCGGCTAAGATTGCGGCTAAAGCCAAGAAAAAAGGGAAGAAGAAATAACATTATATTTGTAGGTAAATACTAACAGTAATGCCTACGACTACTGCCTCGATTACTCTATCCAGCTCGGACTTGACTGGGGACGCTCTGTCCCTGAGTACGACTTCGACGCTGACTAAGGCTGGCACGACTACTGGACTGGATCAAACTACTGGTGTGGGTCGTAAGACGACTACCTCCGTCTCTCAGTACACTCTTGTTGACAAAGCAGATTATGCTGATGACAAAGCTCACAAGGTTTACATTAAAAATTGTAGCACCACTGCAACGGAGAACGCTATAGTCACTGTTGAATCTCAGCTTCTTGGTCGCCTCTACGCAGGTGATTGGTGCTTGCTCCCTTACAACGGGGACCAGGACATCAAGATCACCCCCAGCGTCAGCACTGCCTTCACGATTGAGTTCCTCGTTATCTACGAAGCCTGATGGCATCGGTTAGAGCTAATCTTACGCTAGCCAGTCCAGGGGTGATGAGCTCACCTCTGAACCTGAACGTATCCAGCGCTTTCACAGCAGACTCTGGTAGTCTGATCCGTGGTAAGGTGTTGGGGGTGGCTGCTGGTAGTGACGCCACTGTCATCTACAAGCCTAGCGATAAGCTCGATCGGGCATACATCTACATCAGCAACCTGGATCAGGAGCGAGAGCATTTCATCTTCGTGTATGCTGATACTTCTTCTGACGACCCAGTTGTCATGAAGATTGCTGGTGGGGAGTTCGCCTTCTTCCCTGCCAAAAACGACATCAGCCTCAAGGCCTACGGCACTGAGGTAGACCAGATCATTGAATATGGAGTGTTCGGACTGGATAGCTCCGCAGTAAGACTTAGCTAATGCCGTTCACTGTATCTACTATCGCCCCCACTGTGTCTGACAACGCCCATGATCCAGGCGACGTGATGTTCAACCTCACTGAGGTGAAACTTCCCGCTAGGGCTTGTAAGCTGATTAGCTGTTTTGCAGAGGTGGAAAATGGTGGTGGAGAAACAGACACCAAGATTGGCATTCTCTTCTTCAAGAAAAACACAACAGCAGCCTTAGGTGATTTGAACGCTACGGCAGACATTTCCGCTGCCAACTTCCTGGCCAACGAATACATAGGGCAGGCGTTTATCGGATTGCACAACGGGAATAGCGAGCTGCAGTTGACGGTGGGGAGTACTGGTTTGTACTACCCCATGGCTGCGTTTGCAGACTCTGCCGCATCAGGTGCTGATGGCGAGCACTTCAGCGTTTTTGAACCGATGGTATTGCAAGGCGATGCAGGGAGTTCAGTGGTATATGCTGGCGGAGTCATTCACGACGGTGCGCCAGATTTTGATGGGACGGCAAACGTCAAGATTCACTTTCATTTTGAGTACTGAGTCATGCCGTTCGACATCATTACCATCAACCCAGTGACTACGGCTGCTGCGTATGCAGCGGACGACGTGGCTTTTGACTTGACTAAAGTTGATCTGCCTTCGCGTGCGTGCAAGTTGATAAAGGTAGAAATGGAAGTCTCGGGCGGAACGGAGGCAAACGACTGTAAAATCGGGATTCTTTTTTTCAGGAAGAATACTAACGCTTTTGGGACCGCCAATGGCGCTGTGTCAATTAGCGCTTCTGAGTTTACGGCTAACGAGTACATCGGTCAGACTTTCGTGGGGTTCAACGACAACTTGAATTCTAGTGATGGGGCTGGGTCTGAAACGTTACTCCCCAATGTCATCGACAACGTCGCGTTTTACTACGCTTGCCAGTGGTCCACAGATACATCAGCCACAGGGCAAGACGGCGAAAGCAAAAGCCTCTTTGAGCCAATGGTGCTGGAGGGCACGGCAGGAAACACGGAAGTGTATGCTGCTGGCTTAATTCATGATGGCACCCCAACGTTTGGGGGTACTGATAAAGTTAAAATTCATTTTCACGTAGAGTATTAATACAATGGAACAAGAAGCACAAGTACAAGAGCCTGCCGTCGAGCAGGCTCCCGCACAAGAAGCGGTAACGGAGACTGTACAGGAAGCCCCTGTACAAGAGACTCAACCTGAAGCCCCTGTACAGGAGGCGCCAGCACCTGAGAACCCACCTCCGTTTGAGATCTTTGACAGCCCGCAAGATCTTGCGGCCAGCATGCAGCGAGACGCTGCCCAGGCTGCGCCAGTCGAGCAGGTTGTAGAGCAGGAGCAAAGCGCTCCACAGCCTGAGTACGTCCCACAGGAGGATCGTCAGATCCAACCTGAGCCGTACCAGCAACAGCGGTATTCGCAACAGGATGTTGAGGGTGCTGTACTGGGTTTCCTGAGCGAGAGGCTAGGGAGACAGTTCAGTTCTTTGGACGAGCTTGCACAACCGCAGTACGATCAGACGCTTGCGCCGATCGCCAAATTTGTACAGGATACTGGGAGACGCCCAGAGGATTGGTTCCGTTATCAGTCGCTCAATACGTCCGAGATGGACGATATGACTGCCGTGCGAATCCACACTGCTTCTGAGCATCCTAACCTGACTGGCGAAGAGCTCAATCTACTGGTCAATAGGAAGTATAGCGTGTCGTCGGAGGGTTCCGAAGACGATAAGCGAATGGCCCAACTTCAGTTGAAGATGGATGCAGCGAAGGCACGGGAGACCATTGAGTCTTTCCGTTCTAGTTACATGACTCCAAAAGAGGTCGAGACCCCCGTCGAAGACGAGCAACCGCTTGTCGATGAGCGCTGGGTGTCTGAGATGTCTTACAACGTAGACGCTATGGAAGGTGTTGAGTTTGATCTGGGTGGCGAAAAGTCATTCACGTTTGGACTTGACGACCAGTACAAGCAAGAGCTCAAGTACAAGAATGCCAACCTGGAGAACTTCTTCGACCCCTACGTCAATGAGGCGGGGGAATGGGACTACGACCTTTTGTCGTCTCACCGTGTCGTAATCGATAACATCGATAAAATCGTTCAGTCTGCCTATCGGCAGGGTATGAGCGAGGGACAGCGCGGAGTGGTGAATACGGCTGCTAACGTCCAGGCCAAACCAACAGACGACGTGTCTGGACAGCAAAACTCAAATCCGCTTGGCGAACAAGTCAGGCAGATCCTTAACAACAACAGGTCCACTTTGACCTTCAACATCTAAGTAAAAAAAAGAAACCATGGCAACTATTGCTGGCGCCATCACTGATGGCCAATCAACCCAAGCTCAGGCGGCACTCGAATTCCGAGCGAACCCTGAAACCTACACCACGCTCAACGACCTGATCAAGACGACGAAGGACTTCGTCATGCCTGATCTGGTTGAGACGTTTGGTAACCAAGGCATCACGGGCTTCCTTGAGCTCACTGGTGCAGTTAAAAGCGGCGGAACCTCCGACCAGATCGACTGGTACGAGGTGGGGCGCCGCCACAGAGTCCTGAACTACACGTCGGGTAACACCTCCGATACGGGTGCTGGCGTGAGTGTGACCTGCACGGACACTGAAATCGTCAACAACGTTCAGCTCAACGACGTGCTCATGGAAGTCGATACGGGCTCCCGCTTTATCGTTCAGTCTGGTGGTTTCGGTACGGGCTCTGCTGTGTCTCCTGTGATCCTCGTCACGCTTGACGGTGGCACGTTCGGGTCGACAGACATTGATGTCAGTACTAACGGTAGCTTCATCAAGCTGGGCAACATGTACGCTCAAGGTTCTGAGCAGCCTGGTGCCTACAACGAAACTGACGTTCACAAGCGGAGCAACCCGTTCATGATTGTCAAGGGTCGTCACGAAGTCAACGGTTCTCAAGCCACGAACATCGGCTGGGTTAACCTCGGTGGCGGTGAGTACCGCTGGTTTATGTACGCAGAGCAAGAGGCTCGTAAGCGTTTCGAGGACCAGCGTGAAATGATGCTCCTCTTCGGAGAGCAATACATCACTTCTGGGGGTGGCACGAATCTCACGGAAGACCTGGCTGGATCTGACGGTTACTTTACGCAAGTAGAGAACTTCGGCATCAACATCACTGGTGCTAACGGCAACCCAATCGACAGCTTCGCAGAGATCGACGATATCATCCTCGAGCTCGATAAGGTCGGTGCTCCTGCCGAGTACGCTATGTACTTGAACAGAAAGCAAGACTTGGCTATCGACGACATGCTCGCTTCTGGTATCGCTACCTCTGTTACGGCTGGTCTGCCTGGTCAGTTTGGTGCTTTCCAAAATCAGCCTGATATTGCCGTCCAGCTCGGATTCAAGAGCTTCACGCGTGGTGGTTACACCTTCCACAAGCACGACTGGAAGCTGCTGAACGATCCGACTTTGCTCGGTGCCAGCACGGTGTACCAGGGGGCAATGGTCCCGCTGGCCAACGTGGCTGACCCGCGCACGGGTAACACGGCTCCGTCCCTGGCTATGTACTACAAGGAGGCCAACGGCTACAGCCGTGAGATGGAGCACTGGGTGACTGGTGGTGGCGTCCTCGGACACAACAACAACGGCGACGCTGGTAAAGACCAAGCGGTCTTCCACTACCGCTCTGAGTGCAACTTGATTGTCCGCGCTGCTAACCAGCACGTAGTCATCAAGGGCTAATAACCTGAAGTGAGAGAGAGGGCCCTTCGGGGTTCTCTCTCAACCTTCACAATCCATAATATTATGATTAAAACATATCCTGGAGGAGCCCAGATCGTTGCAAAGAAACTCGTTACTGATGAAGCTCTCGTAAGCGCTGGTAGCAGCGTCATTATGGGCATCAATCAGCCCGCCAATAGTTTTGTCGAGAAGATTTACTTGAGAGTCTTGGAGGCTCCCTTGATTAGTTCTGGCAACATTATGCTAGAGGTTGGAACTGAAAGTGATGATCCAGATGACTTTGTCACTGACGCTAGTGGGTCAGACAATATTCTCGATGGGGGAACTACCCTACCCGTTAATACTGTCTTTGATTTGACTAGCGCTACTGGAACTTCCACATTCCCGAGTCCTGACTTTGCTACTGGCGACGCGAGTGCTGAAACAGACACCGCACCTAACACCTGCATCACAGAGGACAGAGGATTGTTTTTGAAGTTTACTACTTCGACTGCAGTCACTACCCCTGGCAAGTTTGAAATTACATTCGTTTTTAGAGTTTTTGAATAATGGCTGAAGTAACGCAACTCCCAAGTGTTGTCTGCGCCAACTTGCAGACTGCCAACCGACACGACGACTTCTTTGATATCGTTGTAGAGGCTGGCGACTTCACGGCTGTGGCTGGCAAGGAGTACGGGCTGAACAAGGCAGCAGGCATTGCTGTCACGCTCCCCGCTTCTACGCCTGGTGCCCGCATCAGCTTCTTCAACGTTGCTGATGTCACGTCGAACGCCCACGTCATCACGGCTGCTACTGGAGATCTGCTCAAGGGCTACGCCTTTATCCGCGATGAGGCCGATGGCGCCGCTAACGACTTCAAGCACTTTGCACCTGACGGGAGTGATGACTTGATCATCACCCTCAACGGTAGCACGAAAGGTGGTCTGATTGGCGACCGCATCGAGCTTATCGGCACCCCTGGTGGCTGGAACGTGCGCTGCATCCTGAGCGGTGCAGGTACGCTTGAAACTCCGTTCAGCTGATAGCACATCTGATACACGAAAAGGGCCCCCTAGTGGGGCCTTTTTTATTTCGTATTTTTGATTGATGGCAAGCGATAAGTACTTCCTGTTCAGGACTGGGGATATCACTGAGTTCAGTGAGGTCTTCACAGACACTGGTGAAAACCTTTCTTTACTGTCTATCAGCACAGACCAGGTAGCGTACATCACTGGTAAGCAAGGGAGCGTAGTGGTCGTGTTCAACAACGCTGGCCTGTACGACAGTTTCCAGGGGACAAGCCGAGAGGCGTTGACTAAAACTCGTATGGAGATATCGTGTGATATTGGAGAGGAGTTTAAATTAGTTCGCAGGATCACAGACTTCATCACCAACCCCTCTCCTGTACGCAGGGTTTTGGAGTTCGATGCTGTCACTTCTAGCAGCAGCTTCAAGGAATCTAAACCATCCACGCTGAAGCCTTTGCTACCTAAGTTCCCTGTCGTTATGGCTACACAGGAAATCAGCGATGACCCTGCATCAATTGACCTGACGCAGACGACCACCACCACCATTGCGGACATCACGTTCCCTGCCCCGTCTTTGATGCCGATCATCGACTACAACGAAACTGGGTTGGCTGGACTTGGTGTGGGTGACCAAGTGGGGGCGACCAACACTTGGGCCAACGCTGGTACTGGAGGCACTACATTCGACATCACAAACGATACAGGAATTCCAGACGTACAAAGGGACAACGGGATTATGGGGGGCAGTGACCTTGCTGTACAGTTTACCAGCTCTGAAACTTTGCACTTGGCTAATACTTTGGAAATAAAGGATAGCTACACTGCATACATGGTAGTGGGGACAACAGGACCATACGGTGCGTTTGGTGGCAGCATCTTCGCTCACTCTACTGATGGCACATATATTGGTTTTGGATCATCAGTAGTGTTTTCTAGCCCCAACACTGATGAGTTTCACGTAAGCCATGCTGTAGGAACCTTATATAGGCGTGCTTTTGTAAACACAAATAACACTGAGTTTGATACGCAACAGTATAAAATACCCGACCCATTGCTAGACAATGACGATGTAAACACATCTACCTTTGAGGGACAGCAGACTTACGTGTTTGTTTTGCGTAGAGATAAAGAGAACAACCTTTACCTACACAACCACTTGGGGAGTATAGTAGGGTTTATACCTAAAAATTTAGAGGTAGGAAACTTCCGAACTAACGGACCGCTTACTATCAACCGCATAGGTGGCGATGCATTTCGCCACAATATAGCCCGTGTGGGAGTTATACCTAGTGATATTGGAGGGGCAGCTGCAAAGAAGTTGGCGATAGACTTACACGAAAAATACCAATTCTCTGTTTGATTATATTTGTAGCAAATTCAATTTAAATGAGTGAAGCTACAACACAGCGACGTCCAGGTCGCCCTAAGAAATCTGTCTCCCCTGAGGCAAAAGAGGCTACTAAGCCTACCCCAAAAAAGAACATCGTCCGCCGCAAAGAGGAGGTCATCAGCCACGCCGAGTTTGAGATCCCGAAGAACGCTGGAGTCGTGACTCTTCTGCCTCAGAAGGGTGTCACCATTTACGACGAGGAGAACGACACGGTGCGAGAGATCCGCTACTGCCCTAACGAACCCAGTATCTACACAGATGAGCAAGGGGACAAGGCCAAGCGTGAGGCCGTGGTCTTTCGCGATGGCCGCATCTTCGTCCCAAAGAATAAGCCTCAGCTCCGCAAGTTTCTGGAGTTGCATCCAGACAACATGGACAACGGCGGACGGCTGTTCCGAAAAGTAGATAAGAAGGCCGATGCAGAAAAGGAGCTGCATCGCGAGTTTCTCCAAACTGATGCTATCACTATGGTGAGAGACAAAGCTATTGAAGAGCTTCTCCCTATCGCCATTTACTTCGGGTATAACATCAACGCTTCGACTAGCGACATCAGGTTCAACCTGCTTCAGAAAGCCAAGAAGCACCCGCAGGAGTTTATCGAAGCTTTCGACAGCCCACAGGTGCAAGTGAGATCGGTGGTGCAACAGGCCAAAGAATACCAGTTCATTGCTGCCAAGGACAGCGGTGTATACTGGTTCGATAGCAACCAGCTGATTGTGTCTGTACCAGCAGGCATGGATCCGCTCGACGTTATGACTCGATTCTGTATGACCGAGAAAGGAGCTGCAGTGCTGAGTAACCTGGAGGAGAAGCTACAGAAGCTAGCGTAACCCTCTGGTATACAGATGAGAAGGCCGCCTTGTGCGGCCTTTTCTTGTTATATTTGTAGCTATGGTCAGCATTGTTAGGGTATACAACATTGTTAGGGACATAGCGAACAAAGATCAGAAGGGATTTATCTCCCCTAACGTGTTCAACTCGTTCGCTAGAGTGGCCCAGCAGAACATCTTCAATGAGATGTTCAATGAGATGAAGTTGGCTACAGCTTTGCGTCGCTCTGGCCGTGATGCTGGCCGAGACAAGTCGGCCTACAAAATGGTGGAGGAGGACCTGTCAACTTATATCATCAACTTAGTTGTTGAGGACGAAGATGCGTTACAAACCGCTGAGGACGGAACCAATCCTGACGGGGCTTTTGTTTTTCGTAGGCCCAGGGATTTTGCTCGCATCATCAGCATGACCGTCACTGACACCAACACTTCGATGGAGTTGATCAGTGACAGTGAGAAAGTAAACCGCATCCTAAACAGCAATCTCTCTGCACCTACTCAAGAGTTCCCTGTTGCCCTCGAGATGAACGAAGTCTTCGAGGTCTTCCCTGACACCATTGATGCTGTGTCATTGAGGTACTACAGACAGCCTGGGGGTAGAGCAGAGGCGAATGTTACTGTAGGTGAGTTTGTGGCAGGTGCTTTTGTGACGACAGATTATGTGCAAGGAGATCTCATCCCTAACAGTCAGCCGACTTTTGTTGCTGACACTGTAAATGACGACACGGGCTTTATCGTCCCCAACTTGAATCAGAGTAGAGGATTTGACTTGCCAGCTCACTACATACAAGAAGTGGTGATGGAAATCCTTCAGCTGATCGGAGTCAGGCTTAGAGATCAACTCCTGCAGCAATACGGACTTCTTGAAACCCAAGCTGAATAATGGCAAACATCAACCCAGCTGATGGCACAATGAACCACGTCAGTCTCCGCCAGGTGATTGACGATTTCATTATTACCATGGACAGCGATGACTACATCAGTAACGTCAACGACGCTGCAATTAGAAACATCGCGCTCAGAGGCATTAGAGAGTTTGGTTTTGACGTTACGTCTCGAATCCGATCCCTGAAGCGAACAATAAACTCTAACAGCACTGTAACCCTACCTGACGACTATGTCGATCTCACCAAAATTGGTGTGGTGGTTGACGGGATTGTCTATGTGTTGGGGGAGAACAAGAACATCAATATCTCTCAGAAGATTGAGGATGCTGATAGTGATGGAGACGTAGGGACGGATCAGTTCGACGACGGTGTTTTGGACATTGTTGCCAATCGAATCCAGGATAGAACTGACGACACCACAGATACCTCTGGGGGAGGGGATAGCGACAACGACTACGACTTCTATGTATTCCAGAACTACCTGTATCAAGGCGGGCTGGGCAGATTGTATGGGGCTGGAGGTGGACATATGCGGGGTAACTACCGCATCAACCTCGATCAGAACCGCATTGAGTTAGATACAGATATTGACACGACTGAGGTGGTGATCGAGTATGTCGCCGACGAAGCCAGGTCTACTTACCCTGTCATCCACACCTACGCAGAAGAGGCTCTGAGGTGTTACATGTACTACAAGCTCTGCGAAAGGAAGTCTACAGTTCCTGCTGGCGAGAAGGCTCGAGCCAGACAGGAGTATTACAACGAGCGTAGAAAGGCTAAGGCGCGTATGAACAACTTCACCAAGCACGAAGCCTTGAAGACCATTAGACAGAACTTCAGACAGTCGCCCAAGTACTGATGATTGACAAGCTATTCCCGAGAGTACTGAACTCTTCCAAAGACAATAGACTGAGGCAGAGAACGGAGATGAATGACGCCCTGAACGTGGTGGCGACAGACGATTTCAACGAAATACAAGATCAAAACGACGGGGGTAATAGCGGGGTTCTGAAGCCAGCCAAAGGCAATGTAGCTCAACCGATCAAGACGTTTGAGTTGGATTCCATTTTCCCAACAGACCCCCAAACAGCTAGACGTGTTATCGGCCAGGTCAGCGACCCAAGGGCTGGGGTGGTGTACATGTTCGTCTTTTCGGAGAGGGCCACGGAGATGGGGGTGTATGCTTACGATGCATACGGGTTTTTCCCTGGGAATGACGAATCCTACCGTCCAATTTACACGACCAGTGAGTTTCAGTTTAGCTCCACAGGCAGGGTGAAGGGTGACGTGGTACACATCACAGGTCCCAACGATACCTTCCGCCCTATCCTCTACTTTACTGACGATGAAAACGAGCCAAGAAAACTAGACGTATTGCGTTGCGTAGACTCTTTGTCGTACAACCCTGACGGATCCTTTGGGTATGTTCAGAACAGTGTGGATGACAAGGACTTTATTACGGCCTGCCCCAAGGCCCCGATGCACCCCATTCAGTTCTCTTGGGATCCCGCCCCAGACGCTACTAGACCTACAAGTAACTTCAGGCGAATCCCTGGGATGCAGTTTGCTTTTCAGTGTGTCTACACCTCTGGTGATGTGTCGGCCCTGAGTACGTACTCTGACATCGCGGTCCCCCCACAATACGTGCAGCAAGGTTACAGCACTACGCAACTCAACCTGCCAAGCTACCTAGAGCTTGTCATCCCGTCCAATGTACTTGGGGTATTCAACTTCACCCAGGAGGTAGAGAGAGTCAGGATCCTAGTTCGGCAGGGTAATATCGGGGGGTGGTACGAAATCGACGAGGTTGACGTAGCTGCAGACCCCGAACTGCCTGTCGTATACAATTTCTATAACGACAGAGTTCTCAAGGGGTTGACCGAAGAGGAGCAGAACAGAGACTTCGAAGCCCTCCCTAAGATCGCACAAGCTGTAGCTGTGGTGGAGAACAGACTGATGTACGGTAACTACGTGGAGGGTTTTGATGAAGAGCCTTTTTCTGCTACTGTAGATGTCAACTATGTCGATAGACCGCAAGAGTTCATCAACGTCAATATCCAGGCCACACCAGTGGTAGTACCGCTTGGATTGAGCAACAACGACTTGAATGGAGACCAGACGCGACTACAGCAGCGGGTGGCTGGGGTGGCGCTTAATCTCACTGAGGTTCCCAATAACTTACCCGTCAACAGCCTGATTACCGCTATTATCAGCTTTGATTTTGGTGGTAGCGTTGAGGTATACGATGCGACCAAATCTTTTCATGCCTCAGCCAGTATCGCTGACAACAGGGCTGCTACCAACGCTCAGTGCTTCGATACTGACAACAGCTACTTTACAGGAAACTTTTTTTCAGCTGGCGATGTGGTCGCTAGCGACAAACCTGTGCCTCTTGTAAGCTGTTCCCCAGGTGTCTCTGAGGGATTGCGTTGGCGATCTACAGCAGAGGCCGTTGATCTAGGGGCTACTCTTAATTCTGATTGTCGTGTCGGTGTGTCTGGCGTAGCGCCGCTGAGATTTAGGGGGCCAGACGGTGTAAATGAGCAGCTCACTTTCTCAGTGACTTTGAGGTCTACTCAAACAGTCAATGATGCTCAAAACGTAGTGCGCACAGCTTTGCTAAACGCCCTTGGGTTTGCGGAAGCCATAGGGCCTTTCGAGATCATAGATATTTCTGACACGGCGTCATACAGTTTCAACCTGAACCTGAAAGACCCGACAGACAACTCCCTGTACAACGAGGCCATTGAAAACGGGACGCCAGATTCAGAGGACATTTTATCCCTGGGTAAGTTGACTCTGGGTACGCAAAACCAAAACCAAAGTCTTACCAACTCCATCGTTAGGAGCCCATCGCCTGAGTACGGTATTATACCAGCCCAGAACGCAGCCCACAGAGACGTCGCCAAACTGATCACTATGGTCGATCGGGATGACAACAACCCCGATAATCTCGTTGACTCTTTCTTTAACAATCGAGGCCCCAGGGGTTGGGTGGTGGTAAACCAAGCCACCTTGAGTTTCAAGCTAAGGCCCCAGCGCGGTGTTTTTGAAGATGAGTTGGGGTCTTTGGTTTTTACTCTGGAATTGTCTGACGTTTCCAACGCAGATATCAGAACCTGCATCCCAGTATTGGACTCTCTAAGCTCTAAGTTTGGTGCTGACTATGGTGGAGGAGGGAGCATTTCGCAACCAGGTAGGTTTAAAGGCTGGAGGGTGTTCAGCGGTCAATACCTAAAAGAGAACAGTATTTTTGATTTGGGTACCGCAGACCCTAAGGATCTATCTGCGGT
>TARA_R100001440_G_scaffold75750_1_pt1 | contig 33504 bp, 59 predicted proteins | sample TARA_R100001440 | Tara Oceans TARA_R100001440 (sample SAMEA2622112) | marine metagenome | biome: marine biome (ENVO:00000447); feature: surface water layer (ENVO:00002042); material: "saline water (ENVO:00002010), including plankton (ENVO:xxxxxxxx)" | depth 5 m
TTGATTTTCATTTTGTTGTTTCTCAAATTTAGGTAAAGGTTTACCATCTGTATATATTACAATGCCATTGCCTAAATACGTTCTAGGTTTTTTACCTTCGCGCTCTTCTTGTGATTGCGCAATCCATACACTTGTAGTTTGATTGTAATCATTTGGTTCATCAGCTACGCCAATTGTAACATCTACGTAATTGCCCTTTTTACCTTTTACATATTTGTCTAAAGGAATTTTTTTTATATTTAATCTTGCTGATAATAAGTGTGCCATAATTTATTTATTTGTTAAGGTTTGTAATTTTTCTTTTGTATCATATTTTGTTTTTTTGAAATCTTCAGATTCATCTTCACCAAATACCCCTAGTTCATAGAAGCCGGTCACTTTTAAAACAGCTCTTGATAAAGCTCTTTTTTCTGCCATTTCAGCAACATACCAAGTGTTACAATTACCAACTCTTGTTTGTTTTATATCGTCAAGCAGGTTGCCGTCTTTGTCTTTCTTTTTTACAATTTCTTGCTTTATTGTTTGTATCATTGCAGACCCAAATGTTTGTACAACTTTTTTAGCATCTATGTAAGCTGTTGCTTTAATTACAGCATAATCACGTTCTAAAACTTTTGCTTCAAATTCAACATTAATATCTGCTTGGCCTTGTATTTTTTCTATACCTGACCTAGTAATAATTACGTAGTGTTGATGTTTAAAAACATCATCTTTAGTAAGCCCATATTTTAAATAAAGGTCTTTTAGTGTTTGTCTATCCATGTTTGTTTTTGTGTTTTAAATTTAGTAATTCTGTCTGAACTTTATTTAGTTCACTTTTTAACAATTTATTATTTAAATGTACACTATTGAAATGAAAAAACATTTCTCTAAGTTTACTAGCTAATTCTTTAAGCTGCCTATTATTAGGGTTTGCTTTTATTAAGCTTTGCATGCTTTTGCTTAATTGCTCAAAACAATTATTAAAATATATTTGTTGTAATACTTCTTCTTTAGTCAGCATTATCTAATACAAATTTTCTAGCTGCTTCTTTAAAACTCTTATTACATTTTTTATCTAAAAGATCTATAACTATTTTTTTTAGTTCTATATTTGTTTGCTTTAGATCTATAATTAATTCATAAAATTCTCTGTTTTGTTTCCTCAAGCTTGTTATTTGATACTCTTGAAATTCAAACATTGTTCTTCTTGCAGTTGGTTCTTCTCTACTCATAACTACTTATATAGGTTTCATGATTATTATACGTAAAATAAACTGTAGCTTTTTGATTGTAAGCCACTATCTGCGCCTGTAAAGGGTCAGATATTTTAGTGTATATTTTACCATTTTTATATAAAATATATTCTTGTGTTTTGCTCATGTTTTTCTTTTAAAGTTACAAATTAAATTCACATATAAAAATTAATTAACATAATATTAACAAAAAAGGAAGCTAATTAAAACTTCCTTTTTCACACATAAAACAAAAAAAACAAGAATTATAACTGATCAACTACTTGCTTGTAATAGTCAATCATTTCTTTAATTTTATCATCAGAGAACTTACAAATTTTTCGTGACTTTTTATACAATTTATCTGCTGTTCCTTCACCTATATTTTTATCTAGCCAAATACCAAACTTATATTGTTCGCCATATTTGTACACGTTACAAGCTACACATTGAACTTGAACGTTCGTATCATCCCATCTAGTAGCATAATTTTTGCGGCTGATAAAATGACCGGCCTGTAACTTACTAAAATGAGCAACCTTTCCACACGTAACGCATTTTGCAAATTCATTCTTAGCCTTACGTAACCTAATATATTTACTAAAAATTGTATCAAGCTTTTTTATTAAAGTTTTGCGCTTCGGCTTTCTCATGTTTAGTCAATTATAAAATTATAATAAAATTTAATAAAATTACAACTAAAATTATTAACTAATGTTTATAATGTTTATTATATATAACACGTGCGCGCATATATATATATTACTTATATTAATATAATATATATAAATTAAGTTATAAATATATATAATAAATATATAACTAAATTAATATGCAGTAATATTATTAAATATATAAATAACTCAGTATTTACCTGCCTTGACCCCTGTAAGCTTTTTTGTAACCTTTTGAACTTTTTAATCTTGATTGATTTTTATTATGAGGGTGACTCTTTTTTTTTGGTTTCCTATAAATCGCTATTTGTATTTTCCTAGCCATTATTATATACTAGCAAAAATTACAGTGACCTCCACATATTGGACAATTTTTCATAATTTTATTTTTTATCAATTTGTTTTAATTTATTTATAGCCCAGTTAATTCCTGCGCTGCCTCCCCATGCGTCCCACATTAAACCACCGCAACCCTCAGAGTAAGGGACGTCTTTATTTTGTTGATGCCTTTTAAAAGAAGCCATTCTAGCAATTGTAGACCTAGATAGTTTTTCGCCGTTTGCTAGCTGTCTTGCTCTTGTCCACCCGACTTGAGTGCCGCAAGAACTGCCGTTTTTTTCTTTATAAGCAATTGCCCTTTTAGCGTTACTTCTAGCACCTTTAGGGTAATCATTATAAGTTTCCAGTTCAGTTTCTATAATGTCTTCTAACTCTAATAACAATAATAAATCTTCTAATTTATCCATTATTTATTTTTTATTTTCGTGTATTTTTCTACTCCACGTGATCCAAAATAAGCAGCAATTATAATGCTTAAAACATTAGATATATCAGCTAGTGAATATTCTAAAAACCAACCTACAACATAAGCTAAACTAAAGAAGATTAATGTTAAAGGTCTAACGTTTTTACTTAGCCAACTATCGCTTGTCATGTCGCTTTGCCACCTTTTACTGACTTCTTGCAGCTCTATAGAGTCCATTTCAAGTAGTTTTAAAGCACGTTCTTTGTCGGCAGGTGTAATTTGTTTGTCGTCAATAATTAAGTCCTTTACAACGCCTAAAACACCAGAATCAGCTAGATTATTTGCTAAAGCATTTAATAAACCTTTTTGGCCAATTAAGAAATTGCCAACTTTAGTATCTTTAAATTTTTTAATTTTACCCATTCCATCTAGCTTTAGTTCCTCTTATATCGTAATGTACAAAAGTTTCATACAAACCTAGGCCGCCTTGTAGCATTTCACCTTTACTTATAGCTTCATCTATAAAATGATAAATAAATTCTGGCTTAACACCTTTTACAGATATGTCAGCCGCTTTACCCAATAAATGCTGGGAGTGTTTAACACCTCCAATTTTAGAATTATGTTCAGGGCTTCTGTAACCACTATTAATTTTAATTGGTTTACCTAAAAAACCTCTTAAATATTGCAATTGGTTTGCTAATTTAACAACGTTTAAAAATACCTCTTCAGGCATTTCAGCGCCACAATTAGAATCAAACTCTTTTTTTGAAAAGTTTTTTGTCATAACAAATTTTAATTAATATTATTAAAAATACAATTGTTTTTAAATTTATGTGGTGTTCCCCACATGTTCCTAATAAGTGTTCTAAAATTTCCATATTTACTTTAAATTATTTACTTTAGCTTGTACTTCATCTATAGCTAAATTTAACTTAAATGATATATCAGCCTCCCATTTATATACTGGTTTTTTATTACTGAATATTATAATCACAGGAACTTTTTTAAATACTGAAGTAAATTCTTCTGGCTGATCTTCATACCAACCAAAATCAACCTCACAATTTCTTAGGTTAGAAAGGTCTAAACTATTTTGCCTGTTCCATTTACTATTTATTTGAAAAACCTTTATTTTATTTTGATTATAATCTAAATTTAAGGGTATTAAAAATAATAATATGGTCAGTATAAATTTCATTTCTTTCTTATTTCATAGAGTCTATTCTCTATAGTTTCTAGTTTTTCAAAATTCTTTTCAATTAATTCTCTATTTGTTTGTATCTCAGCCCTTATTGCATTATCTTTCAAATCATATTCCTGCCTGCTAATTACCGGCTCAGGTTTTTCCATCGCTGTTGCTATATCTGATTTTAATGCAAAATACATACTTGCTAAAGCTATTGCAAAACCAACTATTGTTGTTATAGTTTTGAAATCTAAAGTTATTTCTGTTTGTTCGCTAATTTTGTTCATATTTTATGAGTTAAATAATCAACACCTAAAAAGGCGTGAACCCCATCATTCTCTAAATTTACTATTTTATCAGCAAAAGATTCTGGGTGGGATTCGTCCTCATCATCAAAAGCCCATAAAACATCCACGTGAAACTTATCACTTAATTTAGTTCCTAAGTCTATATTGCCTAACACTACAACGTTATGCTTATTGCTAACATCTACTAAAGCATCTTCAAATTTTTGTTTTGTAGCAAATTCGTATTTACCTACTTTTATCATTTTTGAAATTGTTTATAGCAAACAGCTATTTGTTGCTGTTTAGTTTTAAATTCTTTTTTTATTACATCTGAATTTACACATCTTGTCATAAAATCAGTTTGTTTTTCTCCTTTCTTTGGCGTCGGTAATGGCATAATTTAATTAGTTAATGTTTCAAAAAAAGTGTTAATATCATCGCTAGCCATATTAAATGCAAATAAATCATATAACCTCATATCATATATTTTACCATAATAATTTAAAGTCTGTGATTCAGTTGCAAAATTGAAGAGTCGTAATTCACCTGGTAAAAATGTATTTATAGGTTTTATTAATTGGATTTGTTCACCATTTAAAAATATTCTGCATTCTCGGTTTATACCCCATGTTACGGCTAGTTTGTTTCTTTGTCCAACTAAAATATCAAAAAATGTACTGACCTCTGTAGTACCTTTAACTTTAATTATAACATTTAAATTTCCAGCGCTTCCGCTTTGTTGTATTTTTACAAAATCATTACTTCCATTATGCAAAGTAATTGTTCTAAAGCCGCTAATAGGATCTGCCGTATGTTCAAATTCTAAGTATAGACCGGCTTCCGCTGAAGGCAATGTCGTATAGCTTAGCCCGTTTAATGCTTTATCACTTACTCTCGTGGTTATTGTTGCACCTGTAGGGATATACGAAGTGCATTCCTGTGATACTTCTGCTTGCGCGCCCCATGCGTAAACGAAGTCTTGAGTGCCGCCACTGAGGTCAGTTTCGCTTTGTGCAGACGCTATTATTCTAGCGTTCCAAGCACCTGATGACGTAGCGGTAAAAGTCATGATACATCTATACCAGCCATTGTTATAAGGCTCTATTGATAATTCTGGAGTTACTCCTTGACTTAAAGCAGCAGTTCCAACTTTTCCGTTTACTAAGTCAAACGTTCCTATAGCTTCATCTGTTGTAGGTCCAAACGCGTCAACACATTCTAATGCAAACCAACCAGACAAACCAGCTTTCGCGAAACACGAAATTTGTGCTTTTTCATTGTTCACTAGGGTTACATTATCTGCTGCATATCTTTTTCCAGAACTACTTACTTTTAATTTATTGCCTGTTTTGTTTCCATCCGGAGCAATAATTTCTGTAGTCGTTATTGACAAACCTGTTTTTGTCCAAGAACTTTGATTAAATTGTTCAGAGTAAGGTAGTAGATTTGTTGCTTGCGGTTCTAGCAATAAATAAGGGCAATTGTTTTTGTACTGGTAATTTAACCTAGGTACATCTATTGGCATTTCTACTAATAACCCGTCTTTTTGTCTTCTTAACGCTGTTGTATTACGGTCAAAATCAAAATGATCTTGTTCCCTGCCAATAACAACTGGAATAAAGTTAGGTTTATAACCGCCTGGCACATAAGCAACAATAGGGTTTGTTTTGTTATACATAATAAAATATTAAAAATTTTAACGCTGGCGCAAGTGACCATAAGAAATCTTTATAGTCCATCGTGCCTGCTTTATATACATAATCTATTACTACTTCTTTAGCTGCAAAAATTAAAGCGCTTACTAAAAAACCGATAAAGCCAAAAAATATAATTAACGGGAACGATATTACAGAACCAGCTAAGTAATGTAATAATTTATCTTTTTGTATTTTGTTTATTATTTCTATCATGAAACTATTTTCCTAAGTGTTAAATTTCTAACTGAATATTGTGGGTTTGCAATCGCGTATAAATATAATGTTGGGTTATTAGCGGATGAGGTAACAGTCAATTTGAAATCCCCATCAGAAATAACTTGACCAATTACTTGACCACCAAATTGAGGTTGAAGAGTTCCCTGAGTATAATTAAAAACTGTTCCAGCAATCTCATAAGTTTCATTGATTTCTACTTCTCCTAAAAGTTGAGTACATTGAGTCGTACCATTATTATTTACATTAGCATTGTTTAGTTGTATTACCCAACCAGGACCAACATTCCAACCAAAAGATGGATTAGCTGAGTTTAAAAAATCTCCATTTATTATTTCTTGGCCATTATTATAATAATTACTTCCATAACCTTCAGATTGAGGTTGACCAAACCATGTTGTATAATATATATTTCCAAACATTATTTATTGTTTTTGTATTTTATTTTTATTCCCCAGCTTGTTGTTGAATACCACTTCATATTTTTTTTTTAAGAATTGCTCTAAACGAACAATATTTATTTTTTTTATTCTATAACTCATAAAACCCAACCTCCAAAATCAGATGTAGTGTCTGGGTAAGTATCATCTTCAGAGTTTTGATTATACTCTGGATATGTACTTTGGTTGTAAGACATAAAATCTATAAAGTTATTAGTATAATATTGTGCAATGTCTCTGTATTTTTCCTGCAAATAATCTACTTCATTTTTTTCTACCGTTACCGCTGATTCAGAAGTGTGTTTAAATACACCACCGTTAGCAATAGTATAAGCAGCAAACGGCATATAAGTTGTCAGCGACCAATAGATTGTCATTGGCTTTAAATATGTTTCTAAAAGTGTTTTGTATTTGTCGTTCGCAGGTAAATTTATATCACCAGAAACAATTAGGTCTTGAATTTTTTCATATAAAACTGTTCCTGTATAATTTTGTATTTGCGTGTCCATAGCGATTTCAACCATGTAAATAAATTTATCAGGATCAACGTTCCCAGATAAAACTGAGTATCGCTTGATGTCTTTGGTCGTTATAAATAATGCTGTTGCCATTAGTATGTATATTTTAATGATCCATGGTTAGGCAAATTAAACGTTGCAGTTTTTGCCTCTTTACTTCCCCAAGGGTTTCTTTGATATCTTTTTGGAATAGAACCTGTCCTTCTGTAATTTTTTAAATCAGCAGATACTTCAGCACCTTTTTTTCTTCTATAAAGAACTTCTTTCCAGGCGTGGCGACAATAACAACCACCTTTATATTTAAAGAGATCATAACTGTCCTCGCCGGCAGGTGCAAAACCTCCATTTATACCCTCTTCGCTAGCTTTATCAATATCTTCTATCCTGTACACAATACCTTGCTTTGCCAAGGTCATCATGTTTTCGCAAAATGGTCTAGTTTTATAGCTGTCTTTTCTTTTACCATCAGCATCTTTCTGAATAGATTTTGCCTTAGATTTTTGAAAATAAACGTAACGAATTTTATAATTGTCAGAGTCTAAAGTTGAGTATTTATTTTCGGAATAAGCAATTGGGCTAGGGTTGTTAAATAAAACCTTTTTTATTTTATCTAAAGTTGTCTCTTGTTTATTTATTATAGATGCCGCAACCCATTCGTCATGATTTACGTTTTCATCGTCTACTTCTCGCACATCAGTTATAACCCATTCATCGCTCATTTTCTCACCCTCTAAATTAGCTAATATTTGTTTGCCTAATTCATCGTCCATGTGAGGAACTTTAGCGAGCTCAACACCTGTTTCTTCTTCAGCAACTTCCTCATCAACACCCTCTAATTGATCAATATCGTTAAAGGCTAGCGGTTTTAATGTTTTAAAATACAAGTCTAATGATAATTCATTAACAGCAAGTATTTTATCCATAGAGTCAATTATTTGATCTTGATAAGTTTTAATTACAATATTGTCCATTAAAAGTGTAGCTGTTTCTATTTCGTCAGCATTATTACCTAGACCATTATTTCCTTCCCTTATACCTAACAACATGGGTGATGTAACTCTATGAGCAACTATCAATTTTTTAAAACATTCTTCAGATAAATATGAATAGTGTGCAGGCGCATCATTTAGCGGTATATCATCAACAGTTGTTTTTGATTCACTATTATTATTAAATGCAACAATTACTTTTTCGCCGCGCGCGCCTGTTAGCTTTTGCATAACGTCAGATTTTATTTGCTGCATTTTTTCAGGCGTTGGTACACCATTATTAAAGTTGACGACTTTAGTTCCTGAGAAGTTATTTATTGTGTCGTTAATTAAATAATCGCCAATCTCGTCTTCTAGCTTTGCATAAGGCAAACCGCCAGTGTAATCACAAGGAGAATAATAATAATGACCTGGCACGTAAGGCGCAAGAACAAACATTTCATTTTGATTTTCACCGCCATATCCAAAAGCCGGTATTCTAGTTGGTTCTTGTCTTCTAGTTTTTACGTCTTGCCAATTGTTAGAATAATACCAAGCTTCAATATCGCCATCATCAGATGCTTTTTCAGCCCTTAAAGTTTCCATTGGAAAATGCTTTGCTTTTACAACTTTACCATTTTTGTATAAAATTTGTAAAGCAGCCATTCCAAATATTTTAAAATCTTTTATGTATTTTCTTAAACAATCTTTCTCAAATATAGTCATCATTTGGGCATATTGCTCAGGTTTTCTGTCAGCATCTAAAGCTGCAATACCCCTACCATAAATTTGATTTGAAATACCGTTAATTATTGAATGATTAGTAGTAGAGTTTAAATATAAATCAATAAGATAATTAAAATAATCGTTGTCTTCACCGTAGTAAATCCATTCTTTTCCTTTAACTTCTACTATTTTAGGCGCGGTATAAGCCGCTAAATTAGTTATGAATAAATCATTTGTCATAGTACAATGTATTCGTTTGTAGTTTCATGTTCTATATACTCACCTTCATTAATTGTATAGCTGGAAGGCGGTGTTTGATCAGTGCAAAATATTCTATCTCTGTATATAGATTCCCCACTATTCTCAACGTTAATTACATAAAAAGTTCCTTTTTTTAAAACTGGACTAAACGTTATATCAGTTTTTAAATAATAAGCTTCTTTTGTAAATGTTAAACCGACATACTCAACGCTGGTATTTGTATCTTCATTTGTGATCACAACTTTGTCGGCATTATATTCCCTTGGAATAAACTTTATTTTTTGCGTTGCATTTGTGTCTAATATTATCATGATCACGTTTTTTATAAAACAATAATTTTAGTTTATCGTTAAAAAAAAGCCCCTATATAATAGAGGCCTTTTTAAAATATGAAAATTAAAAGAATTATGTTCCGCTTACTACAACAGTATTAGTTGTGTCATCAATGATACTAGGGTCAATAAAATTAGCTGGTGCTTTTTCAGTTCCTGTGAATGTAATATTATATCCATTTAGGTCACCCATTGCCGCTCCACTAGCTGTACTTGGAGCAACTTCGCATCCATTTTCTATACCAGCTAAAACGTATCTTGTTTCGTTGTTAGCACCATAATTATAAAACTCAACTACTATTTGAGGGCGTCCCCAAGATAGTAATTTCATTTGCTTTCTAGTTACAGGATCTTGTTTCTTAAGTACAATTGTACCTGTTTGAGTAAAGAAACTTGTTCCGTTTTCCCTAGAGTTCTCATTAGTTTCATCAAATGAGTTAGCACCTTTTAAGTCATATTTGTATAATGTTAAAGGAGATGCAAAACCTTCAATGATTTCATCAGCGTCAAAGGTAGCAGTATCTAATAAATTAGCTGTATAATTTATAAAATAAATTGCTCTCAATCCACCTACTGAATCTTTACAAGGTTCTAATCTTCCTAAGTCTATATCACATGCCATTTTTTAAAGGTATTAGTATATAGAGGAGGCCGAAACCTCCCCGATATAAGGTTAATTAATTATGCGTAGAATACAACGTCTTGAGGTACGCCAATCGCTAGGCCAGCAGTAAATCTCATTACTACTCTAACGTTCTGTGACCCATCAATATCCGCCATATCAATCGTCTTTACAACATTCCAATCGTTCATCAAACCAGTCCCGAAGAAAAGATTTGTAGATTCAGCAGCAAACATTTTGTCTGCAGATAATCCTCTTGCTACGAAAATTGGAACTCCGTTATAAGATAAAGAACCGTTGTTATACCACATTGTTCCTCTATTGTCTACACCATTTGCCCCAATTGTTGCAGCAAAACCACCTAATACTTGTACGTATAATTTCGCGGCTTTTGGTGAAATATAAAGTTTAAGTTCTTCTTTACCATATAGCGTGTTTGGAATTGCGTCAACCACTTTTTGCATCTCTGCTAAAATATTAGCTGCTGTTAAACCACCACCTGCGGCTGCTACTGTAACCACACCCGAACCAGGTGCAGCAGCGATAGCTTCAAAACCGTCATACTCGCCTGGGTTAAGAGTAGCACCCTGCCAAATATTAGTCTCATTTTGAGCAGCTACTTTAGCAGCTACGTGAGCGATTAAATAATCAGCAAAAGATGTTGGTAATTGGTCAAATGCGCTATATCCCATTTGGATCGCATCCCATGTGTTAATGAAATCTTTCTTACAAAGTTGTAAGTTTACTTGAAATTCTTCTGGCTCAAGAGTCACTTCTGTTAAAGTAACTGATGAACTAGCATCGAAGTCACAACTACCGTTAGCAATCAGAGAACCAGTTTCAACTCTCTGGATGACTTCTCTATACTTTACGTTAGGCATAACTTCAACTCCACCGTCAGAAATTGTAGACGATGATAATAACGCAGCAGAAATGTATTTCTGAGAAAACTCTCCTGCGTAGGTTGTTGTAATGTTTACTGTTGTTGCCATTGTTTATTAATTATTGATTAAAATTATTTTTATATTATTTTTATATTACATTTCTTGCTAACAATATCTCGTTAGCTCTATTAGGGTAAAATCTAATTTCTATTTCGTGGTTTAAAATACCATCTTCTAAAAGGTTGTCAGCTTGACAATATAAAATCATAAAGCCAGCACCTGATTCTTCTTCATTTAAAAACCATGGACAAAGAGCCTCGCTTAAAGCTGTTACATCGTTGTTACCCCAAGATGAAAAAGCTGAATATACAGCCCAAGGTCCAGGTAAACCTACAAATGATTCGCCGTTTGTTAGCCAAAATTCATCAAAACCTGTTAAGTTATTAGTTGCAGCACATTGTAATTGCAAAGATGCCGCAGGTGTAGCTGATAAATCTACACTTATTGTCGGCTGTGTAAAACCTTGACCAGCCCAAATTTCATCTTTTGTGATATTGATACCAGCATCTTGTGAAAGGCCAATAGTCATCACTAAATAATCTCTGCCAGGTGGTAACCCTCTTGTTGCTACTGTTTGACTGCTCATAATTATTTATTAAAAATTTTGTTAAATACTCTTTGTCTTAAATCTGAGACTTTACCAATTTTTGTTAATTCAACTTCTTTAGTTGCTTCAGGATTGTGTTTAATTTCTTTTGGCTCAGCAGATAATCCTACTTCTTCTTTGACATCAGACATTTCTTCTTTGTCGCCACCGTCCATTTTTTTAGCTAAGTCTTCGACCATTTTTTTCAGTTTGTCAAACTCTTCTAATGTTGGGTATAAGGTCTCATTCATTTCTTCATCTTCTTCTTCATCTTTCTTTTTGCCGTATGCTAGGTCTTCTTCATAACCCATTTCTTCATCTTCTTCTTCTTTTTCTTCAGCATCTCTTATTTCATCAATTAAGCCATCTTCTTTGACTACTAAAGTTTGACCATCTTCCATCATGTATTCACCTGCTGGTACAGGTATTTTTGTTTCATCCTCAGCGTGGATAAATACTTCATTGCCGCCTTCAAATTTTTCAGCAACAAATTTAGTTCCGTTTTCAAGTAATTTTTCTTCTAAGATCACTTCCAAACCTAGAATTGTTCTTACTTTATTTAAAGTTACATTTGCGTCCATTTCTATATATATATTTAGATTATTTTTTTTAAAACATTCGATTTTATAACCTGTTATAAATTCAAGCGTTTTGCCCTGTTGTTGGTCCTATGCCTTGAGCCTGTAAAGAGCCATCACAACATTTTACATTATAAGTTCCGTCTTTACATAAACAACCACGTCTTCCACCTACAGGTGAAGTTTTACTAGGCGTTTCAGTTATTTTGTTCCAAGGCATCTATTAATTTTTTTAGTATTTCCTCTTCTGAATTTTTAATTTTAACACATTTAGGAACTCTTTTTCCATCTTTGCCTTTTTGCCAACCATCCTGTCTGTATCCATCCCAACAAGGTGATTTAGAATTTTTACCTGCATTTACAACATGTTCCTCACATGGCATATACCAAATTTCCCCGTCCATTTCGTGTTCGTGGCAACCTTCGCAGCCTATATCTTTAGCTATCTCTTTAGCTTTCTCTTCAGTTGAATAAGCCAACCTATCATCTATGATCATAAACTCATCATCTATTTTTTGGTTTCTTAATTCATCTTTTTGTTTATCCTGAGGTCTTTCAAGCTTGTCCGCGAAATATCCTTCAATTGAGAAGCCTTTAACTCTACCGGTCTTAACATATTCATTCCATACTTCATCGTTATAAACCTTCATTGAAACCATCCAAGTTCCTACTGGCATATTCAAACCATACTTACGTGATTTATCATGCACTTCATCTTCCACTAACCATGATTCAACAACTGTCATACCGCCTAAAGCCTCAGCATGTTCTAATGTAGCTTTGTTTTGATTGCCTTTTTTAAGAAACATCTGACTTGCTTTAGCAACAGTATCTTTAGAAAAATAAATATAAAATTCTTCTTCACCTGCTCGTCTGAATATTGGTTTATCAGGAATTAATGCCGCACCCATTAAGATTCTTTTTTCAGCATTTACTTCAGCAAGTTTTATTTGTTGCTTAGATAACGCAATAAAGTCCTCCTCAATAGCAGGTTCTTCTACTACAGAAATAGCATCTACTCCCGCTAATTCCTCGTCGTCGTTTATTACTAGTTCAATTATATTCATTAGCCTTCCATTTCTGGTCCCTCTGGTAACTCTGGTCCTTCAGGGATTACTGGGTTTAACATATCAAGTTGAGCTCGATAATACAAGTCAGCTATATTTTGCGCTCTATCTAGGTGGAATCTTATTTCTATTTCTGAATTATTTCCAATACCTGGAAAATCCATTGTAGTATCTTGCGCCCCTGTCATCGCAAATTTCCATTGACCAGTTATAGGTGGCGCTTGAGCTGCCCCTCCACCTGGTGCTTCTTCTGGCATTCCAAATCCGCCTCCTGGTATTCCTTCTCCCCCTTGTACAGTTGATTGGTAAAAATACCAAGGTGAAAACTGTCCATCTACCCTCTTATTAGATGAGCCAGCGTATAATGCTGAATTCAAAAAATGAAAAGTAAATGGATGTCCGTAATTCATATTACCAAACGTAAAGGCTATATTGTAAACACTAAATAAAGGTAAATAAGAATCTAGACCGTCCCAAGTTAGTGTTAATTCTCCAGATGAAATATTTTGTGCATCTAGTGCAGGTTGTGAAACACCTTGACCTTGGAAAATTTCATCTTTAATAAAAAACAAGTTTCTTCCTCCTACACCCATTGGTGCTCCTAATGTACTGTACCTCAACACTGATGATAAATATTCTTTTCCTTGGGCTCTACCACGAGTCGCGGTAACCTGTAAAGAACCATCATCATTTAATAATTTTTCTCTCATTGTATTATTTATTTAATAGTTATTATGCCGCTCCTCCTGGAACTTCTTCCATTTCTTCTTCTATCGGTTCACCTGGAAATACTCCTGGGTTTGGTAAGTTTACTGGACTGAGTGAGAAACTTTCAAAAATTCCTACTTGTTTGTTATTTCCTGCTCTTCTTACAATATTTATTCCTTGCACTGTTACATAGGTTCTTTGACCTTGTCTTTCTTCAGGGTTTTGATACCCTTGAAATTCATGTGCATTTGCTTCTGGTGCCATATTTATTTATTTTTTAAGTTATTAATTATTATACTATCCTAGTTTAGCTCCTGAAAGGATAGCTTGTTTATGTTTTTCTATCTCTAATATCTGTGACGGAGTTCTTACTTGACGAACATCAGCTCTGAATTCGATGTGTCTTCCTCTATTATCTCTATGAACTAAAGGTCCGTTTTCGCTAGTATATTCTCTTCGTCCATGTCTTTTCTGTGTACCAACTTCATCAACCGGAGTTGCTTGCTCCAACATGTGTTCTTCCATAGGAAATTCTTCTATTATCTCTGCGTGATGTTCTTCGTGATGCTCTGCTTCTGGTGCCATGTCTAAATGATTTAATTATTTTTTTTTAAAACAATTGTTTAGTTTAATTGTTATATTTTATTTGGTGTAAAACTAAGCTGAGGGTGGTAGCCGTTTGCTAAAAAATTTAAAGTAACCTCTTCATCTTGTTTTATATCTTCTTTAGCTATATAATAACCTTGACTAAAATACATATTGCAATTTTTACTGTGATTCAAAAAATTTACAAAGTGTAATTGTTGGTCTTGTTGTAAATATAAAGTTTCATGATTACAAAAATAAAGCCTGCTTAGTGTGTTTACAACCCTTTTGTCTATCCCGTTTTGTATTAATACATTTTTAGATATTGGGTAAGTATCTTTACTCCTATAATAAAAAACTGTTTCATGTCTTTTAATGTCTTTTATTGCTCGTAAACCTACACCATGGATGTCAGATTTACCAACGTAAACCTTGTATCTATCTATCCAACTTATATCGTAATTTATTTTACCCACCTAATGTCGCTCCTGAAATTATATTATTTTCTAAACTCTGTGCGCTAGTAACATCTTGTGATACTACAAATGCTTGTACTGGTTGCTGTTCTTGTTCTGCAATTGAAGCAGCTAACTGACTAGCACCGCCTTGACCAACTATGTTGAATTCTGGAACTGCAACTGATTGTTGACCGCCACTAGCAGGTTGTGAACCGCCTCCCACACTAGGTGATTCTGGGTTTGTAGCTATAATCTTAGCTAGCTGTGCCGCTGAAAAAGCACCTGCAATTATTGCTTGTTGTACTGGGTAACCTGGGTTCACTGCTGTTATGGGTGAAGCTTGCGCGGTAGTATAAGCGTTTTGAACTGATTGTATTCCACTTATAACAGTTTGACCAATTGCCGCTAATTTACCAACCTTACTCCCTTTTTTAGCTATCTGCCCAACTAATGCAAAAACCTGACCAGCTTGAGCAATTTTAGATTGCGAAACCATTTTATCTAAATCTTGCTCTTTTTTCTTATTTTTACCTTCTATCTCAAGATATTTATCACTATAGAATTTTTTGATTTGTAATTTTTGATCTTCAGTAGCGAATAACCTGTCAAGCTCATCTAAAGTTCTTTGTTCTTCAAGCTGCAGACGTTGTAATTCTGTTTCAGCCTCTTCATCCTCTCTCCTTTTATTAAAGTCGGCTAATATACCGTCTATGGCTTCAGAATTTTTAATCATTTGTTCTAAAGCTTCAGTTGGCACAAAGCCAACACCCGGCAAATAAGAATATCCTTCTAGTAATTTCTTTTGCTCTTTTTCTTGTTCCCTAAGGTTAGTTACTATTTCAGCACTAATAGCTTTCTGCCTTCTTAAACTTCTAGCTTCTAATGTTATTTTTGCAGCTTCTAATTTAGCTATTTCATCTAAAGCAGCTTTATTGTTTTTACCTAGCTCTAGCTCTTTACGTTTAGCTTCTAACCTGAGGTCAAAAGCCTGCATTTGTTTATCAGTAATTGATTGCTCTATTTCTTGTGCTTTTCTTAAGAAACCAATCCTTTCTTCAGTAGTGAATTCTTCTCTCCTGGCTGCTTTTTCTCTTAACTCATTTACATCTCTAGTTGCTTTTGCCCTTGCAACTAATAATTCTCTTTCTATTTTATCTGCTTTAGCCCTAGCGTCTGCTATTTCATTTATGATTTTTGACTCTTCCTTTACAGTTTCACCAAAGTTTTTAACTGCATTAGTGGCGTTATTTACATCAATGGCCATATCAGTAAATGCTTTACTAGCACCTGCTATGTCACCAGTTGCTAACTTAAATAAACCTTTACCAGCGTTAATAATACTAGAGCCTAGGTCAGAAAGAATATCTAATACATTGTTAACCACGTTGCCAATTTGCATCATCAACTTGGTAAATTTATTTTGACCTTCTTCAGATCTAGTAAATGCAGCAACAAGCGAACCTAACAAGACAACTATCGCACCAATACCAGTTGCTATTAACGCAACCCTCATTAAACCTAATGATTTAACTGCCCCAGTTACAGCAAGCCGCATTTCTTTAAACTTAGTGATCATTCCGCCTGTAGCTTTATCAAGCATGCCGGTAGCACCTTCTAAGTCTTTTTTAGATTTTTTTAAATCATCTACTTTTTTCTTAGCCTTAGTTCTTTCTTGATTAAGTTGTTTAAGGTCAACTTTTTCTTCTTTAATTCTTGCCTTGGTTTTATCTATAGCCTCGTTATAATCCTTTATCCTATTAAGGTCTTTAGGGTCTACGGTTTTTTTCCTTTTTTCTAGATCTAATAATTTGGACTCAAGCTTAGTTACAGCGTCTTTAGATTCTGTTACTCTTTGATCAAAAGTCTCAAAATCTTTAATAGCATTTTTTAGCTGTACGTTTATGGTTATATTACTCGTTTCGTTTGCCATTTGTATTTACGTTTAATTTGTTGAAAACCCTCTTTTATAGTTAATGGTATTTTGTATTTTCCTTTAGCAATTTCTATGTTTTCACTCATTCCATAAAAACCACCAGTATTTAATAGTTTAAAAATTATCATGTTGTAATAAGTTCTAGTTCACTTTTATTATTCAATAAATTAGTTTTAACACTATTTATTCTGTATTTTTTGCCTGATACAATTATAAAGTCATTTAGGTTGTAATTCAATATAATTCTAAGCGGTAAAAACGCTGTAAATTTTACAAGCCTAGCATTTTCTCTAAAGATATTTGTTATGTAATTATAATAAAACCTTGCAAACAAAGTATCTACAAATATTTCCCTTGCATATTCATTCGGCATTGGACCAAAGTTTATGTTTCTAGTATTAGTTAATGATGTTAGGTTTTCGCTGTTACTTGGAATAATATAATTGTCTATTTCTTCACCGGTAATAGAACCACCACCAGCACTTCTGACTAACCATTGAATCGGTGTAATCCCACCACCTGTTTGGTGTTTAGGGTAAAAAAGTAAAGGGCTTCCTTTATAAGCACTTTGACTTTCATTTACTGACCATCCGACCTGTATTGTTGTATCGTTATTTGTGTCTAAATTTACTAGCCTTTCAAATTTCATGTGTTCAAATGGAGGAATAATTTTATAATCTTTTCCATCTATTCTTTTAGTTTGTGTATCTTCATTCCAACTTTCAGCACCCCAAGGTTGGTTAAATAATTGACCATGCTTTAAAGCTAAAAAGGTTTTTAAATCTTTATAACTCATTGTAACTGATCTAAACGGTAAAGCTACATCTACTTGCGATTTTGTTACATCTATATATTTAGTGATGTCCCAAGTATTAATATCTGGTAAATTATAGTAGCTATCACTTGTTCCGTCGTCTAAAGTTCTAACTTCTACTTCATTATTTTCATTTAGGTAAAAAACTAAGTTAAACATCTTAGATAGCCCTGTTAAAAAATCTAATACTTTCATTTCCGGCATCTGTAAAGCTACGTCAAACGTTTCTATTGTAGGTGTTACAAGAGCGCCTGTGAAAACATCAATACTAAAAGGTGTTATGGTGTCATTAGGCGGTGCTTCAAATGTACCTGATACACCAAAGTTAATATCATTAAAACTAACTTGACCATCACTTTGTATCTGCACATTAAATGTTCCTTGCAAAGTGTTGACTGCTACACCTATATCTGTTTCGTCAACTGAAAAGTCTCCGTCACCTGCTGACCTTGCTGTTGAAAATATTTCTACACCATTTTTTAATAAAACAAATGTATAGTCAACTAGGTCAGTATTCATTTCTATATCTATTTGGAAACTACTAACAGAAAACGGGTTTACAGTTACATTCGGACCATCACCGAAAACACCTTCAATAATATCACCACCGTTAAAAGGTTGAGCAACGAAAGTAAAAGCGTCAACACTTGTACTTGTTTCAACATCTCCTAGATTCCTATTCATCCACATGTAAAGATTATTAAATGTGTTGTTAGAAGTGCTAAAAAAATCATCGCTGAAAATTAAATTTTGTGGATAGCCGTTAGCAATTGTATAAGTGTTTTCTATTGCTTTAATAATTTCATTTAAGCGAATAGCAAATTTTAAATCGTTAAATTCAACACCATGATCTACAGTGCCTACACCTCCACCATTCCAGTATAAATTTCCGTCACCTGCTATTGCTGCTGCACTGTCATAATATAACCTCTTAGTATGGGTTATTAACGGAACTATTAATGAGTTCTTTTCTAAGGTAGGGTCTAATTGTAATTTAGCTTTAACTGCTTCGTTGCCATATATTGGGCTCAAAAAAACTGTATAATCTTCTGGACTAGAAGTAAAAATATCATCATCTAATTCTAGTGTAGAGTTATTTACTACGCTTGTAACTGTTGCAAATTGGCTAGTGTCCTGGTTTTTAACTCTATCGCCGGGGCTTACTGTAGAGGTAAAACTTGCTGAGGTGTCTTTTAGCTGGTCTGCAACTGATGAAGTTGTAGATCCTGATGTTTTTTCTTCTACAAATAACAAATCACTTAATTGATCTTCACCTACTAAGTCGTTGAGGTCTACAGTACTACCAAAGAAAACAACTTTATAAGAATAAGCTTTATTTTTTTTTAATTCTACAGAGTTTAATTTTAATTTACCAATTTTATAATCGTTAAAATTTAACTTAATACTAGCGTCTACTCTAACCCTAGCATCAAAGCCTTGTACAATATCAAAATTGTAATAATGTTTAAATATTCTATTATTAACACTTGTAGCCGGTAAAGTAAACTGTTGCGTAAAAGCGGTAAAAACATTTTTAATATCTTTAGCGTTTTTAATCGTGTCAGTTATTGTTACTGATTCATCTTTAAAAAGATCAACTCTTTGATTACCTATAAAAAGCTGTATTGTTTGCATTATCTTATATTATTTATTGCATCATTAGCAAACTCAATTTCAACTGTATAATTTATTAATTTGTCTGTGAGTCTGGTTTTATAACTTAAACTACTAGATTTAATTATTACACCAAATAAGTCATCTTCATATTCTATGTAAACTTGTTCTGACAAAAATAATTGTTTAAAGACTTCATTGTAATCTTCAGGGTAATAACCACTGTTCAGTTTCATTGATTCTTCACCTTGTTTAGTAAATAATTTCTCTTGCGGGTTGAATACTTCGTAGCTTCCGTCTACTAAAATATTAGACTTAAATTGCTCTTTTGTAGTTCTCATTTGCTTTGATGAGTTGCCAAAGAAATAAAGGTCTTGCAATGCGCCAAATTTATTTCTAAAAGTCAATTTGTAACACGTATAAGGCGGGTTATAAATTTCTTTGAAAAATATTTGATCGTTCACACCGTTGTCATTAGTTACTACTGCTGATGTAGCAGGAAGCCAAATCAAATTACATAGGAAGTTTTCTAAGCAATCGTTAGGCTCAACAGTGTAACCATCTGCTTCTAATTGCTGGGTAAAAGAATCAATACTAATTTCATCACTTATTGAGAAATATTTTATTTGTTTTTCAGCGTCAGTTCCTGCAACGTTAAATGATTGCAGTAGGTTAGCACCGTTATAAATTTCTACATGATCAGCTAAATCTACGTCACATGCAATTCTTATATTTTTACTGTAAGGTTTTATTATTGTTTTATTTGATTGCAACAAAGCCTGGTTGTTTTGCGGGTTTGCACCTTCTGTAAAATAACCGTAACCTAAGAACGCCCTCAAAGCAAGGGTGTCTATTGGTGATTGTGCTGCGCCTGATACAGTAGGGATTAGCCTAGTATCAACATAAACTGTTGCATAGTTTTCATCTGCTAAAGTTGGTGTATAAGTACCGTTATTTTTACCTGGAATAAAATCTTTTATTAATTCAGATATTTCAAATTGAACTTTATTGTCTATAGCCGTAGAATTTAAAGTATATTCTGGTGTTCCTATAATAGCACCATGTGGTGCGCCTGTATAAATATATATTTGTAAAACAACTGAATCTAAATTTGCAATAGAATAGTTTATAAAATAAGGGCTTCTAGTATTAATTTTTGGCATTGTCTAATTTGTTAATTGTTGTAATTATTTCAGTGTTAAATTCTTTTAATATTCCTTCTGATATACCTTCAAAAAACTTATTAAATGGTTTTGTAAAAAATAAACTTGGTTTTATACCTCTTTCAAATACACTTCTAGCTATTGCAAAATCAACTGACTTTCTAGGTAAAAACCTACCTTTTTTGTCTCTAGGCGCAATACCTCTCCTAACAGTCCATTGGTCAAACTTACTAGGTGGCGGCATACCTTTTAAACCTTGTTTACCACCTTTGCTTTTAAAAGAGTAAGGTGAGTTAACTCTACGCTTTGTTCCGCTTACACCTTTGTCAACAAACAAACCATAAGTATTCATTACAAATTCTATTACGAACAATCCTTCTTTAGGTGTTAATACATCGTAATTTATAGAATCAGATAATTTTTTAGTAACGTTTTTATTGTCGTTAGCTAAGTTAAACCTAGCAGCATTTACTACTGCTTTAGCAAAATTTTGTAAACCTTCTTTTATACCGCGCATATTGTCATGTCATTAGGAATTATTACATTAAAGCTAACTTCCCAGCCAGCCAGCTCATTTTCAAACCTGTCCGTGAAAGGCTCACAAGTTGGATTCCCGTCTAATTGAAATTTGTCAGAATATAAATCACCCCTATAAAGCAATTCTAATAGCCGGTTAGCAACCGCTAATTGTGTATTCCAAACGTCTTGTTCGTTGTTATTGCCTCTAAATATAGATTTATCGTCGCTATCCCTATATTCTTTTGGTTTATCAACAATATCCATAACCAGTAGCGAAAGCTGAATATTCCACACACTTCCCTGCATTGTTGCTGTTACTACTTGAAAGTGCGATAAAGGAAAAATAGTTTGCTTAGCCAAATCTACTTGGAACAAATCACCGTAAGTTACAGTATTTACAAAATCATCTTGCTGCAACTGTTGCCTAATTTTCTCAGTAATATTATAAAAATTGCCTTCCATTATTTTTTAAAGTTTTTCTTTATTAACATGTTTTCTAGTTCTAATCTTTCTTTTTCAAAAGCCAAATACATATAGCATTTATGTAGCTTTAATTTGGTAACGGCTTCAAATCTTGTAACGTCTCCTTGAGCGAGTGTATAGAGCTCAGAATATCCGCTCCATTTTCTTGCAAAGTTATCTTGAGGTCCGAATCCTTCTTCACTTCCGTTTCCAAATATTTCAGGGTATAATTCAACAATTCTGTTGTTAAATTGTAAAAAAAAACAACTGCACCCAAAACAATATTCATTGGCATTAGTTTCATTTTTTCTGCATACAAATAACTGCCTGTATATTCTTCAATTAAATATTGGTCGCGGTATGTGTGCTTTATTGGTCTAAATAAAACAGCCATTGCTTTGTGCATTGAACCATACTCGCTTATATATTTAGATATGTCTAGATTTTCACCATAAGTTATGTCATCTAATTTAGGAATAAAACCATAATTAACACCGTTTAATTTAAACCTTGTAACAAGTTCATATTCTTTATTTAAAGCAATATTTATTTCAGTAATATATTTGTCTATATATTTCTGTGGAATATTATTTAACTCTTTAGTTGTTACCTTTAAAAAGCATTTTAAAAAATCTTCTTGAGTAACTTCTTCTTTTACCATTATTTGCTGGTACTCACCTAGAGTAATATCATTTATATTTATTTCTTTTACTTTCATATTTACTTTTTTATAAAACAAAAAAAAAGCCCCCATGTTAAACGGAGGCCTTTCTAATTAAAAACTAACTCAAATTACAAATTATATAAACTATAATAAGTCTTGTAAATTTCATTTATTTTTTCCCAAACTATCTTTTTATTTTGTTCATATTCTATTTTACCTTTTTTTATCTGGCCTTTGAAATCTATAACTATTATAACAGGTGGCCTTTTACCCTGCCTAATAGGTTTGACATAAATCTTTATGTCGTTTTCTAAACACCAGCTAACCGCTTTCCTATAGTCCAAATATTATATTGATCAAACTTTCCAAGTTTAAAAGTAATAAACTTCCGGCAAATAAGATCAATGTAAACAAACTTAATGCAGCTAACTGTATTAATTTATCGTATTGCTTTCTCATAATCTAATATTGTTTTAGTCATTGTTGTTTTAATAATATCAGTCAATTTTTTCTCTAGGCCTGATTTAAATTTATTTCCAAAATGTTTAATAATTACATCTTTAATTTGATCAACATCTTTGTCTAGATATCTTATTACAGCAGAATGATACTTATGAATTGAATCCTCGTATGATCTAACAGTTTGTATGTAACATTCTTTTTCGTTTGATAATTGTCTTTCTAGTTTACGTTTATGCAACTTTAATGTACTTACATCTATTAGTGCATTGTGTAATTCTTGTTTTATTTTTGTAACGTCTCCCATGTTTTTATTTGTTAAAGTTAGTAAAAAAAGGGGTTAATTAAAACCCCTTTGTTGTTTTCATATTGATTTTGTTCTATGAATGAACCCCTCAACATCAATTACTTGCTCTACTTTACCGAATCTTTGCATTAAAAAATTTATTCCTTTTTCAATTTGTTTTTCAGTTGGCTTCTTTTTTAAATCATTTTTAAAATCTTGAAGCCATAATAGTTTTGATTGACTTAAAAGAAATTGTACACCTTTTTTAGTATTATTACATTTCCAGTTGTCAAATAAATTTATGCATTTTAAATCTTCCATTTTATTGTTTTATTTAAGTTAATTTTATTTTAAATACCTTTCTAATTACTTAGGCTTTAGGTACAATATAAATTTACAAACATTTGTTAATAAAAAGTGTTAATGAAATGTTAAAGTTTTGTTAAAGTTTTAAATTTAAACAAAAAAAAACCTTATAAATGTAGAGTTGATTACTCATTTAATCTAGACCCCTAGACCATTTACAAAGTTTCTTATTCAGGTGGATATGTAGATATCCCTATCTACGCCTGTTAGCAGTACCCTTGGCCATGGCGGTACTGTTTACCATAATATTTTAAGTCGTTCACCTGTTACCCTTTATTTCTGCAGTTGAAAGGGTTACGAGATTGTGTATCTTCCTGCTTCTCACAGCCTACCTTAATTTGCGGTCAAGGAATTCAACGACTACTTTTTTAATACTTTAAATCTAGTTAGGTGATCCCTTAGGTTATCAAGATGCGCATCATCTTTTCTAACCTCCCAGCTATGCGACTTGCCGGTTACTTTGTCAGATTCTTTAAGAGTGTTTATACTCTCCAACATACTTTTGGTTTTATTCTTTCAATTTGTCTAGCTGTCGTTGTTGAAGGTTTGACTACCGACCCATCAGGTGGTCTGGATTTCATACCAGAACTTTCAAGACTATTGAACCTTTTACCTATTCACTTCTCATCTAGATTAACCTGCGTTTGTTTCACCGTCTTATGGATACTAGATATGCTGTCCTAGATTTGTTTTCAATATTTTAATGAACATTGTAGAATTAACTACACACCAAATATACAACCTAAGTTTCATTTAAAATGTTAAGAAAATGTTAAAAAAATGTTAAAATTTTAATATATATGATATGCACCCCTATGTGGATTGTCTAATTGTGCAGTAATTGCGTAACGCATAGCGTCAATGCAATGGTTGTAAGCATCAATAGGTTTATTAAGGCTTTCACCATCTTTTGTTTTTAGCCATATATAATTTTGTAATTCTTTAATTGTATTAACAGACCTTGTTGTTATATATATTTCATTTTGGTTTATTAAGTTAATGCCGTAAACAATACTGTCTTTTCCTTTTAAGCAAGGCAGCACTGTATGGCCGTAACTATTAAGTTCAGCTATAGACTTAGGCTCAGCACTATCTGCATAAATTATATTGTCAACATTATAGGTTTTTAATAGCTTGCTTATTTCTGTATTAAGCATTCCTTTCTTATATATTACCTCATCAAATATAAAAGCATTGTTGTATTTATACATTGCAATTAAAGTTGTAGGATCATTGCTATAACCCCAGTCCATGCCGTAGCACAATAACCTTGCTTCATTAGGTAATTCTATTTGCTTCCAATCTGGTATGCAAGCACCTTCAAGGCTGCCTATTTCACCAAGGCCATAAACAGTCCACCAGTTTTTCCAATAAGTAGATTTACTTGCTTTAGCTTTTGCTTGTTCAATATCTTTTATAATTGTTTCTGACAATGCTTCGTTGTCTTTATAAGTTAACTTTATAAAATCAGTATCATCACTATTTTGTAATTCAGTATGCACCCAGAAAGATGACGTTGGGTTAAAGTCAAGCCAGATAGTTCCGCTTGTACGAATTGCCAGTTGATTGTACGCATCAAACGGAATATTGTTTGCCTCATTTACATATAATATATTACGCCTAGCACCGCGCAGTTTATCAGCGCTTTCAATACTAAAAAACTCTATGTAGCTGCCGTTTGTAAATGTATATTTTAATATTGATTTATTAAACTGTGAATCATTATAGCGCTGGGTCATTATCATTATCTTTAAGAAGTCTTTTAATGCGCCTCTACGTAAATGTGGTATTGACTCGCTAACAATACTAATTTCAGTTTGTGGTTTCTTTATAGCTTTGTCTATTAACAGTGGTATTATACCAAAGGTTTTGCCGGCTGAGGTGCCGCCTTGTACAATGCGCTTACGGCTTTTTAACTTAGCTAGTTTTTTTATTGCACTTGTAACAACAAAGTCCACTATAAATCAGTAATATTAAATAAGGGTTGTTCTGCGTTTAATATTATGTCTTTAGTTTCTCTTGGTTTACCAGCGTAGTAATGATAAAACAATTGCACAAATTTAAACTCGCCTGTCTCAATACCAGCTTTTAGTGCAGCAAATGCTTTAGGCTCTAGGGGGCTTAATCGTTCTATGAGTTTAACCTCTTCAGCTTTTGATTTACGTCCACTATTAATATGGCCTCCGTTGTTTTTTCTACCGTCCATAAGATTGAAAAAGATTATTAATAATTATTTTTTTTAAAACCTTTATTGTTTGTTTTTGTTAACAAGCATGTCTTTTATTGTATTAAAACGTAGCTCAGCATTTTGTATTTCGTTATTAGGTATTTGACCAATTATATTTATTAAGTTTGAATATTGTATTGGTAGGTTTTGTTTTTTTAAGTTATTATATTTTTCTTTTAAATGTGCGTAACGTTGTTCAATAGGCATTTCATCGTTATTAGTTAACTCTGTATAAATTTTATATAGTTTTTTATCATATAGTTTTATTGCAGGGAATATATTATTTATACTATGTAAAACAGTAGCATGAGTTTTATTAAGTGTTTGCCCTATTTCTTTTAGTGTTAGTTTTGTTAGTTCTTTGCATAATTTAAAATAGATTGCCCTTGCGTAAACATTTTGTCTTTTACGGGTGTTACTTGCTATTTCTGTTTTAGTATATTGTGTTACTAGTTTATGTATCTTTTTTGTGTCCATGGTATTTCTTTTAAATCGTCATCAAATGTATAATATATTATTAAATGATAAAGCACTAAGAACTTATAGTGTTCTATGGCTCTATGTATTCCTTCACATGCTAAATATAATTCCATATCTTTATATTGATTAAGCATTAGTTGTAACTCATGTATTGTTACACCATTTTCAAGTTCATATAATGATAGGGCATAATATTCATTTATAGTTTGTTGCATTTAAAACAAACTTGTCTGTTGTTTAGTATGTATTTCTTTTTGCTTATTAAATTGCTGTTGTAGTTCTTCATGACTACTGCTATGCATTAAGCAATGCAAAATAACACTTAAACAAACATTGCTGTTCTTTAGTTCTAAATGTGCGTTTATGTTGTTAACTCTTGTTTGTATGCTTTTTAAATGGCGGGCAGTTTGTTGACTGTTGCGTTGTTCGCGCCCTTCTTTACCATCACCAAGTATTTTTATAATAAATGGCTTAGCTTTTTTTATAAAAGTGCTGTTAGTAAACCGGTCGCCCTCATAAAAGATTACATGATTATTGTTCTTTTGTAAAAACTCATCTAAGCTAGACATTACATTCATGGCTAACTTGTCGCTGCCGTCAAACATACCGCCAACATAAGACCCTGTTATTATATATTGCTGGTTATGCAAATAACGTAACAAGCCAACATTGCTAGCTTTAGCAACTTGCAAGCTGTTAATCAGTTTTTTTACGACATAAGTTTTACCTACACCACAATTTCCTACTATCAAAATATTTACTGCCATAATGTATTTGTTCTAAAGTTATTTATATAATAAGGAAAATCTTTTTCCATCATAATTACCTGGCCTGTTAAGCGGTAGTGGTTTTGTTTTTCTTTACAGAGTTTTAATTTACTAGGATTATGTTCACAGCGCAAGTATTTAGGTAAATATTTTTTGCGAGCCTGATGAAATATATCAAATTTTGTTTTCCATTTGTTTTCAGCATGCGTTATGCGGTCATAAAACATATCATTGTAAACATTTGGATAGCGCCTGTTAACTCTATGCCAACCTTTATAACAGCACAAAGTTGTTTCAAGTGTAAAATAATTAACAAAAGGCATGTCAATATATTCTTTAGCTTCTTTTAATAATAACTCGCCTTGTAATTTTAACTCTTCAATTATATTATCTGTATAGGTTACGTTGTTCTTTTTAGTCCAATCTAAGTCATCCCTGCCTAAAACCTTGCATAAACCATTACGGTGACTTTTACTACCCTTTAAATCATCTAAAAATAATTCGTTGCATTCAACATTCAAGCCTATAATATTTAAATACTCTATGTAACTAAAAGCGCTTAGCCTACCAAAATATAAAAAGTCATTATTAACAACCAGCCAAAGCTTTTTAAAATTTACATGTGCATTATTTGAATTGCAAATATTGTTGAAAAACTCTGCCTGGGTTTTACCGTTTAAAAGGTTTAAGTAATTTTCTACACATTGTATAAAAGAATTTTTAAAGTAACGCCTATCAGTATCCCAACCAAATAATTTATAATTATTATAAAACCATTCTTTTAATTCAAAAAGGTTTAATTTATGTAGGCTGTTAAATTTTTTAAATATTATATAACTTGTAACAATGTTTTGACTACAACCGTTAATAAAACATAACCAAAAAGCCTGCTCTTTATTTAATTTAAATTCTTGAATTATATGCGGGATGGCGTAATAAACAGCACCAGCATGACCTCTATATTTAGTGTGAAACTTATAAAAATCTAAAAAAACTTTTCTCCTGTATTGTGGCAACCTGAAATCTAAACCCGGTTGCAAATCGTAAATAGGTTGTATGTTAGTTAAACTTGTTTGCAAAATAAATTTATTTCGTTACATAAATAACCCAGGGTTAAACGCTCAGCTTGTTTAGTGTTCAATAGAAAACCATATTCAGTTCCTTGGTTTTTTGTAGTGAAGCCTGGTTTAAGTTTAGGCTTGTTTTTTAAATAATACTGCTGTAATAACTTTGTGCTAAATACATAGCATTTATTGTGGTCTCCAATTACATAAAAACGCTGTTTAACTTTTTGGTCTTTAAATATTCCGCTTGGATATGTAGCATGTTTGTAACGACGTTCCACACTTATATAAAGGTTTCCTGTTTTTTTAAATGTTTGATCATTTTTTATTTCCCAGCCCTCGTAGTTTTCACCAATGGTAAATTGTTCTTTTTTTGTTTTACAATGCGTTAAAGTAATACCCCAGTGTTTCTTTAGGTTCTCATAAACATAAGACTCAAACTGTAAACCTCTTTCTTGTTTTGTTATCATAATGTCAAGTAACCAGTTTTAGCTTGTTTTATTTTTTGTAATTCTTGACTTGGTTGGCTGCATTTATACATATATTCCCTATAATATAACACAAAACTAATACGCAACCAGTCATCGCTTTTGTTTGTTATCTCTGTATTGCCATGCCATTTGTGTACATCAACAAATAATACGTCGTTATTTTGCATATCAATTGCAACTTTATATTCAGGTAAGCAAAAAAAACCGCCATCATAAGAGCCTTCACGATATGTTACTAAATTACCAAAGCCTTCTGGGAAATCACCACTGTCTTTGTGTACTGCTGTTCTAAAGTTTTTATTAACAGTAACTGTTGTAAAACTTGTATTGCTTATTACATAATTACGGTTTGTTCCGTCAGCTATAGCTTTTTGTTTTTTATAATGTGCCGGGCATAAATTACTATATAAATAATCAATGTATTCTACAAAGGGTATTCCCTCTTTAAATTTATCAAAGTATTTACGGGCAAAAGCCGTTTTACGACAATATTTAACCATCGCGCTGGAATCCATATAACCGACGTTGCCGCTATAAACTTTATTACCAACTGTTATGTTACTTACACTTCCATCTTTACGTATCCGCTTATGGCTGCTGCCGCTAGCAATGCCCCGGCCGTCGGTGTGTTCTATGCTGTCTTTAAAACTATCATAGCCTAGTTTCAATATATTATCAGGTATTGCGTTTTTACGGTATCTAAATAATAATTGACCGTTCATGTCGTAACCGTCTGTATCTTCTGTTATTAGTACATCATAACTTTTGTCAGTTAAAAAAGTACCTTTAAATTTTTCTGCTTCTTTTGTATTATAATGATTTGCTAGTTTAATTGTTTTCATTTGCTTGTCTTAGTATTAGTAATAAGTAATCGCTTAAATTGCCCTTTGTTTGTGCTTCAGCACCGTAATGTTTACTCATGCCTGCTTTGCATAAATATTTGAATTCTTTTAATTCTTGTTTGTTAAAATATAATAAAGTTGTAGTTATTTCTACTTCTTCTATAGGGCTGTTGTCAATACCCCATTCATCTTCAAATAGCTTCATTGTTTAATAGTTTCAAAAGTTTATAGGATTGAATATATTTTTCACGCGCTTTTTGTTTGTATATTTTTTTATATAACATAAAAGTTCGTTTTATATATTGGTATTTTGTTTTACAACCAGAAAATATTTTTTCTGCATACTTTTTGCCGTAGCCTTTACAAAAGTTTACATTGTCAGTGCTATCACCAACAACCATTTGAGTATAAAAGTTTTTTAATGCCTCACCGGGTGTGATGTCATATATTTCTTTGTGTTTATAATGATAGTTGTAAATTAAAGCCGGAAGCTGTTTGTAATCTTTATCAAGACTTACAATTATTAAATTATCACGACCATGTTCTTTTTTTAATTTATGCCAGTAAATACTAATTAAGTCATCAGTTTCCATGCCGCATGCATTTTTACAAGACCAATGATTATTTAAGTATTCTTGTAAATTAGGAAGTTGTTTTGGTAGCTTTTTATTTTTCCTGTTGAGTTTATATTTCTTATAAATTTTTTTACGGAAGTTGCCCCTAGCGCCAGCGAAAACTATAACTTGTTCAACAGGGTAGTAATCATCTATAATGTTTACAATAGACATAAATACTTCGTCAAACTTTCCTTTTGCCTCTACTAAGTCGTCTTCTACATTTATACAACTTGACCACAATAAACTGTCTGCATCAAATAATACTATCATAAGTTGCCGTCAATTAAATCTTGATATAAATCATCTTCTATTTGCTCGTAATCGTAATCATTAATAATGTTAGTTACTTCTGCTTTAGGGAATTCATCTAAGTATATTCCATTAATATTTAATTCAGCTGGAAACCCAGGGTGAAAATGGTCGCCCGGTTCTGATTCAGAATAAGTACCTTTAACTAATAACATTGTCTCGTTTAGTATGTACTTAACCTCAAAAGTATTATTGTTCTTTGCCATTTTTTATTTTAAGTATTTCTTCAATTTTATTTATTCTTGTTTGCATTGACATAACTGCTACATATAAACTAGTCAAAACTTTTTCCATTTTTGCCATGCGTTGCACATGGGTGTATTTTTTTGGCTTCTTCATTCAAGATCATTATTAGTTTTTAAATATACTCTTCTGTGTTTTGGTACTCTATTGTATCGCACACGTTCAGTATGTCTGTCAATGTTTGTGCTATCTATTAATTGATTTTCTAAATCTATAATCTTGTATTTATATTTTACTAATAATCGCATAGCATCATCTATCTTATTTACTTCTGCTCTATAGCTGTCAAATATTTCGTTGTGTATTACCATATATTATTTTTTTAATTATTCATATTTTAAATTAAGGGGCGCTACTTTTATTCACGCCCCATAATGTCTAAACACTTTTTACAATCTGTTAAAAAAGTCCTCTACTAATTGAATTGGCGTATATTTTTGTATGCCATTTTCATTTAAGAAGTCTTTAGCGTCAATCAACAAATCATTATGTAATTCGTTGTCAGTCCTCTTGTCTTTGCTGAAATCTACATCAATGTAGCTTTTAGCACCTTCATTAAAGAACATGTCGCTAGTGTTTGCGTCTATGTTAATTTGTGTTATCATACCTCTAATATATAAACAAATGTTCATAAAAAAAAATATTTAACTAAGTTTTAACATTTACAAATTCATTAACTCATTAATTGCAATTCTACCGTCAACAACTACACCGCATGCGATTGCTGGTTTTTTACCGCGCTTAGCGTAAGCCATAGCGTAAGAATCAAAGTCAATACCGCAACCGACCTGCATTCCAAAAACTTTAAAATTTTGACCAACAAAAAACTCAGTATAACATTGTGTATGTAAATGGCCTTGTACAGTGCTTTGCATGTCAGCCTTACATTTTGTCCTTGCAGTACCGGCTTCACCATGTATGTATTGAACACCGTCAATAACATGCCTGTCAACAAACCTCCAGCCTGGTACTTCTAAAACTTCTTTATAAGCCTTTATCCATTTCCTTGGTACTTGACTTGTTTGTGCTTTACGCATAATTATGCGGTCATGATTACCAATTGTTACTATTGCTTTTGGAAATGCTTTATACCACCTGCTTATTCTTTTAATAGCTAACTCAAGTTCATCAGCGCCGCCTAAAGCTTCTGTATCTGTCTCATGGTAACTGCTATAATGGTTGTCTATAACATCACCAATGAAAACAACTTTATTGCAATTATACTTTTTGTAAGTGCTAGTGCAATGTTCAAGGTATTCATCTAAACAAAAGGGTTCATGCAAATCGCCTATGACTAAAACCCTACTTACTTTTTCAGTTATATATTTAAAAGCTTCTGCTTTGTTGCCGGTTAATCTTGGCCTATAAGCTTCCATAAGTCTTGAATACCTTTTGTAATTCCCCAATCATTGATTTTACGCAGCTTCCGCAACTTGATTTTTCTTTCTTAGTTTGGAATATTCTATTGTATATTTTCAATAATTCACCTTGCGTTTTAGTATTTATTAACCCTTTATGTTCTTTAAAAAATTTAGACAAATATTTATGTTCATCTTCTTCTAGGCATAAAGGTTTATTATATCTAAATAATCTGTTTAAAACTTCTTTACGTTCATCACAGCCACAATCTTCGCCTGCTAGCCATTTAACAAGTTTTTTAACGCCAGTTGCTTTAGTTACTTTTTCTATAGTATCACCTAAACCCTTGCTGGATTCATCATACTTTTTTTTCCATTCTTTGTATTTTTTGGTTCGTTTATCTTTTGGTTCTTTCATGATTAATTAGTTAGTATTATTATTATAAATGTTATTGCTAAGCCAATATAACTTATGGCAGTTGCTTTTACTTTGTTTTCATAGTTACTCATGTTGTTTAAATTTGGTTAAAATCTTGGTTCTTGTAATCCTCGTAATCTTCGTTGAATTTATCTTTCATAATTTGTTTTCCTTTTTTTAAGGTATGAAATATATTTACGAAGCTGATGCCGGTTTCCCTAGCAATGCCCCGGATGCTTAGTGGAGTATCCCTGTATATTTCAAAAATTCTTTTGTTGTACCAATCCCAGTTTTCAAGTTCTTTATCCATTTTGTCAATCAAACGACCAAAAGCTTCCTCATCATCTAGGTTATCATTTGAAGTAAACTTCATAAGGTGCTGTTGCTTTATCTCTTTAAAACCATCATCTTTATAAAAGTCATCAATATTTATTTTTTTTATTTTGTTTTTATTTATTATGTAATCTAAATAAATAGACCTAATTACAAAAAACATGTACCCTTTTGAAACTTTACCTTTTTTTATAATTTTGTTAGGGTCAGTATATAAATGTATTTTTATATATGCCTCCTGAACTATATCTTCAGCATAACTTTTAGCGCCCATTTTTTTGGCCATGAGTATCCATTCATTATGTTGTTTAGCAACTAGCTCAAGCCATTTCATTCAAAATCTTTTAGAGGGTTATATAAATCAGTGATGACTGTAGGTAAACCGTAGTCATCAATTTTAAAGCTAAATTGTTCAAAGCTATATCCTCTTGATCTTTTGCATGTGACTGATATCCAACCTTTGTTAGATGAGTTTTTGCTTAATTGTATTTGTGTTTCTGTTTTCTTTTCTAAAAAAGAACCTAAATGCCCAGTAGGTTTTTCTGTATTACCGGGGTTGGTATGTATTATTGTAACAATATGGCAATTGAATATTTCAGACCATTCCATAATTTTTTGAACAACATCGTTAGATTGTTCTATATTATTTACATCATTACATAAATCAGCAATACCATCTATAATAACTAATCCTACTTTGCCTTTTGGTATTTTGTTTTTTAAATAGTGGCCTATGAATTCTATTCTGTGACTGTAAGATATTGTTCTTAAACCAAAAGTATGGTAACAATCTTGATCCTTACCCTCATTCATGTCAATAACACGTCTAAATGTTCTATGTGCATGAAATTTGCCTTGTTCTGTATCAAAATGTACTAAACATTTTTTATCCCTGTAACCCCTAATGTTCCCGCCATATTTATTTTTACCAGCTAAATAAACACTAGCAAGCAAACTTATGAAATAAGTTTTTAATGTTTTAGGCGGGGCTTGTACAAAGCTAAAGTTGCCATAAGTTCCAATAGGAACAGGCAACTCTATCTTTCCGTTTTTAGTTAATATAACGTTCTTACCAAATGACAAAGCTAAAGGCGGGTATTTTACCGGTGTTTTAGTATCAACAATACATTGTTGTTCTATTTTAGCGAAGTCTTTATTGGTTAGTTTTATCATTTATTAAAATGGGAGGTCAATGTCATCTACATTTTTATCATCGATTACTTCAACTTGATTTTCATTTTG
>TARA_R100001440_G_scaffold74895_1_pt1 | contig 33243 bp, 47 predicted proteins | sample TARA_R100001440 | Tara Oceans TARA_R100001440 (sample SAMEA2622112) | marine metagenome | biome: marine biome (ENVO:00000447); feature: surface water layer (ENVO:00002042); material: "saline water (ENVO:00002010), including plankton (ENVO:xxxxxxxx)" | depth 5 m
TTTTCGCGTCACGATGTTTTGTTAGGCACTCTCTAGACAAATTGAATTTAAAATAAACTTATGGCAACTAGAAAAGAAGTAGCAGAGCATTTATTTATGACACCTCAAAACGTTGCAAAATTGATCAAAGAAAATGTTTTTGTTACGCAACCTGGTGCCAATCCATTAGATCTAGAACATTGTCGAAGATCATATATTGCATTTTTACAAAACAAAGCTAGGTATCATCTCAAAGATGGATCAGGAGATATAACAGAAGAGAAAACTCGTTTGACTAAAGCTCAAGCAGATAAAGCCGAGCTTGATGTTGAGGTATTAGAAGGTAAGCTTATACCTACATCATTAGTAGCAGATACATGGACAAATTACATTTCAAATTGTCGTGCAAAGTTGTTAGGATTACCTAATAAAATAGCTCACCTAGTTATTGCTGTTACAGATTTTGCTGATGCAGAAAAAATAATTAAAGAAGCCGTTAATGAATCTTTAGAAGAATTATCAAAAGATGGAATACCAGAAGAATATAGAGAAAACACTCTCGTCGATAAAAAAGATATGGAGTCCACCTCCTGAGCTTACTGTATCTGAGTGGTCGGATCTAAATAGAGTACTTTCTCCTGAATCTTCTTCGGAAGCTGGTATTTGGAGAACATCTCGAGCGCCTTACCAAAAGGGTATTATGGACGCTGTTAATGATCATAGAATAAATACTATAGTGTTTATGAAAAGTGCGCAAGTTGGAGCTACAGAAATACTAAACAATATAGTAGGTTATTATATAGATCAGGACCCATCGCCTATTCTAGTTTTGCAACCTACATTACAAATGGCACAAGCATGGTCAAAAGATAGACTTGCTAATATGATCCGTGATTGTGATGGACTTAGGAAAAAAGTTAAAGATCCAAGAAGTAAAGATAGTAGCAATACAGTATTATCAAAACAATTTCCAGGCGGAAATATAAATATAGTTGGATCTAATTCAGCGGCTGGTTTAGCTTCAAGACCTATACGTATTTTATTATGTGACGAGGTAGACAGATATGACGCATCTGCAGGAACAGAAGGAGATCCTATTTCCTTAGCGATGAAACGTACTACAACTTTTTGGAATAGAAAAGTATTTATTACAAGTACGCCAACAATAAAATCAATATCAAGAATAGAAACCGCTTTTGAAGAGTCTGATCAAAGGTATTATCATGTTCCGTGTCCTCATTGCAAAGAGTTTCAAGTATTAGAGTGGGAATATGTAAGGTGGGAAAGTGGTAAACCAGAAACTGCAAAATATCACTGTAAATTCTGTGAAGAAGTAATACCTGAAGAAGAAAAACAAAACATGTTATTGAAAGGAGTTTGGATAGCTAAAGAACAAACAAAAAAAACAGCCGGCTTTCATATTTCTGAATTGTATAGCCCTTGGAGAAAATGGAAAGATATGGCAATAGATTTTTACGCTGTTAAAAGCCAACCTGAAATGTTAAGGACATGGGTTAATACAGCTCTAGGAAAATCATTCGATGATCCTGGCGAAAGTATCGAATACAATGCGCTACTAGAAAAAAGGGAGCAATATGACAATATAGAAATACCTAACGAAGTTTTAGTGATTACATGCGGAGTTGATGTGCAAAACGATAGACTAGAAGCACAAGTTATAGGTTGGGGACATAATAACGAAGCATGGGTTATTGACTATCAAATTTTTTACGGTGATCCTTCTTCTAATCATGTTTGGCAGGATCTTGATACTTATCTTAGATATAGATATAAAAGAGAAGATAATAAAAAGCTAAGAATAGCTTGTACTTGTATCGACTCAGGTGGTCATCATACACAGCAAGTTTATGTTTTTTGTGATCAAAGAAAAGCACGTAAAGTTTTTGCTATTAAAGGTCAATCTCAAGCAAATAAACCAATAGCAGGTAGACCTTCTTTTATAGGCAGAGAAAGATTTGTGTTATACCCAGTAGGATCAGATACAGGCAAAGAATTTATTTATTCAAGATTACAAGCAGAAGAAACAGTTATACATTTTCCCAACCATGTAGATGAAGAATATTTTAAACAACTTACATCAGAAAAAAGAATTACTAAATTTAGTCAAGGACAAAAAAAATTAGTTTGGGTTAAAAAAACACAAAGAAATGAGGCACTAGATACTTTTGTTTACGCTGTTTCTGCTTTACATATTATCCAACCTAATTATGAAAGAATTGAGCAATATATAGAAAATAATCAAATATCAGATCAAAAACAAAGCAAAAGAAGATCTATACAAAGAAAAAGTAATTGGATAAATAATTGGTAAAAAAAAGCCACCTAAAAAGGTGGCTCTTTTTCTTTTTGATCTTGTTTTTTAAAAAATGCGTAAGGCGACCAAAGTTTTTGACCATCTTCAAGCATATCTTTGACTGTATTTTTTTTCCAATAGCCTGAGCCTTCTAGTTTATCAATAGCTTCTTCAAGTGTTATTTGTTCCCACTTTGCATCAGGCTCTTTATATTTTCTAAGTACGATCATAATTTTCTCCTTAAGAATTTATACTATATCTATCACCACCAGACTCAAAACCTAAAGGTCTTTTTTCAAGCGTTCTTGTTATTTCCTTATGGTTTGAATTTTTAGTAAAAAACAAAGCATTAACAAACATCTCAGCGTGAACATACTCAACATCTGAAATAAGTTTGTTATTAAACATTTCTCTAAGTTTTGCTCTGATTTCTCGGTTAGTAAAAGTCATAATTTTCTCCTGTTTTATTAAATTATGTATATATTATAAGATATATATAAACAAATGTAAACAAATAAATGTAAATAAAAGTTTACATATATAGATAATTTTAGTAAGGTAACACTAATTATAGGAGTAGAACATGATCAAAGATATAAAAGACCTTAATAAGAGGTTTGATATTACTAACACCGTTAGAAATATGGAACCTAATCTAAAAAAAGAATATTTAGATTTTAGAATCAATTTCATAAAAGAAGAACTAACAGAACTTCAAGATGCAAGACATCTAAACAACGCAGACGATATCGTTGATGCTTTTATAGATTTAGTAGTTGTAGCACTAGGTACTTTAGATAGTTTTGATGTAGATATTGAGAAAGCTTGGGCAAGAGTACATTTTGCAAATATGATAAAAGAAAAAGATATTAATGATAAAAGAGAAAACAAGCATAATTTACCTGATCTTATAAAACCAGAATTATGGAAAGCACCTTATCATCAAGACAACGTAGGAACATTAAAGGAGATCAAAAATGATTGAAGCAGAAAAAGTATTAGTTGAATGTTTAGAGATACTAAAAAAGAAATCAGAAGACTATCAAAATAAAGAATCTAGAATCAAACAAGTTGATTATTATCCACGCGGTGCATTATCTATTATGGAAATGATACATACAAAAACAACTAGACTATGGTCATTAATAGAAGCAGATGGTGAGCCAAACTTTGAAGGTATAGAAGACAATGCAAAAGATCTTATTAACTATGCGACATTTTTAATTTTATTTCACAGGGGGAAAATAGATGGACAAGACAAGTAATATAAAAGATTATTTCATTAACGCATACAAGAATAAAGAATTTACTATAGATAAGACAGGATCAAAAACTATAGAAATGATCCCGGCTAGTTTTGTTTGTGATCAAAATACTATATTTGGAAATGTTAATAAAGAATATATTAACGCAGAACTAGAATGGTATAAAAGTCAAAGTACAAATATAAAAGACTTGCCTTATAAAATTATACCCGCAGCATGGAAATATACAGCTAACTCTCACGGAGAAGTAAATAGTAATTATGGACGCCTTGTTTTTTCTGATCAGTATTACAATCAATTTAGTAAAGTTGTAGATGAATTACTTGAAAACAAAGACACGAGAAGAGCTTGTTTAGTTTATACAAGACCATCTATTTGGGAAGAATTTAAAAGTAACGGCAAAAATGATTTTATTTGTACTAACGCTGTTACTTACTATATTAGAAATAATAAATTACATTGCGTCGTGCAAATGAGAAGTAACGATGTAGTATACGGTTATAAAAACGATTATGCTTGGCAAGAATACTTACTTACTATGATCAGTGATTTAGTATGTATAGAAGTAGGTGATATATTTTGGCAAGTACAAAACTTACATATTTATGAGAGACATTTCGAATATTTGGAAGTATAGATACTTTAGATTAGCTAAAGAAATCTCTACTTGGAGCAAAGATCCATCTACAAAAGTAGGTGCTATTTGTATAGGCGACAAAGGTCAAGTGCTATCACAAGGATATAATGGCTTTCCAAGATCCTTTCATGATGATAAAAATTTATACGAAAATAGACAAGTTAAATATAAATATATAGTACACGCTGAAATGAATTGTATATATCATGCAACTTTAAACGGTGTTAGTTTAGAAAATTCTTCTTTATTTGTATATGGTTTAGATGTTTGTAGCGAATGTGCAAAAGCAATTGTACAAGTTGGAATTAAACAAGTTTTTACATGCTCAAAACCAATAGTCAGTGATTATTGGAGAGAGTCGTTTGTTATTACGGAAAATATTTTTAAATTAGGAGATATACATTATGAAAAATGCGATTACGAATCCCTTAGCAAATATACCAGTTAATTCTAAATCTCATACGTACGGGTGGAGTTTTTGCTGGTCAGAAATGTTAGGAGCAGAAATAAACCATAAATGTACAAAAAGCATATTAAAAAATGAAACCGTATATATAGATCATGGAGTTAATTTTAAAGGATCCTTAAATCTTTTTGGCGGTCTTAACAAGGATATATATGAAAAATTTAACACAGTTATGGAACATAAAAATGTTGTTTCTTTAGATCATGATATGCCAGATTATGGATTACTTTTTAAACAACGTTTAAATGCAAAAAGTACATACGAGAAAATAACCGAAAACTGGTGCAATCAAGTTACTGAGTTTTGTAAAAATGTAGATTCTATAAAATATAGCGATTATAATTTATTAGACTTTAACGGTCTTACTTATGGAGATTCACATTCTATAGCTTTTTCTAAACGATACGATTCTATACTTAGAAAAGATGGATCAACTTTGTATGGATTACTAAAAAGGAAACACTGGTTTGACTACATTAAAGTACCTAAGAATATAGTGAGAATGACTTTGTGTTTTGGATCAATAGATATAAGGCACCATATAATTAGAAATAATACTGATTGGAAAGAAATGCTTAATTCTTTGATCAAAGGAAGTTATGAATTACAAAAAAGACATGACATAAGAGTAGAATTAGCTTGTCCTGTTCCCGTAGAATACCAATTTAGAAGAATACCAAAAACAGGTTTTTATCAAGGAACACCGTTTTTTGGATCAGAAACAGAAAGAAGAGATCTTACAAATGAATGGAAAAGATATTTGTTTCAAAATTATAGACATGTTGTGTCTCCTCCACCTCATTGGTACACAATGGATCCTGAATCATATGCAAAAGAAATAATGGAGTTGAGCTCAAGTGTTCATATAGCTCCGACACATTATAGAAGAAAAGATTGGGGTAGGTTTTTAGACGATGAGTCATAATAATCACATACAAGACGGCACAAATAAAGATCAAAAATATAAAAATATATATCTTGATCTGTTAAAAGGTTGGGAAGATCCTTATCCAGATCCTGTGATAAAAACTTATGAAAATGTAAGAGTAGTAAGAGATGATCTTTTGGTAGGTACAAAATGTCGAGGAGCAGATGCGTTATTAAGTCAAGTAAAAGAAGATACTATTGTTTATGTACAACCAAGAGTTGGTTTAGCTGGAGTTTCTATAATTGATGTTGCAAAAAGGCACAATAAAAACGTTATTTTATTTATGCCATCTTCTAAAAAGATAAGCGAACATCAAGCTTGTTGTATAGAAAGAGGTGCTAAACCTATATTTCATAGAATAGCTGCTATGCCTAATTTAAACAGAATCGCAAAAAAATACGCAGAGGATCATGGACACTACTTTGTACCTTTAGGATTAAATCATAAACTTGTTGTATGTGGAATGATAAAAGTAGCAAAAAAAATAAAAGAACCTGATATTGTTTATACAGCAATATCAACAGGTGTTTTATCAAGATCCTTGCAATTAGCTTGGCCTAATTCAGAATTTATTTCTGTTGCAGTTGCAAGAAATTTAAAGGAAGGTGAGTTAGGAAGATCTTCTGTAATATCTGAACCTTTGCCTTTTCAAACATCAGAAAGTAAAAATAATATGCCACCTTTTCCATCTGTAGATTCTTATGATGCTAAGGTTTGGAAATATATACCTAAAAATACTAATAAAGATATTTTGTTTTGGAATGTTGGAACAGAACCTGTTTTGCAAAATAAAAACTTATATAAAAACATAAACAGTTATAGAGATTGGAATGAATAAGTATTACGAGGAATTTATCAGATATTACAAAATGGCAAAAAAACAACAAAGCCATTGTAATTTAGGAATTTTAGATCACAAAGATTGTGATATAGAAGATGATCTTATGAAAGAAGTTGAACTTTATGATGTAGTTGAAAGAAAGTATGCTGGTTTTAGTCAGATCATAAACGATATTTTTTATCAAGATCAAAGTACACACCCTTACTATACAAAAATACAAATGGGTTTTTGTACAAATGAACGAAGAGAAATAATAAAAAAATGGAAAGGTACAAAACATGATCTTAAAACCTGGCTTTATATTTTTATGATACATAGACTGACAGGAAGTGCTATAAATTACGCAAAAAAACCAAGCGGATATCACAATACAATTCTTTTTGATTTATGGCAATGTAGTGATATAACAGATATAAAAGAATTAGTTAAAAGCTATGATAAAACATTTTACACGTCCGTAGGTTATCAGTTTCCTAAATTCCCAAAAGTCCCTGATTATTTAAAAACGCAATATAAAAGAGGTGGAGATTATTTTATAGTTAATTACCTTCCAAGTTTAATTAACCTTGTTATAGATACTTTAGAAAGAAAACAAAATATAAAATTTAGAGAATTAGCAAATGTTATGTATGACTGGAATAACAAGATGGGTCTTGTAAGATACAAATTTCAATATGCTGCTTTTTTAGCAGATATTGCTGATTGGTTTCCTGATCTTATAGATACAGAATCAGATTTTTTTTATGGCTCTAACGCAATAGAGTGTGCGAAACTAATAAGCGATAAAGAACCTATTGATGATCTTGTAAAAAAAATATACGAAGATACTGGTTCTCTTCCTTACAATACAGAAGATGTTATGTGCGATTATATAAGATGGATAGAAAATTATATTAAACCGGGCAATGATTATGATCATTTAGATAGAGATAAAGTTTGGAATAGTTGTAAAATTACAGATCATCCTAAAGGAAGACAAAAGAAAATGCTAAGCTTAGATCTTATTAGTAGTTTTAATGATTTAGATATACATCCCTCAGATACTTATATTCTAGATCAAAATAATTTAAGTATTGAATCATATAAAAATAGTTAAAATTAAAATATAATATATTTCGTAAAGGAATTTTTTTCCTTAAAACGTTATATGTCAAATTTATTCGATAGAGCAAATTATCCAACTCAAGAGCCAGATACCCTAGTCGCAGGAGATAGATGGACATGGAAAAGAGAAGATCTTAACAATGATTATCCTATTGGATCATACGCTTTAACGTATGAATTTCATGAGGATAGTGGTGGAGGCGGTTCACACAAATTTACTTTAACTGCCGTAGAAGCTTCCGATACTTATTTTATCGAAGTTTCATCATCAAGTACCACTAGTTATACAGCAGGAGATTATGTTTGGAAAGCCTTCATCACTAGATCTTCTGATTCTCAAAGAATAGAAATAGATTCTGGTAGAACAACTATAGAAACAAATTTTGCAAATACTAATGCTGATTTAAGAAGCCACGCAAAAAAATGTTTAGATAATATAGAAGCTGTGTTAGAAAATAGAGCAACTATTGATCAATCATCTTTTTCTATAGCAGGAAGATCATTATCTAGAATGAGTGTAGATGAATTAATGACTTTTAGATCTACTTATAAAGCAGAATATCTAAAAGAAATCAAAAAAGCTAGAATAAAAAATAAACAAAGATCAGGAAATAATGTAGGGGTTAAATTCTAATGGCTTGGTACGATAGATTTAGAACTAGAAAAAGTAATAAACTTAAAATAAGCAAAGTAAGAAGATATAACGGTGCGCAAGGTGGTAGATTGTTTTCTGACTTTCTACAAACATCAACATCAGCTGACGCTGAAATAAAAGGACAACTTAAAACTTTAAGAGACAGATCAAGGGATTTAGCTAGAAATGATAGTTATGTTCAAAGATATTTAAACCTCATGGTTAGTAATGTTGTTGGACATAGTGGTATCAGATTAAGTATGAAAGCTAGAAACGATGATGGATCGTTAGATATGCTTGCTAATAGAGTTATTGAAGAAAAATGGAAAGATTGGTGCAAATTAGGACATTGTACAGTAAATGAAAGACAGTCATTTATAGATTGTCAAAAATTATTTGTTGAATCTTTGTGTAGAGATGGCGAAGTTTTAATAAGACACAATAGCGCGCAAAAGTATAAATATGGTTATAGAATTCAGTTTTTAGAAGCTGATCATCTTGATGAAGATAAAAACCGACAAGCTGGAGGCAGTGCCAATCAAATAAAAATGGGAGTAGAAGTTGATCAGTTTGACAAGCCTGTTGCTTATCACTTATTCCAAAAACATCCTTATGATCAAGAATACACTACCGGAAAGCAAAGACATATTAGAGTAGCTGCTGATAAATTAATACACGCATATATGCCGACTAGACCAGAACAAAATAGAGGTGTACCTTTTACATCTTCTGCAATGTCAAATATTAAAATGTTAAACGGCTATATGGAAGCAGAAATTGTAGCTGCTAGAACAGCCGCATCTAAAATGGGATTTTTTGTTTCTCCGGATGGTGATCAATATGTAGGCGATGGTGAGGATGAAGAGTACGTACCTTTAATGAACGCAGAGGCAGGTACTTTTGAACAATTACCGTCCGGAACTGATTTTAAAACTTTTGATCCTGATCATCCAAGTACCGCTTTTCAATCTTTTACAACGCAAGTTTTAAGGAGTATAGCTTCGGGATTAAATATTTCTTATCATGCTTTAACAAACGATTTAAGCTCTGTTAATTATAGCTCTTTAAGAGCAGGTGCATTAGAAGATAGAGAGATGTATAGATTATATCAAAAATTTACAATAGAACATTTTGTCAGACCTGTTTTTGAAAAATGGTTAGAAATGGCAATACTTACAGGTGAAATTAGTACAAATCCAAACGGTCAACCATTGCCAATATCTAGATTCGAAAAATTTCAAAACGCTGCAAACTTTATACCAAGATCTTTTTCTTGGGTAGATCCTCAAAAGGAAATGATGGCATCTATAAGCGGCATGCAATCAGGGTTAGTTACGTTTCAAGATGTACAATCTAACTATGGAAGAGATGTAGAAGAACTTTTTGAACAGCACGACAGAGAATCTAGGTTAGCAGATCAATATGGAATAAGGACAGCATTTCAACCATATGGTGTTAAAATGCCTGTAGAACCAGATATACAAGGTACCGAAGATGGCGAAACCGAATAGTGGTATGAAAGAAGAAGCTCGTAAGGGCTTAGATTGGAGAGAAGAACACGGTAGAGGTGGAACTAGAGTAGGTGCCATTAGAGCTAGACAAATTATAGCTGGCGAAGATTTATCGGATTCTACTATTAAAAGAATGTTTAGCTTTTTTAGTAGACACGAAAACAATAAACAAGCCGAGGGTTTTAAACCTGGTGAAGATGGCTATCCATCAAATGGTCGTATTGCATGGGCATTATGGGGTGGTGATGCAGGTTTTTCTTGGTCAAGAAAATTGGTGAATCAAATGAAAAATGAAGATGAAAGAAGTTTAAGAGCAGGTCCTAACGATTTAAAAGTCGGAGACTTTGTAAGTTGGGGAAGTTCTGGCGGTCGAGCTAGGGGAAAAATTATAAAAGTTGAAAGAGATGGAAAAATTAATATTCCAGGATCAGAACTAACATTGACAGGAACACCAGAAGATCCTGCTGCTCTGATACAATTATATAGAGGTGGAGAAGCAACAGACGTAAGGGTAGGACATAAATTTAGTACTTTGACTAAAATAAGTCCAATTAGAGGTTTTGGATCTCAGGATCCAAATATTGAAACTATAACTCACGAGGTAAAATCTATGGATAAACAAGATAGACATATCCTCGACGTTAGTGAAACTGATGACGCTGTAGTTGTTAGTTTTGCTAAAAAAGAGGGTATAGTAGAAAATGAACTTGATGATCTAGATTTAGAAGAGTCAGGTTATAAAGACGAAGAAGATAGATTAGGCGACATGGAAGTCGTTTATAGAACTATTGATCTTAGTCGAGCTTCATTTATAGATGAAGAAAAAAGGAGAGTAAGAATAGGCGTATCGTCAGAAGAACCTGTAGAAAGGGACTTTGGTATGGAAATTCTTTCTCATAAAGAAGGAGATGTTGACATGGAATTCATGTCTTCAGGAAGAGCTCCTTTACTGTTAGATCACGACATGAGGCAACAAATTGGAGTGATAGAACAATATAAACTTGATCAGTCAACAAATAGAGCTGTTGCGATAGTGCGTTTTGGTCGAAGTGCGCTTGCTGATGAAGTATTTAAAGATGTAGTAGATGGTATTCGTCAAAATATCAGCGTGGGCTACGTCGTAAACAAGATGGAACGTGCAGCTGATAACATTAATGGTAAGCCAGCATATATTGTAGGACATAGTCCTATGGAAGTGAGTATTGTCTCAGTGCCAGCTGATCAGTCAATGGCTGTCGGTGTAGGACGTTCTAAAGATAAACCTATTAACAAGGACAATAAAATGACAGAAGTTATTGATAAAAAACCTGAACTTGACTTGGAAGAAGTTAGATCAGAAGCTGTTGTTAGTGCTCGACAAGAATTTCAAAGAAACTCAAAAGAAATTTTAGATCTTGCTACTAAACATAACAGAAGAGATCTTGCGGATAAAGCAATTTCAGATGGCGTTTCAGTTGATGAGTTTAGAGGAATATTGTTAGAAAACATTGAAGACAATAAACCTTTAGAAACTCCTGAAATTGGAATGACTAAAAAGGATGTTCGTAGATTTTCTTTAGTTAAAGCTATTAACGCTTTAGCTAATCCTACTGACAGAAGGGCGCAAGCTGAAGCTGAATATGAATTTGAATGTTCAGAAGAAGCTGCTAAAGTATACGGCAGAACTGCACAAGGTATCATGCTTCCACCAGAAGTTATGGCATCTTGGAACCAACGTGATCTTAACGCGTCTGATGATTCTGATCTAATAGCAGAAGATTACAGAGGCGGAGATTTTATTGACGTATTAAGAAATAAATCTGCTGTAATGGATTCAGCTACTATGCTCAGAGGCTTGACAGGCGATGTAAAAATCCCTAAAAAGACTGCTGCAAGTACTGCTGCGTTTATTAGTAGTGAAGGTGGTGACGCTGGTGAATCAGAAATGACTATCGGAAACGTTAGTTTAACTCCTAAAACTTTAGGTGCATTTACTGAAGTTACTAGACAACTTCTTACTCAATCATCTTTAGATGTTGAAAACTTGATCAGAGATGATCTTGCAGCTTCTATGGCAATTGCTATTGATAATGCGGCTTTAGAAGGTAGCGGAAGTTCTGGTAATCCAAAAGGTATTACTAATACTACTGGAATTAACACAGTATCTTTGTCAAGTGCTGCTGCTCCAACGTTTGCAGAAATTGTAAGCATTGAAACTGCAGTTGCTGTTGACAACGCGTTAGTTGGTGACTTAATGTACATTATGCACCCAACAAACTATGGTACTTTAAAAACAACTGAAAAAGCATCTAACACTGCACAATTTGTAGCTGTTGGTGATCAAGTAAACGGGTACAGAACTAATGTATCTGCTCAGCTTACTGTAAACAACTATGTTTTTGGTAACATGAGAGACTTGCTTATTGGTATGTTTGGTGGATTAGACATAGTTGTTGATCCTTTCAGCAACTCTAAGTCTGGTACCGTAAGGGTCGTTGCATTGCAAAGTGTAGATACAGCTGTACGACATGCTGTTTCTTTCTGTGTAGCTTCGTAAACTATATGGTGTTAAACACAAAGACAGGAGGCGTAAAGCCTCCTGTTTTTAAAAAAGGTGAAAAAATGAAATACTTAATTTTAAGAGATACAGTTGCAGATGGTGTAATTGTAAAAGCAGGTGATGTTGTTGATCTGGCAGAGGATGTTGGAAATATTTTGATCCAATATAAAAAAGCAGAAATTGCTAAAGATAAACCAAAAAAAGAAGAAAGCAACAGATCTGTCGGTTTAGAAAAGTCAAAAAAAGAAGTTAAAAAGAGATCTAAATAATGGCTTTAGAAAGTGCAAGTGATTTTAGTACTTATTTAAACAATAAAGGTATTGGAGTCACTGCAACTTTTTTTGAAGCTCAACTTAGTCTTTGGGATCAAAGAGTGGGTCTTATTGATACTTGGTTCGATATAGACTCAGGAAATTCAACAAATATTAATATAATATTTGATGAACAATATTTTTTAATAAATGAAGGTACTACAGGAATATCTTCAGTCCAACCCGTTGCTTATATAAAACACAGTGATGCTCCTTATATATCACAAGACGATAGACTTGTTGTAAATGCAATTACGACAAACGAAGGGACTCAACTAAAACCAGAAAGAACTTACTTAGTAAAAAAAGTCGAAAATGATGATACTGGTATTATTAAATTAATTTTAGAAAAACAATGAGCGAGTTATTTACTGAAACAGAACAGGATTTTGCTGGTTATTTTGATGAAAACGCGCATGGAATACAAGCGACTTATATAAATTCATCAGATACTTCTAAAACTATTAATGTAATTTTTAATAATGAATCAATAGATTTTGGCGATGGTGAAATAGAAACTAATCAACCTATGGCATATTGTAGACAATTAGATGTATTAGATGTAGTACAGGGAAATGCTTTAAATATTTCTGCAATAAAAGATATAGAAGGTAATACAATTAAATCAGCTACAAATTATAATATAACTGAAATACAAGACGATGGCACAGGTATTGTCATACTAATGTTAGAAGTAAATGGCTAATCATATAAGACAACAAATAAGAGAACGAATAGGTACAACATTAACCGGTTTGACTACAACTGGATCAAACGTTTATCAAAGTAGAGTTTACCCTTTAGAAAATTCAAAACTACCAGCTTTAATTATTTATACAAGATCAGAAAGTATTGAACCTTTAGATATGGGAAGTAATAGAACATTACAAAGAAATTTGCAGTTAGTAATTGAAGCATTTGCAAAAGGAACTTCTAATACAGATGATACCGCAGATACTATTGCAAAAGAAATTGAAATAGCAATGGCAAATGATACGACACATAATGATCTTGCTATTGATTCATTTTTAGAAACTACTGAAATAGAATACAATGGAGAAGGCGATCAACCAGTTGCCTCATTATCTATGGTGTATAATATTACATACATAACGACTGAAAATGCGCCAGATGTTGCATTATAGGAGCTAATATGGAAAAAGACAAAATTACTTTATACTCATCTAATGGAAAAGATACTATAACGGTCTTTGAAAGTGATGTTGAGAATTTAGTAGCTAATGGGTGGACTACTGAAAAGCAGTCTGGAACAAAAACAAAAACTAACAACGAGGATAAATAATGGCAGTATTCACTGGTAAAAGCGGCGTTGTACAGTTAGGATCAAATGACTTTGCGGAAGTAAGATCCTATACTATTACTGAAACAGCCGATGTAGTTGAATCCACTAGCATGGGTGACAGCTCTAAAACTTATGAAGCTACGCTTAAAGACTTTACCGCGAGTATAGAGTTATATTTTGATGATACAGATAGCAATGGACAAGTTTCTGCCACTGTAGGATCAAGTATTACTCTTAATTTAGGTCCTGAAGGATCTGGTAGCGGGGCGTATAAGTTAACTGGTACAGCTATAGTCACTTCCAAAAATATAACAGGTGCTTCTGAAGGACTTGTTGAAATGACAATTGAATGTCAAGGAAGTGGTGGATTAACAATTGGCACATATTAATGGCTGGCGTAATAGATAACGTCAAAGCTCATTTTGACTCTCAAGAAGTTAAAATTCTTGATGTGCCAGAATGGGGTGATGAAGAAGGTCCTTTAAAAATTTACGTCAAACCTTTAACTCTTGCAGAATCTAAACGTCTTTATAAAATGGCTACAAATTCTGATCTGGAAGTTATGGTTAACGCAATTATTTTAAAGGCTTTGGATAAAGACGGAAAAAATTTATTTACCATTGCTGATAAACCAGATTTTATGCATAAAGCAGATGTAGGTGTTATATCCTTAGTTGCTGCAGATATTCTGGGAAGTATACCGAGCGAAGACGCGGAAAAGTTTTAACCGAGCCATATTGGTTGACTCTATTTGCATTAGCTGATAGACTCGGTTATACAGTAAGCGATTTAGAAAATAAATTAACCGTTGATGAGTTTACTCTATGGTGTGCGTATTATGATAAGATAAATAAAAATGGCATTAGCAAAAAGTAAATATCAAATAGTTTTAGAGGTTGTTTCAAAAAGCCAAAAAGCTTTTTCTTCTTTAAACAAAGGTTTAAAAGCTGTTGGTAAGTTTGCTGCAGGAGCTGGAGCAGCGATAGGTAAATTAGTACTTGGATTAGGTGGTTTAGCAGCTGCTTTAGTTGTAGTTTTTAGAAAATCATTCAATTTTATTGATACATTAGGAAAAACTGCACTTCGGACAGGTATTACGACAAAGACCTTGCAAGCATTTCAATTAGCTGCTATTGAATCAGGATCTTCTATAGAACAAACACAAAAAGGACTTGTTAAATTTGCAAGATCAATTGGTGATGCTGGTTCAGGATTAAAAACACAAGCAGATATATTTAAAGATCTAGGCGTAGAAATAAAAAATTCAGATGGAACACTTAGATCGTTTGATGATATTCTAATGGACACCGCAGATGGTGTACAAAACTTAGGATCAGACATGGAAAGAACAAGGGTTCTTGCAAATTTATTTGGAAGAGCTGGCGCAATGATGAGCGAGGTTTTTAGAAATGGATCACAAGGTTTAGAAGAGTTTATTGAAAGAGCACAAAAACTCGGTATTGTTTTAGATCAAAATACTATAGACAAAACACAAAAATTTAATGATAGCTTATCTGTTATACAACTTCAATTTAAGGCATTAACAAATAACATAACCGCGGCGTTTTTACCTGTATTACAGGAACTTGCAACTGAGTTCGGTGCTTTTATGACAAAAATTGCAGGAGCTGAAGGTGGTTTTGCGGCTTTTGCAAGACTTATAGCAATAGATGTTTTACTTGCTATAGAAAACGTTACTTTTGGTGTTATGCATTTTATGAATATAATGCAAAGAGCTGGAACTGTTTTTGGTTTGTTTGGTGATGCAGTAGCATTTACAGAAGAAGATTTTAACGCTTTAGCAGATGCTTTTGCAGGGGCGCAACTAAAATTAGCAGAAGTTGGAAAAGAAGGAGATAGTGCATTCGCAAAAATAGCGGCAGGTTTAACAGATATGTTAGATCCTCTTGCAAAGTTTAGACAACAACTAGAACAAGATAGTAATGTTATAAAAGGTAGTTTAGTTGGCGCTATGAAATCTTTTGAAGATTCTTTAGTAACTAGTTTGCAAAATGGTAAATTAAGCTTTAAGAGTTTTAGTGATTTTGTTATAAAAGAAATTTTAAGGATCTTTGTCAGAAAAACAATACTTGGACCTATTGCAAATATGATCCCTGACTTTTCATTTAAAAGTTTTGATGGGGGTGGTTTTACAGGATCAGGATCAAGATCAGGTGGAATTGACGGAAAAGGTGGTTTTCCTGCAATACTACACCCAAATGAAACTGTTATAGATCATACGCAAGGACAAACATCTGGAGGTACAACTGTTAATTTTAATATAAATACAGTAGACGCGCAAGGTTTTGATTCTTTATTAGCATCTAGAAAACAACTTATTACACAAATAATTAATAATGCAATGCACAATAATGGAAAAATGGGTGTTGTGTAATGAGTGGTGCTTTTCCTACAAGTCCTGCTTTTAGAACTTTAAATTTTAAAGATAATAGACCAGTTTTAGTAAATCAAACTTTATCTGGTAAAAAGTCATCAAGACTTATAGGATCTCAATATTTTTCTTTTCAAGTTTCTATGCCACCAATGACTCAAGAAGAATCACAAAGTATATTTGCTTTTTTACAAAAACAAAAAGGTGGTTTTGAAAATTTTACAATACAACATCCTACAGATAATTTAGGATCAAACAGAACACAAACAGACATTTTAGTCAACGGTGCACATTCCTCTGGAGATGCTTCTATAGTTTTAGATGGTTTTGATGCAAGTACATCCGGCGTTTTAAAAGCAGGAGATCTTATAAAGTTTGCTAATCATTCAAAGGTGTATATGGTACAGTCAGATATAGATTCTAATGGATCAGGAGAATGTACAGTTTTAATATCACCGGCATTAGTTAGTAGTCTAGCAAATAATGAAGCTGTTACCGTCAATAAACCATCTTTTACAGTTTATCTTTCTAGCAATGAAATTATGTATACAACTAGCGCAAATGGTTTATATAGTATTAGTTTTGAAGTTAGAGAGGTAATTACTTAATGCCTAGAACATTATCATCAGACTTACAAACTGAAGTTTCTAACGAATCTACACAGATTGCTTTTCTTATAAAATTACATACCGGAACTGTGATCAGACTTACTAATTGGGCTTATGATCTTACTTATAACTCAGAAAGTTACGAAGCAGGCGGTTCATTGATCTCTGTTGATCAAATATCAGAAAAAGGAAAATTAGAAGTAGAAAGTATGAGTATAAGCTTTAGCAATGTTTCTGATCAAGTTAGGAGCCAAGTACAAAATGGAGATTTTACAGATATAAAAGTTGAAGTTTTATTAGGTTTTTTAAATTCATCAAATTCATTTGTAGGCGCAATAAATTATTTTACAGGTTTTATAGACACTGTAAGCATCAAAGAAAACATTGATAATAGTATTTTACAATTAAATGTGAGTACTCAATGGTCTAACTGGTCCCTAAAAAAAGGAAGATACTATACAGATGAATCACAGCAAAACTTTTCATCAGGAGATCTTGGTTTACAATTTGCAACAGAAGTTAAACCTAATTTGAAATGGGGTAAAGCATGAGTTTTTTTAGAAAACTTGGAGAAGCTGCTGGCATTGTTGGAACCGCATTAGGTATTGCTTTTTTAGCAGGTAGTCCTATAGGTTTTCCATTATTAATAGCAGCTGCTGTATTAGGTGTTACATCAGGAGTAGCTGGTTACTTAGACGCTAAAGATCAAGCTAAAAATTTACAACAAAAAACAGAAGGTATTAAGGCAAATAAGATCATTGCAGGTGGAAGAATACCCGTTATATACGGATCAAGAAGAGTAGGTGCACAAATAGTGTATATGGAAACGCGCAATAATGAAAACAAAGACTTGTTTGTTGTTTATGCGTTAGGAGTTGGTGAACTAGAAAATATAAATAGAAACAGCATAAGAATTGATGGCGACTTAATAACTAATTCTGAAAGATTTAAAGATGGTTACTATATTGGATCAGATAAAATATCGTCTGGTGCAGGTAGTTTAAATACAGCTGCACAATCAGGAAATATTACCTCTGTTTCAGGAGAAGGAACTGATCCTACTGGAGTTTATAGAATGGTTTTTAATTTACATCACGGAGCTGCAACTCAAACAGTAGATCCAATGTTAGATGCTTCTATATCAAAGTGGACTTCTAATCATAAACTTAACGGTATAGCGTATATTGCGGCAAAATATCATTACGACACAGAAGGAATGTTTAGAAATGTACCTCAGCTAACTGTGACAGTACAAGGAAAAAAAGTTTATGATCCAAGAGACTCTTCACAAACGTTTGGTAATACTTCTACATACGAATGGTCAAACAATCCTGCTTTAACTTTTTTAGATTACATTACTAATGACGAATATGGAAAAGGATTATCTGATAGCGTCATAAATATGACTACTTTTTCTGCAGCTGCAAATATTTGTGATAATACAAATAATGGACCAGACTTTAACGGATCAGAATCTGCTGTAGCTTGGTCCGGTACTTCTGGACTATCTTCTGCTTTTATCGATAATTTTTCCGATTGGAAAAAATTTAAAGTCGGAGAAAAAATTATTTTAAAAGATAATGGCGGAAATACTATAGTTAATAATAGAATAATTACAGAGGTTTATAAATATAAATTTCCTTTTGCTTCATCAAATAAATATGTAGTCGTATGGGATTCACAACACCCACTTACACAAAATTATGACATAGATGGTACAGTTGCTAATGCAAATACATTAATACCAAAATTTCATTGTAATGGCGTAATTGATCCTGATAATAACATAATAGAAAATGCTAAAGAATTACTTGCTTGCATGAGAGGTATTTTTGTTTATGTAGATGGAAAATTTGAATTACATATTGAAAACGTAGGAAGCTCAACATTTAGCATTACAGATGATCATATTATTGGAAAAGAAGGGATGGAAATAAGTTATGGTAGTAAAGACGCAAGAGCAAATAAAGTTGTTGTTGAATTTGTAAACGGACAAAATGATTTTGAGCCAGATACTATTACAGCTTTGCACAATGCTAGTCCAAATTTTACATCAGACGATGGCGGTGAAGAACTAGAAATCACTGCGCAGTTTCCTCATGTTACAGATCCTTATATTGCCTTTAATCTAGCTAAGGGTATATTAACAAGATCAAGAAATCAAATGGCAGTTTCTTTTACAGGAACGATAGAAATGTATAAGCTAAATATAGGAGATATTGTAGATTTTACTGCAGCAGGTTTTGGCTTAAGTGGAAAAGTTATGAGAGTAGCTCAATTAGAATTACAAGAAAACGGTTTAGTCAGAGTAGTGCTTATAGAATACTTTGACGTTTACTCTTGGACTGTACCACCGCAACAAAGCGTAAACGACGTAATGGATTTACCTACTATTTTTGCTGTAAAAGCTCCAACTAATTTAGCATTTACTGATACTAATTCATCATCAACAGGTAGACCTTTTATTTCTTGGGACGTTCCTACAGATTATCCTTATTATCAATATAGAGTTAATATTGTAGATAGCAGTAGCAATCAATTACTAAATACAATAGTAGATAAACATTTTTCAGATCTTAATTTTTTACCTATTGGATCAAATTACGTTGCAAGTATTACTGCGCTTAATAGTACCGGAACAGAGTCTAATGCAACAACTTTAACATTTAGCATAGCTGATAAACCAATTAAAACAAATGATCTGCAAGATGGTTCTGTTACTACTCCAACAATTGCTGATTCAACAGGATCAAGCGATGGTGTAACTACGGCTAAGATAGCTACTGACGCAATAACAGCTGCAAAAATTGCAGCTAATACAATTACTGCAAATGAAATAGCAGCTAATACTTTAACATCAACTTCTGGTGTTTTTGGTGCAATATCTGCCGATGATATAACAGCAGGTACTTTAAACGCCTCTAGAATAGCTGCTAACAGTCTAAGTATTTCGGGCATTGCTATAAGTGGCACAGCAGGTAACATAGGCGTAGCTACAGGATCTAAAACAAACGGAACAACTACTGACAATGTAATATCTTTCTATTATGGTCAAGGTACAAGTCTTACTACATTTTTATCAAGTAGTCCTTTTAATAATAATGGCACATATACTTTGTTTCAACTAGCAAATAAAAGTTTTACTACACCTTCATTTTCTGGCACAAAACCTTATGCATTTTACTGTTCAGGTAATCCTGTAGGAACTGTAGGTGGAGATGAAGAAAGTATTGCTGTTTTAGAAGTTAAAACTAGTAGCGGAACTATAGTATCAGAACAAGGTTTTGTAAGAACTGGTACACAATCTTTATCACCTCATCTTTTAGGAACAACTGCAAATTTAAGCGGAAATACTTCTTATGTAGTTTCTATATATGTAGGTATTAAAAACTTTGATCCTAATAATAGTCAATTAGGTTTTTCACAAGGTTATGTTCAAGCAATAGGATTAGCGGTCTAATGGAATATACACCTAATAATTTACCAACAACTTTAGCATATTTAAGAGATATTAGAGATAATTTACTTAAACACTCAGATTGGACACAAATGCCTGATTCTCCTTTATCTGATCATAAAAAATCAGAATGGGCAAGTTACCGACAAGAACTTAGAGATTTACCTAGCAACTATACAGATGATGATGACTTAAATTCAATTGTATTTCCAACTAAACCAGATTAAAAACATAATATAATACATACATGGCAACTCACGACTACGTTTTAGATAATCAATCCGGAGCAGATTTTAGATCAGATCTTAACAATGTTTTACAGGCAATAGTATCTAATAATTCAAGCACATCTGAACCTTCTACAACTTTTGCCTATCAAATTTGGATTGATACGACTAACAGTTTAGCAAAAATAAGAAATTCTACAAATAATGGCTGGATCACATTACCTTTTTCTATATCTGCTGATAATACAGTAGATATAAATGGTGGAACTGTTAACGGAATATCGAGTTTAAGTTTCACAAGTGGACAGACTGTTACAAGTATTTTAGATGAAGATAATTTTAGTTCAAATAGCAATACTGCATTAGCAACGCAACAATCAATAAAAGCATATGTAGATAATCAAGTCACAATACAGGATCTTGATATAAGCGATGGATCAAATACAATAGCTATTGATCTTGATAGTGAAACACTTTCTTTGTTAGGCGGAACAGGTGTAACTTCTACGGCATCTAGTAATAGCGTTACTTTTGCTATTGGTCAAAGCGTTGGAACAGGTGATAATGTAGTATTTAATCAAGTAACCTCTGCATTAGTTGGTAACGCGTCTACAGCAACAGCTTTACAAACAGCAAGAACTATTAATAATACTTCTTTTGACGGTACTGCAAATATAAGTTTTAATACAGATAAAGTTTCTGAAGGATCAAGCAATTTATATTATACAGATGCAAGGTTCGATACTAGATTAGGTACTAAAGATACTGGAGATCTTACAGAAGGATCAAACTTATATTATACAGATGCAAGGTTCGATACTAGATTAGGTACTAAAGACACAGATGATCTAAGCGAAGGATCAAGTAATTTATACTATACTAATGCAAGAGCAGATGCGCGTGTAAATTTACAAACAGGATCAAACTTAGATTTATCAAACAAGTCTACATCTGATCTTTCAGAAGGTACAAATTTATACTATACAGCAACAAGATTTAATACAGCTTTTTCTGGTAAGTCTACAAGTGATTTATCAGAAGGAACTAATTTATATTACACAGACGCAAGGTTTGATACTAGATTAGGTACTAAAGATACTGATAATTTAAGTGAAGGATCAAGTAATTTATATTATACTGACGCAAGATCTAATTCAGCGATTGATGCTAGGGTTACACAGTCTTTTGTAAATTCTTTAAATGTAAATGCTGCAAGCGTAGATGACAATTCTGTTGCTTTAGGATCAAAAACAACAGGTAATTATGTACAAGATATTACTGGAACAACTAATGAGGTTGAAGTTAGTGGATCTGGATCAGAATCATCTAGCGTTACTATAGGTTTACCAGACAATGTTGTTATTGCAGGAAATTTAACTGTAAATGGAACTACTGTTACAGTAAACACAGACACTTTGAGTGTAGAAGATCCGTTAATAAAATTAGCTAAAAATAACGATTCTGCAGATTCTGTAGATATTGGTTTTTATGGTTTATATGATACATCAGGATCACAAGATCAATATGCTGGTTTATTTAGAGATGCAAACGATAGTGGCAAATTTAAACTGTTTAAAGATTTGCAAGCAGAACCTACAACTACAGTTAATACTTCTGGCACTGGATATAGTGTCGCAACTTTAGTTGCAAATTTAGAAGGAAATGTTACGGGTACTGTTTCTAGTATTTCTAATTTTAGTACTAGTAATTTAAGCGAAGGTACTAATTTATATTACACTGATGCAAGATTTGATACAAGATTAGGTACTAAAGATACTGGAGATCTTGCAGAAGGAAGTAATCTTTATTATACTAACGCAAGAGCTGATGCAAGAGTTAATCTACAAACAGGATCAAATTTAGACTTAAGCAATAAATCTACATCAGATTTATCAGAAGGTACTAATCTTTACTATACAGATGCAAGATTTGATACTAGATTAGGTACTAAAGATACCGATGATCTAAGTGAAGGATCAAGTAATTTATATTATACTGATACAAGGGCAAATGCCGCTATAGACGCAAGAGTTACAAATACCTTTATTAATAATTTATCAGGAGTAGTAGCTGATACTACAACTGCTTTGGCTACTGCTAGAACGATTGGTGGGGTATCTTTTGACGGTACTGCAAATATAGATCTTCCTGGAGTAAATAGCGCAGGTAATCAAAATACATCAGGTAATGCTGCAACCGCAACTGCTTTAGCTACAGGTAGAAACTTTTCTTTAACTGGTAATGTTACTGCTAGTGCAGTTTCTTTTGATGGCACAGGTAATGTTGCTTTAGCAACTACCCTTGCTGATAGCACGGTAACTTCTGCTAAGTTAAGTGGTGCATTGACTACACCATCTGATCTAACTGTAGGCGGTGCTTTTACTTCTCAAGGTATAGACGATAATGCTGATGCTACATCATTGATTATTGATAGTTCTGAAAGAATTGGATTAAATGGATTAACTCCTTCAAATTATTGGACATCAGCTGACGATTTAGTATTAGGTGGTACCGGATCTGGAGTAAATCATGGAATGACTCTAGTAACCGCAGATGATGCTTCTGGATCAATTTATTTTGCTGATGGTACAAGTGGTGAGGATAGATATAGAGGAATAATATCTTATAATCATAGCACAAACTCTTTTGATTTTCATACTAACGCATCTTACGCGTTAAGCATTACTAATGGAGGAGATCTTGGTATAGGTACTACAACTGTAGACCCATTATCCTTATCTTTTTCAGGAACAGGTTTAGCTATAAACGAAGATAGTGGTACTGCATTTATGCAAATAGATAGTAGCAATGGCTCAAGAATAGATTTTGGTATAAGTGGAAGTAGGAATTCGACTATTTATGCAGATGCTAATGTTTTTCAGATTTCAAGAGGAACAGCCCATCCTATTACATTTTTTACTAATGGATCTGAAAGAGTGAGAATAAATTCAGCAGGTACATTACTTATAGGAAAAACTGCGGATAATCTCACAGATTCAGGTTTTACATTAAAAAAACGAGTTGGTTCAGACCATGCTCAACTAACTTGTGTTGGTGGAGGATCTACTTCTGTTGAAACTTATTATGTTTATGATAGTTCAAATAGCGAATTTGAATTTTTTGTAAGCTATGCTGGTGCTGTTTATTATCGTTCACTTGTTTCACTATCTGATGAAAGAAAAAAAGATAACATAGCAGATATAACTTTTGGACTAGATGCAATAAAAGAGTTAAGACCAGTAAGTTTTGACTGGAAAAATAACAAAGGAAACGACCAACTTGGTTTTATTGCTCAAGAGGTAGAAACTACATCTTTAAAACAATTAGTAAGTACATATAAAGATGAAAACATAGAAGATTGTAAAAGTTTAAATAAAGAACAAATGATACCTGTATTAGTTAAAGCTATTCAAGATCAGCAAGTTATAATAGAGGATTTAAAATCACGAATAGAAACATTAGAGAAATAATATGGCAATAAATTACACATGGGATGTTAAAACTGTAGACACTAAAACTATAGATGGTAATGCTGATACTGTTTTTAATGTGCATTGGAGATTAACTGCAACTGATGATGTTAATAATGAATCTGCTACTGTATATGGTACGCAAATTTTAGACACTTCAGACTTATCAGACTTTACTGCTTTTGCAGATTTAACTGTAAGTGACGTACAAGGTTGGGTAGAAACTGCTATAGGATCAGATAAGATCACGGAGATCAAAAGCAGTCTTGATACTAAAATTGATGAATTAATTAACCCTGTTGTACAAACAAAAACAATCGAATAAAGAACTTGTACATAAGTTATTAAATGAATACAATAACCTTATGGAAAACTTAGAAAATAAAGAAAATGCTTTGATCACATTTAACAATGTTGAATACAAAGCATCTGATCTTACAGATCAACAAAGGGGTTTAGCAATAAAACTTAGAACTATTGCTAAACAATTAAATAACTTAGAAGAAGCATATAATATGTTTTTGATCTTAAATGATGTTAAATCAGAAACTATAAATGCTTTTGAACGAAGTCTAAATGACAAGCAGGACGAAAACTCAGAAGCAAAAAGTTGATGAAGTTGCCAATGCTTTAGAAAGACACGAAAGAGTGTGCGAGCAAAGGTGGAATGAAAATTTTCGTCAGCTTGCAGATATGAAGTATGATATTAATGCTTCTACGCGTAGAACATGGCATATTGCCGGTGTAGTTATAACTTTGTTGACGTCTTTGGTCGTACATGCTTTCTTTCTCAATTAAAATGGATCTTGAACAATATTACGTTGAGATCTCAGTTTTCATAGCAAGCGTTTTAGGGGGACTTGCTTTAAAAGATTATTCCGTTTCTTTTATAAAAGGATTAAAATTTAAACTTAGCTCTCAATTTACAGAGGGAGACAAAGTTCTCCTCGATGGTGAGAAAGCTATGATCATTAAAATAGGTATAGGTACGACTGTTTTTGGAGTATACGGTAGAGATGGTTATACTTGGAGATACATAGCTAATCAAAAAATAGAATCACTTAAACTTGAAAAAATAGTAGATAAAAATTTACACGCTGATTCCGCAGAAGAAAAAGCACAAAAACTTAAAAACATATTAGAGGGAAAAAATGATTGAAAAATTCTTTGCGCCAATAAGTAATTTAATTTCTAAAGCTATTCCTGACAAAACAAAACGAATGGAATTAGAATCTCAAATAAGATCACAAATGATTGATCTTCAAAAAGCACAGTCAGAAGTTAACCTTGCACAAGCAAAACACGCATCCTTGTTTGTAGCAGGAGCAAGACCTGCTATAATGTGGATATGTGCGTTAGGCCTTCTCTGGTCATTCTTTTTAGGTCCAATTGCAAATTGGTTAGTGTGGACATTCTCTATAGATATCGTGCCACCAGACATAAATACGGAAGGACTAATGACATTGACATTATCAATGTTAGGATTAGGTGGAATGCGTAGTTTTGAAAAATTCCAGGGCGTAGCCAGAAATAACATGAAAGAAGAAAACGTAAAAGACTCTTATAAGCCATGAACAATGACGGCGTAACTAAAGATTTGATTGAAGATCTTAAAGAGATGTTAATTAAAAATGAAGGTATGAAGTTGCACCCTTACTTATGCACTGCCAATAAAATGACAATTGGAGTTGGAAGAAATCTTTCAGACAATGGCATAACCTCAGCTGAAGCAGAGCAAATGCTATCTAATGATATGGATAACGTATTTTCAGATCTTGATCGTAATATTCCTTTTTGGCAGTCTTTGCCTTATAACATTCGACTTGTACTATGTGACATGGCATTCAATCTAGGAATTAAAAAATTATGCAAATTTCATTTTATGCTTGAAGCTTTAGAAGAAAGAAATTTTGAGCTTGCAGCTGAAGAATTATTAGACTCTACTTATGCTAAACAAGTAAAAAATAGAGCTAAAAGAAATTATGATCTTATTTTAGAAGATTGTTAATAAAGAAACGAGCCGATAAAAACTACCGACTCGTTATAGGGGAAAGTTAATCAAAAAGCCCGGCTTTTCTTAAATCTTTTGTATTGTTAAAATTTCCAAAAAGATTTGTAAGATCCTGATCAGTGACTGGCTCTCCTAAATAATCAGACAAATTTTTAGCAATAAAAGCATCATTTCCTGTATAAACTAAAATGTATCTAATAATTTTAAATTCTTTGTTAGTTAATTTTACTTGTATCATGTTTTTCTCCTGTTAAAAATGTTATTAAATTACATTATTAACAATATGTAAACAATTATTTGATCTTTTTTATACTAAACCTTCTTTGTGTTGATTCTTCTTTAGCTGGTATGATCTTTGTGCGTTCAGGTTGTGCTTTATAAGTTATTGTTTTCCAAGATACTGCATAATCGCTTGTATAACCTATTTTGGCTTGTTTCAGCATGTCCATAAGCGACGTTTTTGATTGATCTATAGTTTTTTGTAACGTAGTTATATTTTCTTCTGAGGTGTTAATTATATTAATAAGATCTTGTGCATGATCAGGAAGATCAATAGTTTCGTCATTGTCTAACGGATATATTCCACGAGCATCGTTTGTATTAAAGGGACTATAATAATTTAATTCTTTGATCCTACTATCAAAATCTTGTACAAAAGGAATCAATGTATCTTGCTCCCATTTTTGATCTCTTTGATAAAAAAAGATCCTAAAATCTGTGCCATATAAAATACATAACATACACCAGTCAAACTCAGTACATGACATTAAACCTTTACACTGTATTACGCCTCTAGAATCTATAGGTACATCTTCTGGTCTAGCTGATGTAACTTTTATTTCTATTACACCTTTTCCATTACATACAACTTGTTTTCCTTCTGGTACATAAAAACCTTTTTTTACATCAGGTTTTATGACGATATTATCAGCAACACCTACAGCGTCTAAGGAACCGTTTAACGCTACATTTTTATGTCTTACTGGTTTATTTATTTCATCATAGTATTCTAAAAGACCTACTCGTTTTGCAGCAAGCTCAATTAAAGGTTTTTCTAAATAATTGCCAACTTCTTGTATTGCGTTAGCTTCTGTTTGTATATTGATCCCTTTAGATGCGTCATGACAACCTTTTAAAACCTCGTTAGGTGTTTGCCATTTACTTTTACCCATTGCAGCAGCCAATAAGCTGTTTGATATTTCGTCATCTCTTGTTAATTTACCTAGCGCTTGCTTCATAAAGCCCTCCTTTTTTTTTCTTATTATTAAAAATTACGATCATAGAATCATGCATTCCTGCACAATTATCTACTTTTTCTCCAAAAGTATTTGTGCCAATAAACTTAACACGTCCTTTTAAAAATCTTATTTCATAAGCGTTAGGAATAATATGCTCATGAAATAATATCGTACTCGTACTTACTGGCAAAAGCATTACACAAAGTTTTCCTTTTTTTGATTCAGCTATTGCTTTCTTTACAAATGCCTCTTTAAGTTTTCTACTATATGGAGGATTTATAAAATTTCGTTCTTTCCAATCAATTAACAAACCATCTTTCTCTTCTGGTATCTCGCCTATAAATAAAGGGCAAGGATCAAAATTAAAATTAAATTCTTCGTTTAATTGATCATATAAATATTTAGGTGTTTCCCAATTATCACTATGCTTTAAATTTCTGTTTTTCATTTGCCTTGACCTCTATACTTTTTATATGATCTGCGTTTGTGCTTATTCATAGATGATGTGCTGATATTTTTACGGCCTTGTGACGTTTTTTTACCACGTGATCCTGTAGTACTTTGCCACTCTACAATTTTTTGTCGTACCGCCATTATTTAACTCTCCAACATCTATAAGTTTCTTGATCTGATTTTTGTATTGAGCATTTGTACCCTACTCTGCTAAATAAAGTACGTATTACTCTTGCTTGATCATAATTATCTATAATAAAAGAATCTCCTACTTTCATAGATCTAATTGTTTCTGTTTTTCCTTTTTTATTAGGAATATCTTTTTCAATTTTCAGTGACATAATCCAACCTTTCTAGTCTGTTTTTGTTTATCTTAAAAACCTTATCAGTTTCTAAGTCCATTACAATCACTAAATTTTCATTAAGTGATCTTATAAGATCAACGTAAATACATTTACCTTTGATCTTAAATGTTCTATTACTTATTCGCACGTCTTTCCCTAGCTCTTTTGTTTCTACGTTCTCTATCGCGTATTAATTCAGGTTCTATCTCTCTCATGATCTCATGCTTTATAATTTCACGGTCTTCTGGGTTAAGCTCGTCTATGAGTACAATATCATCTATGGTAGGTGTCCACGTTTTAAAGAATTGTTTCTTTTGATCCTTCCATTCCCATGCTACTTCACGGTTAAGCTCAGTAGAATGTATACAAAAATATATTTTCATAATAACCTCCTTAAACTAAATATATTTCTAAATTCCAAAAAAATACAAAAATGATCCCAAGCAATAATAAAATAATTAAGTCTTTAGGTTCTCTCATTGACATGCCTGTATGATTTCCCATTCTTCTAAAGCAACAATTTTTGGATCCAAATGTCTATGTTGTGTTTTTTTTCTCATAAGTAGTAAATCGTTGCTAGAAACAACATGTAAGACATATTTGTTTGTATCTTTCCATTTAACTATAAGTGCTTTCATTTTTTTCTCCTGTTTAATGTTGCTAATAGTATACAATTGTTTATACTTTGTAAACTGTTTTATTGTTTACTTTTTGATTAAAGAGGTGTAGATTGCAAAACGTTGAATGTGAAATATGAAAGGAAACGGTAAATTAGACGCAGTAGAAGAAGCTTTTTTTACAAAATTTTGTAATGATCTTTATGATATGTATTTACAAGTATGTTCATTAAAAGATCTCATAGCTTGTGATTACGATGAATGGTTTAACAATAACTTTGCACATTTAAATAACTTATATAACAAAACAGTAATAAACGGAGATAAACATGAGTGAAAATCCCTTTGTGCTTGATTCTGAAGAAAACAAGTACGTTAAACATAATTATCAAAATGGTAGATGGTGTATTGGAGATCTAGAAATTGACGTTACACATATGATGATTGATCTTAATTCTATGAAATTAGGATGGTCTAGTTATGATAATGCTACAAAAAGTTATGACACAGTATGGCAACCTGATCTATATACTAAAATAGATAGACCTAGTGAAAACCATAAAAGATCATTTTCTGTATGGGTATTTCCTAAGTTTATAGAAGGGAAACAAAACTTTGATCATGGATCCTTATTATGGCAAAGAAATAGCAATAGTGAGTTCCAAGGTTTTATGGAATTAGGTCGAGTATGTTGGGAACAACAAGATAAAAACGAAGGACTATTACCTGTTGTTAAAGTTTTAAAATCATCTGAAATAGTTTATAAATCTGGTTTCAAAGCATTTACACCTCATTTTGAATTATTAAAGTTTCAAGAAAGACCAGATAATTTTGTAATTCCGACCGCACTTGATGAGTCGGACGAGTCAGGCAATGTCTCTCCTCCTGATAATAATAAAACGTTGCCTGACTCACCATTAAATACACTTGACGACGAAGATATTCCATTTTAATGTCAAGCACGGAGGATTGGCAAAGTATTGCTAAATCTGTTGCTATAGATGTATTAGGTGAACCTAGTAAAAAAAATGCAGCAGAATGGCGATGGGGTAACAAAGGAAGTTTTGTACTTAATATACAAGATGGAACATTCTTTGACTTTGAGCACAACGACGGTGGTGGCTTGTTATGGTTTTTAAAATTAAAAGGATTAAATCCTGATGATTATATAAAAAACATTACACAATTCTCCCAACCATCACCGTCACCTAATAAAAAATATAAATCCTTTACTAATAAAGAAATGCGTGAGCTACAAAATGAAGCTTTATGCTATGTTAGATATGGTGATAATTTTTGTGTTATGCGTTTTAAAGAAAATCATAGTATTAAACAAAAATACGCACCATTTACAAAAACAGATCAAAAATGGGAATTAAAGAGACCAGAAGGAAAGCTACCGATATATTTAACTGAAAAAAATACAAAATATGTGATCATAACTGAAGGTGAAAAAGCAATGCTTGCTGCTGAAAAGATTTTTGATCATGACGTATGTTGTCATCACGGAGGCGTAGGTAATTATAAAAACTGTGATTGGTCAAAATTAAAGGATAGAAACATACTTATATGGCCGGACAATGACATTGCTGGTAAAAATTTTGCTGAAGAATTATCTGATCATATAGATAATATATGTAAAACTGTAAATATAATCAAACCTCACAGAGATCTAAAAGATAAAGAAGATTTACATGAGGTTTTAGAAAGAAACATATTTGAAAATTCAGATACTGCTTTAGATTATTGTTTGTCTAATTTGATCAAAAAAAAGGTATCTTTTGAGTTAGTTCCTGTTTCACAAATAATTAATAATATACAAAAACCAAATTGGCTAATTAAAGATGTATGTGAGTTTGATTCTGTAATAGCTATATTTGGCGCACCAAAAGCAGGAAAATCTTTTGCAACTGTAGATTTAGCAGCACATATAACTACGGGATTACCCTGGAATAATTATGAGACAAAACAAAGCGCTGTTGTGTATCTTGCTGGTGAAGGTCAGCGAGGAATAGCGCGTAGGATTAGTGCATGGTCACATGTACATAATAAAAAGCTAAATGATGCACCATTACTAATTAGCAATAGAGGTGCTAGATTATTAGATGATCATGATCATGATATGCTAAAAGAAACTATTTATAAAGCTGAAGATACATACGGACAAATTGGTATGATCATAGTTGATACTTTAGCTCGTAATTTTGGATCAGGAAACGAAAACAGTACGGAAGATATGAATGCTTTTGTAGAAAGAATTGATGATCTAAAAAATACTTTTAGCTCTTGTATATGTTTAGTGCATCATACAGGTCACGGAACAAGTAATCGTGCTCGTGGATCTTCAGTTTTACCAGCTGCCGTTGACTGGGAGTATAAAGTTAGCAGAGAAGACATTAACGGTGAAATGTTTGTAAAGTTAGATCAAACATTAGTAAAAGATGGAAATAATATAGAAAGTTTAGATTTTAAATTTCAAGTTGTAAATTTACCATTTGATGATAGTACTTCTGGAGCTCTTGTGCGTATTCAAGAGCAAGACAGACCAAGACGAAAAGACTTAAATGATAATGATCTTAAAGTTTATAACTTTATTTTAGATCAGCAAAGTAATTCTGATACTCCTGCGAGCTTACAGGTTAGACATAATGAAATACTTAACGGAACAGGTTTATCAAAAAATATAGTAAATAAATCGCTTAAAAAACTAACTGAATACGATAAGATCATAAAAAAAGAACATGGTTATCAAACAAATGAATATATCAGTGAAATGTTCTAATGGTTCCCTTTTGGTTCCAAAATGGTTCCAAAAATACCGCAAAAGCATAGATATTTGGTTCCGTTCCAATGCATTTCTAATGCATGGAACCAGGAACCTATATACTTTAGGAGTTTTCTAATGGAACCAATTGAAGAAATATTAACAAACATACAGATCCTTAAAAACAAGTTAATTGTTGAATATGGAATTGATGATCCTGTTAGCTTAGTAAATAAAGATTTCCAAAAGAGATTTAAAGATGCTGAAGATCAATTTAGTAAATCTATGTCTCAAGATCGTGGGGAACAATTACAAAAAATGGTAAGTATGATGTATCGTGCTTACAAAAGTTTAGAAAATCAGCTAGAAATAGAACACATTCAAACTATTGAAGAAAATACATGGAGAATAAATCATACAGAAACAAATAAAATAATTATGATCTGTAAAAATAAAAACCAAGTAAAAAGATTGACTGATATATATAAAGGACATGTAGTAATATCTTGTGAAGAATTAATTAACATTTTTCCAAAAGAGATCATAAATATTAAAGAAACACTTAACGAAGCTGGATTAGTAAGTTTTTTTAAAAAAATAGAGTTATGACATCTAGAATATGTAAGGATTGTCTTAAAGAATTAGACATAGAAATGTTTGATCATCAGACTAATAAAAAAGGTGATTTTGTGAGATCAGTATGTCGTAAGTGTCAGCAACTTAATAGAAATATAAACTTAAGTAAAACGCCTGAGTCATTCTTAAAAAATCTATATACACAACTTAAATCTACAAGAAGAAACTCAGAATATAAATGGGACATTAGCGTTGAATATATTAATCAACTTTATAAAAAACAAAATGGTAAATGTGCAATATCAGGAGTAAATATGACTTGGCACAAAGGAAGTGGTAAGACACATTACAATATTAGTATAGACCGTAAAAACCCAGATTTAGATTATGTTCCTACCAATGTACAATTAGTCTGTGTAATTATTAATATAATGAAGCACACATTAAATGATGTTGATTTTTATTGGTGGTGTAAAACAATTGTGGACAACAAGGAAAAAGATATTTGATATGAGGTATAATATGTATGACCGTAGTTATTTCTTTCTTTTCATGTTCTCCTTCCAACTACGGTCATCTAAATGCTAAAAATAAATAAAAGAGATACTCTTAAGAAACTAAAAAAGGATCTTAAATTATTCGAGCGTAAACATTTACCTGATGCAACTATAAGATCAATAAATGAAACTTTAGAAGTAGTTAAGAAAGGTGAGATCCATGAGATCAAAACAAAGATAGATAGACCAACACCATTTACACTTAAAGGGTTACATATATTTGAAGCAACAACAAAGACTAAACATCCAATTGGTAGAGTATTTATTAAAAGAATACAAGAAAAGTATTTGCAATATCAAATAGATGGTGGTACATCTGTAAGTCAAAAAGGCAAATGGCCAATACCAATAGATAGATCCATTACTAATACCTTTGGCAATTTACCAAGAGGTAAGAAGAGATTGCAACCGACAAAGGATGATTTTTATGCAAAGATTGGAAGTACGGAAGGAATATGGAGACGTAGTGACACAGGTTTAAAACTATTAATTGCATTGAAAAAAACAAGACATTACACTAACAAGATCTTTGATTTTTATGGAAGAGGTAAGAGAATAATAGATGTACACTTTAACAAAAGAATGAATATGTATGGTAGGAAAAATGCTAAAGTATTTAAGTAGTCTGAAAGGTATACGGTTGTTGACCTGCAGATTAGCGGTTCCTTACTGGCACAAAAATGTCGTGGTTTTCGCG
>TARA_R100001440_G_scaffold45915_1_pt1 | contig 33021 bp, 45 predicted proteins | sample TARA_R100001440 | Tara Oceans TARA_R100001440 (sample SAMEA2622112) | marine metagenome | biome: marine biome (ENVO:00000447); feature: surface water layer (ENVO:00002042); material: "saline water (ENVO:00002010), including plankton (ENVO:xxxxxxxx)" | depth 5 m
TTACAGCATTGGAGGCAAAGTAATGACCAAAGCCAGAGAATTAGCAGACCTTATAGCCAATGTGAACAAAGGTAGCTCGTTAGGTAATAAGAATTTTATTATAAATGGTGCGGCACAAGTTCAACAACGTGGTGATCTAAGTATCTCTGCTGGTGTAACTAATGAAGGCTTTGCTCCAGACCGTTTTCGTGTTTTGCTTTCTAATATGGGTCAGTTGGCTGGTACGTTTACGACTGTTGCTGATGCTCCTGATAACACTGGCTTAACAAGGAGTATTAAATGGACAACAACTACACCAGAAAATTCTATTGATTCAAACGAATTGTATTCTATTAGGCATAACATAGAAGCTCAAAACCTACAGTCTTTGGAATATGGAACTTCTGATGCAAAATATACTACTCTTTCATTCTGGGTTAAATCATCAGTCACAGGAACTTTTGGAATAACTTTATATGCGCCTGACGCAAATCAAACTGTTACAAATACTTATACTATTGCTTCTGCAAACACATGGCAATATGTCACTTGGACAATACCTCCCAACACATCAGGCACAATAAATAACGACAATGGTGAAGGGTTACGTTTTATCTGGCAACTTGCTTCTGGTTCAACGTATGACGGAGGTAGTTCTAATCAAAATAATTGGATTTCTCATGTGAACGGCAGTTGGGCGTATGGTCATGCACAAGATGGAGTTGTTACTACTGACAATGCGACATTTCAACTGACGGGTTTGCAGTATGAAATCGGAGAAAAAGCTACAGAATTTGAGCATGAAAGCTATTCAGTTACCCTTGAAAAAGCAAGTCGTTACTACCACAGAATAACTTTTGATAATGGTTCTAACAGGTCTTTCCCTGCATATAATTCTTCTACAACACAAGCAATAGCTAACCATACATATCCTGTTACAATGCGTACTAGACCCACAGCCATTGAGACCAATGGTACGGCAAGTGATTATGATGTTGCTCATACAAACACAGCAACAAATTGCAGTGCTGTTCCTTCTTATAATGAAGCTACAATATTTGGTACTAGCATTATTTCAAACTGTAGTTCAGGATTAACAGCAGGGCAGGGTAGTCAACTGAGACTTAAAAATTCTGGTGCATATTTAGCATGGAGTGCAGAACTATGATATACGGAGTGTTAGGAAAAACAACAGATAATAAAGACTTATACAAAAGAACAGATGCAGATGGCAAAGTAAGAGTTAGTTGCATTTCAGAAGACCCTGAGTTTCAATCTTGGTTAAGAGCAAACAAAGACAGCTTACCTTCTGACATCAAAGCTAAAGTTGATGATGGTACACTAATAATAGAGGACGCTGACTAACTTATGGATCCTCTTACTATAAGTGCGGCTATCTCAACTGCGACTGCCGCATTTGGGGGAATTAAAAAGGCTTTCATGGCAGGTAGAGAGTTAGAGTCTATGACTCAAGACTTATCTAAATGGATGGGTGCTGTATCTGATGTAGCTAATATAGAAAGACGAGCAAAGAATCCTTCGTTACTTACTAAAGTTTTTTATAGTCAATCAATAGAACAAGAAGCAATTGAAGCGTTTGGCGCAAAGAAAAAACTTGACCAACAACGAGACGAACTCAAAACTTTTATAATGTTCACTCATGGCACTAAAGCATGGGATGAACTTATAGCTATGGAGGGACAGATTCGTAAACGTAGACAGAAAGAGATATATGAAGCACAAGAAAGAAAAGAGAAAATTATATTCTGGCTTATACTTGTTGCTACCTTTGGTATTGGCACTCTCGTTCTCGTTGCTATTGCATATGGTCTTTGGCTCGTTGACCAACGCTAGTGAGCATAGATTTACCCCTACGTTAAATAATGGACATTTAACGATATGCAGATTAAAAAAGATAGAGAAAGCACATCAGAACGCCAATGGCAGAGATGCTCATGCGTGGTGGTGTTTGTACGAGGGAGCAAATGGTAGTGGATTTCTTGAGTTGGTTGATTCATATCGTCAATGTCCAAAAGAAGTTGTTTGTCAATATGACCCTAAAGAAAAACCTCTATCAGTTAAAGATATGTTAAATGCAATGAAGGATGCTTTTAAATGACACAGGAAGAATTAGAAGAACTAGAAATAGAAGAAAAAAAACTTAGGCTTGAAAATAACAATGCCAAAGAAGACCAACAAAGATACATGGTATGGTTTTCTGCTGTATCTGTTACTGTTTATATTGGTGTACTTATGACAGATCTTGTTAGTTTAGAAAGACTTGACCACTTATCTTCTATAGGTAATACTTGGGTACTAAGTAATATGGGTATCATTGGAGCATTTATAGCAAGTAATGTATTTATAAAAAATGGAAATAGTAAATGAGTACAGTAAACAAAGCAGGAAATTATACCAAACCAACTATGAGAAAAAGATTATTTAATAAAATAAAAGCAAGCTCAAAAGGTGGTAGAGCAGGGCAATGGTCAGCACGAAAAGCACAGATGTTAGCCAAACAATATAAAGCAAAAGGAGGAGGATATAGGTGAAAAAGAAAAAATCATTAACACAAAGACAGAAAGATACTCTTAAAAGACATTCAAAACATCATTCAGCAAAACATATGGCAAGTATGAAAAAAGATATGATTGCAGGTATGTCATTCTCAGCATCACATAAAAAAGCTATGAAAAAAGTAGGGAAATAATGGCTCTTGCTAAATCACAAAAGAGTTTAAAAAATTGGGGTAAACAAAAATGGAGAACATCATCAGGTAAACCGTCAAAAGGTAAAAGACGTTACCTGCCAGATGCCGCATGGAAAGCTCTTACTCCTGCGGAGAAAGCAGCAACAAACAAAGCTAAAGCTAAGGGCAATAAGAAAGGAAAGCAGTTTGTTGCACAGCCTAAATCAATTGCAAAGAAAACAAGAAAATATAGGAGTTAAATTATGCCAATGGGTAAAGGAACATATGGGTCTAAAAAAGGCAGACCATCAAAAAAAGGAATGACTAAAAAACAAAAAACATTGCCAAAAGCATTGCAAGATAAAATAATGAAGGCAAAGAAAAAGAGGTGATAACTTCTATACTTACATCAGTAGGTTCATTAGCTTCCTCCTATCTTGAAGGTCGTACTGCTATCCAGAAGGCAGAAGCGACCATCAAGATGAAAGAAGCAACAGGAGAAATTGATTGGGATTTAGCCGCAATGAGAGCCAGTCAATCTTCATGGAAAGATGAATGGCTGACTTTACTCTTTTCAATACCTATGGTACTTTCTTTTTGTGGCGAGTGGGGTAGGCAAATAGTTACTGATGGTTTCCTTGCGCTCTCTGGGATGCCAACTTGGTATCAGGTAAGTTTGGGCAGTATTGTTGCGGCATCATTCGCCACACGAAGTGCAAAGAAATTCTTTAATCCTGTAGGTAAGAGAAAATAATGGCACATGAAAATAGAAAAAAATCATTATTAAAAAAACATAACTTATCTGGTGTTAACAAACCTAAACGTACACCTAATCATAAAACAAAATCACATATGGTTCTTGCGCAACAAGGACATGAATTAAAACTTATTAGATTTGGTCAACAAGGTGTAAGAGGTGCAGGTAAAAACCCTACATCTGCTAAAGATAAAGCAAGAAAGAAATCATATTATGCAAGACACAATGCTCAAAATGCTAAGCCAAGTAAAATGTCTGCTAGATATTGGTCACATAAAACTAAATGGTGAGGAATAAGTATGGCTAAAGGTAAAAAATCTGCATTAGCAATAGCAAAAGAAAATAAAAGAATAAACAAAAAACTCCAGGAATTATCTGCAATGAATGCAAAACTAAAAGATTATAGTTCTGTTAATAATGTTCCTTTTACCAAAGAAAGTGAACCTCAGATGAAAGCATTTTCACCTGTAAATTCATTAGAAGTTTTTAAAAATATAGAGCCGTTATCTATTGTTTCTGATTTAAATAAACAAACAATATCAACAAAAAGTATTTCTGAATTATTCCCAGTTACAAATGAAGGCAGTGACATTTCTGAGGGATCAAATGAAATAAGCAGAAGAACAAAAAGTATGTTAGATTTTATAAGACCATTAACAGGTATTGATATTGGTTCTGGAAGATTGACACCTAATATTAGTTTAAAAAATAAATCTATTGGACTACAATTTAAAATGCCATTAGGAGATTATTGATGTTTACATTATCAAATAGAAGTTTGCAAAGATTAAAAGGTGTTAATCAAGTTCTTGTAGATATTACACTTTTAGCTATTCAAAAAACAAAAGTAGATTTTGGTGTAACTACAGGAGTAAGAACTATACATACACAACAACAGTTAGTTCAACAAGGTAAATCACAAACTATGAATAGTTATCATTTATTACAAGATGATATGACAAGTTGGGCTGTTGATCTTGTTGCTTATGTAGATGGTGATGTATGTTGGGAAGTAAATGTATATGATGATGTTGCTGATGCTATGAAAGAAGCAAGTCAGCAAGTAGATAGAAAGAATTTTCGTTTAAGGTGGGGTGGTGCTTGGTCTGTTCCAGATATAGCAAACTGGGATAAGTCTATGGAAGAAGCGCAAATGTCTTATATAGATTATAAACGTAAATTAAAACAAAGACCATTTTTTGACGGCCCACATTTTGAACTCAACAAGTGAACAGCTTTCTTTTGATTTAGAAGATAAAGAACCTATTCCGTTTGAGTTTGTTCTTCCAGAAGACTGGCTTTATTTTTTATTCTGTGATGCTGTTAAAGAGGTTTGATTTGCCATCTGTGTTTTTTTTCTTCCCATTCTTTTTTTAATCTTTCTACTATTCCTTTATGTTTTGGGTTTAGCATTTGCATACCACAACCACACAATACTTTTGCAGGCGCAGGAGTAAGCTCCCAGTTGAGATGATGTATGTGTTTGCAGTGAGGACACTCACATCTAGTTCTTCCTTTTCTATCTTTGCCTACTACTCTCCATTCTGTTGGTTCTAGTTTTCTAAATTTTAAACTCATGATTGATTTTCCCCTGTATATAAATCTATACATGCATTGTCATTGTTCCAATCTAGTTCATCAGGTGGGAACTCAGGTTGAACATCATCTGGTATTGTAAATTTAATATGCACTTGGTTGTTTTGTATAGAGGATATAGTAAAATCAAACTTGTACTTGTACTGAATACTTTCACATTCTCTTAATATCATTCTTATATTTCTTGATTGTGTGGTCATATTTTCTCTCCTAGATTAACAGGTCTATCAGGTGGTGCAGTATATCTATTATAGTTATACCTCTCAAAGCATTGGTCGCCAAGACCTGTATTGGTTAAATGTTCAGCGACTTCTATACATAATGCCTTGTCTCTAAACTCTATTGAGTACAATGATCTTGGTGTTGCTTCTAATGAAATTAATACAAGAATGTATGTAATATACACAGTAATCTCCTTAATTTAGGGGGTCACTATACTATATAAAAAGTATTTAACCCCCCTGTATGGCTAAATTTCAGCCTCTAATTTGATGGGATCCCCTGCAAAAACTATGAAAGGACTAGAAACGTAGTAATTGCAGAGGATCTTTTTAGAATTGTGTTTCTGGTTCAGACTTCCAACTATTAGATTGTTTGGGTGCAGAAGAAGTATCAGAAAAATCCTTTGATGAAAACTCTAGTCCTAAATATTTTTCTTGTGTTTCTTTATTCTGATTTACCCATACAGATAAGTTTTTGTATTTGGAAGTAGTCTTGTAATTGCCATCATGAGGTTGTCTATGCACAACATTGATATGTGCTTTGTAATCTGGTCTTCCGTCTTGCTCACCTTGTTTATCACTATTAGGTTTGAGTTCACCTATTCTTTGATAGATTCCAGTGCTACTACCTTTGCTTCCGTATTGTACTGTAGCTACAATAAACTGCATGTTGGCATCTTCTACAGATACAGAACCTTGATATTTTACTTCTGTGCTATTGTTTTTAATACTAGATATAGTTCCTTTATCTTTAATATATGTATCTGTCATAATTCCTCCTATAGATTTGTGACATTGTTACTGTTGTTGACGTATTTATTGTTATCCCATTCACCTAAAAAGATATCAGCATCACAACCAAAGTGGGATAAGCCTTTGGTAAGTGCGTCAGTCATAGCTTTCTTTGGAGCTTCATCATCAAGTTTACCACGTGGGTCTTTCCTTGTTTCTTTTATCATGGGCATACAGCTTGCGATAGGCCCAATAGCTTTCTCCTTTTCGCCCACCCAGATAGTAACATAAGCAAAAACAACAGGTATTACTTCCTCTCCTCTTCTTATGTCTTTTGTTTCGTAGGTAGCGTTCCACCCCCACGCTTTCCCTACTTGACCAATTTCATCTGTCATCTTTCTTACTTGGTAGTGAGCATTGATAGTAGTTATCTTTCCACCCCATGATGCAGGTACACTCTTTGTGTAAGCAGGATTAGTAGTTGAGAGTCTATCCCATAGTTCTGAGTTTTGTTTTTGATAATCTTGTCTTGTGTTCATTTTATTCTCCTTTTATATTTACTCTTAGTGTACCTTTAGTATCACGCTTGATATTAAGAAGCGGACTATAAACTTCTCTTGCATTATCAGGTACATGTTCTAATAAAAACTTTCTTGTTTCTTTTAGTTTGCTTTGTGTTTTGTCTGATTCGTTTTTTGTTTTGATATAGTTATTTGCATCATTAATAAATGAATTGCTTTGTGACATATCAACTTTAATACCACCATTTACAGGTATCTTATCTATATCTACGTCAGTTTGTTTTGTTTTATATTTTGGTGGTGCTGTTGCTTCTGGACACTCTGGGTCAAACTTATCTACATGTTTCTTGAATCTAAAAATAGCATCAAGCATGTCTTTTTGATATCCTGCATAACTACTCACCTTTACACAATGCCATACGTTTCCAAAGATAATAGGGAAGTAGCATCCACCTATGGGGTAGTAGTATTCAACAGTTGAAAAATTTTGGTGTAGAAGGTACAGATAGAATTGCATCTGCGGCATGTATGCTTCTATTGCTTCATCTATATTCTTAAATCTCATACCCAAAGCACTGGTATGTTTAGCTTCTACAGCACATAGTCTACTTGAACCATCTATACATACATCATCAAGATTGCCACGCATAAATCCTTCACTAAATAATTGTCTTGGGTTTATATTATCTATCTTGTTTTGTTTCGCACATTCAGTATGTTGCTTATAGAACCACTCAATATTAAATGCTTCTGTTACTGTACCTAGTTGTACTTGGAATACATCTGATAAGTCTGGGTGTTTTACTTGCCCAGTTTTTTCTTTCCAGAGATCATACCAATCTCCACTCATAATTTTAGCAACATCACTGCCACCAATATATTTGTTGCGGTCTTTCTCTGCCGCAGTAAGTACTACTGTCATGATTTGTCCTTTCATGTTTGGTGTCAGAACACATGGGGAAATATTTTTTTTTTACACAGGCAATGGTAAAAGTCATATGTTCTGACAGATTAAGACTAATTGCAAGAGTGCAATAAGTCAAGCCCTTAATTTACTGGGATAATTTAGCTAGCCAAGTTTCTCCTGTTTTGCGAAATGGATCAACAAAGGCTACTCTATCTCTTACCATACACCGCAATGCATAGATGTTACTATCTTGAAGTATTGATTGTGTCCAACCTTTAGGCTGTGGAAAGTACTGACAATTTTTTATTACAGTACGAACCATATGATTGACCATATCCATTGGGTATTCTGATATTATTTCTGCTGTTGTACTTATAATAGCATCAACATTTTTATCTTTATCAAAGCGTAACACACATGCTTTCTGTTTCATTATGTCCTGAACTTCTTTTTTGTTGTACTCTTCAAAATACCAATCAACCATCTTCATTATTTCTTTGTGTGATTCTAGATTGGTTGGTGTGTATTTCATTTCTAAAGGCTTACCCATATAGCCAGTGAACTCAACACCTTCAAGTCTGTTGTGTGCATAGCGTAGTGCAGTCAATAGATTTTCTGTTGCTTTCATTGGGTCTTTGTAGTCACATAAAAGCATACGACCATCTGCTTCATCATAATCTTTAGTCATTTTAATTCCTTTCTGTTTTTGTTTAGTGTTGGTGCTGTGTATTTTTCAAATACATCTTGGTTCATTAATACTATTTGTTTTATATTTTTTCCTCCTTCACTCTTTTTAAATATTGCTATGTCATTATTTTCTAATACCTCCCAAATGTTTGGGAAGCGTGATTTCTTATTTACATTTCTGTACTTACACTCAACATACAATATTTCTGTTTGTAAGCTAATTGTTATATCACTGCGTAAGTCTGCTCGTAGGTGTCCATGCTGTCCACTAGCTATCTGCTTTGCACATACAACACCAAGAGAATCCAGCCATTCTTTTATTTTGTTTTCGTGGTAGTTCCCTTTGCTTTTTTCTTTGGAAGGCATTTGTCTTTATAAACCTCTCTGTGTTTGGCTATTAGTTCTATAGCATCTTTAACTTTTATTGCAGTTGTATACCTTAACTCTACTCCTCTCATGTTTCTGTAGTAAGTAGAGTAAGGTATACCTGCGAACTTAAATGCTGAAGCTAGATCCACATGTGTGGTTTGCGATAGAGTTTCTAGTTGTGCTAAGTATGTCTTCATAATAACTTGTTGTAGCATTATTTTCTTTTGCGTCAAAGATTATTTGTTTATTATGTTGCAATACTGCACTCCCTTTTTTATTAATACCATAGGTATTGTAGATACCAAGAGCAAAAGCATGACTATTATAACGTGTAGAAACAATACAGTTATGTTTATGTTCTAAAACATTAAGAACACTACTCACATATGAAGTTTCTTCTTTTGCAAGTTCCATTATTCTTTTATGTGTTGTATGATTTACACTTCTTGTTTTGTCTGGATATTGTTTATTTAATAAAAATATAGAAGTTAGTATTTTTAATTGTCGTACTGTTAGTATAATATTATATGCCTGTTTTATTTCATGTAACATCATAATAATTTTCCTTGTGTTGTGATTGGGTTTGGATTCCATTTTATATCTACAAGACCATACGTTTTTGTCTTGTCAAATTTATCTGTAAATGTACCTCTTGGTGTTAAGTATTTTAATTCGTCATAACTCACTGACATTTCCTGTCCTTGACAACGTATTACAATACCTGCTTTTGCATCGCATGCTTTCTGCCATTGTGTACTTCTTATAGATACAACACCATGCCAAGTACGCTTTACTTTTATTGGTTTCATTCTATTATTACTCCATGATTTGCTGAAAAGTTTTTTAAGTCCTCTTCAATTTTGTGTTCGTTTTGATATTCCATACCTTCATGTACCATACTTATAAGTCTATCCTGTTCTTGTTTGGCACAACCTACTAGTAATTCCTGTTGTGGTATTTGTTGGTTTGGAAAAATAACTTTACCCAATTTTACAACATCATCATGTGATAATTTACTCATTGCTTTTATTAGGTTTTGTATGTTAATAGTTGTGTTATATGACATCATGTTATCTCCCTGTCTGTTGTCATTGTTTTGTGTTTGGGAACTTGGGTGGGCAAATTAATGCCCACCCTTTTTTTATATTTACGTTTCTTATTTTGATTTATATCTTTTGGTATAGTTCTTAATTTAAATTGTTCTGCAATAGATTGTGTCATTTTAGTAAGTCCATTGTTTCAATAAGTTTGTTACTTTGGCATGCCTTTTGTTACTGTCATTTATCCTAGCTACTGGCGACTCATTACGATAAGCATTTTTATCTTCTGATGCAGGAGTATGTGTTGCCCATTCAGTCATAGCATTGTATGTAGCCCAAGCATTATGACCAAGCTCTTTACGATAGTCTCGTAATAGTCTTGTTAGAATTGTTACTTGTGTTTCATTTACTTTACGTTGACCATTTACAATATCAGTACATAAATATTTACGAAACATTTGCATAGCCTGTTGTCTTGATTGTCCTGATTGTACCATCTTATTGTATACATCTTCACTCTTCATAAATATTTCTGATGAGTGTTTTGTGTTTTCAAGTAAGCTGTTATAGTTTGTATTTGCTGTATGTTTAAGAACAGAACCTGTAATCGCTTGACCATACATCATTCCATTTAGGCATATTAAACGCATAGCAAGGGCTTTGATCGCCAGTTTCCAGTTGCCACAATATGAATTGTAGAACTCCATTTTGAAACAAACAGTATCATTTAAACCAGAACGCACATCAAAGGATTGATCTGGGAAATACACTTCTCCTCTTAGCTTGCGTCCATTCTCATAGACTCTGATGTTGGGTATGACTTTACCTATATGTAGTTTCTCAGCTACTTCAAGAACCTTGTTTACTATTGGTTCATGTAGCTGTTCAACATATTTAGATTTATGTTCACCAACAACACACATATCTCTTGTGTTAATTAGTTGTCTGCTTTCTTTGTTTTCTACAGTATGTTCAACACCATCAATAGTTATAGTTGATGTACAATAGTTAGCCCATTTTACTGGGAATGTATATTCTTCTGGGTTGTGGTATTCTTTAGCATAGATTTTATCTAGCAAAGGTTTAGTTGCAATTGTATTGTCTAGTGGCATTGTTATCTCCATTTTAGTTTTGTGTTAGTAATTTAGTTTAGCATAAAAAAAATATTGAATAAATAATTTTATTTATGCTGATTGAGTATGTATTGTTGTCGCAATATTTTTTTTCTGGGCGCATTCCCCCTTCCTGTGCAATGGTTCAGAACTGAGTACAAAAATAGCACAACCTAGCTATAAGCTAGGTTGTGCGGTTGGTTAGAGTAGGCAACCTATAAACACGATTGCTGTTATTAGGGTGATAAAGAAGGTGAACTCAATCACCTCCTTTACCTTCCAGTTAAGGTTACTATACCATTTAAGCATCAGTTGTCTCACCCATTTTAGCAGACTCTGCTTTAGCATCTTCTAGCATCTTGGCGACTGTTGCAAACTCAGTGCTATTAGCTTTCTTTTCGTCTGCAGTCTTTAGGCTTGATGCTTCGTTGCTGATTTGAGTCAGTCTTTTTTGGAGTGACACTATGTACTGATTGGCTGTACGTCTTTCATCTGCCAATTTCTTGGTACGTTCCTCAAGCTCCTTTTGCTTAGTCCAGTGCATGTAGTCATAGTTGAAGAACAGTTTGAAACAAGCTAGCATTGCCAATTCACATTCCATGAACTTAGGAAAACCTTCTCTGTTGTTCTCAAAGACAGCCCTCTCTCTTTGGAGTTTGTTGTCGTCCATGATTGCTTGAGTGTCCTCTTGCACCTCATGTGTGTAAGTATTGACTGATTTGTACTTGTCTGTACTGTCTTTGTCCTGAATACTTTGACGATCTAGGGCTGTTTTCATGTGAACTATTGGCGATTGATTTGCCTTTGTTCTTATATTTACATTGTAGTGAGACAGTACATTCAAGATTGGGATATAGAATCGTTCACCCCAGTATGTCCTTTTACCTACAGGGTCATACTCTACTGGTAGGATTTGCCCTGTTTTGATGTCATACTCCTCACTTGTTACAGTGTTGAGTTGGTAGTCACCACAAAGCTCTTTGAACTGTTGATATACTAGCCAAGTGATGACATTGTCAGCAGGTCGCTTATCAGTGAATGCTAGTATTGTTTTTATTGTATTATCTATTTGTTTAGTTGTATATTCCATTTGTTAGTCCTTTCATTTAGAAATATATTTGAAGAAGTCTGAATACATTTTATCCAAACTATGGGAACCAAAGGATTAATAAACCCTTTGGGTCAACCAAAATCGTATGCGACAAACGGTCAGCACCTTCTGTTAGGTGCGAACGGCTTGTTGCTTCTATTTTGGTTGAGGTCGCCCACTTGCCTGCGACCCTTGTCCATAGGGTTTATTGAGCCATAACCCACAATGACCCCCATCAATCCACGCAGGAAGACCACTTCAAGTGGGCTTACAAGTACTAGGGATTGTTGGGCGTGTCGCAGTGGGTACAATCGCTAGGGAGTTTGATGATGATGATATGAAATATAAAAGCTGTCACTCTAACAGCTTTTATCAAGTATTCGCATCATGCGAATGAATTTCTGTTATTATGGTATTGACATGGTCTTTTGGATTAGCTTAGAGTGGGCGCATGACAGTACCAGTTAAGAGCAATTTAACCCAGAAGCAGACAGCTTTGGTGGATACGTTAGTAGCAAAAGGCTGTAGCATAAAACAAGCATCAGAAGAAGCAGGATATGCTAAAGGTGAATCAGGTAGAGTGTCAGCTATGAAGGCTTTAAAGCAACCACATGTGCAACAGTATATGATGAGTCAAGTTAGCAATGCGATTGGGATTAATGCTACAATAGCAACAGCAAAGATAATGAAGCTAGCAAATGGAGCTAAGAGTGAGTATGTACAGCTAGAAGCTAGCAAAGATATACTAGATAGAGCAGGGTATAAAGCTACAGAAAAGCACATGCATTTACACGCAGGTGATATAAAGGTAAACATAGATCTAACTTAGCGTAGGGCTACCCAAAACATTAACCCATGCAATATGTAAGTAGTCCTACTCAAACATTTTTAGCTAAAAAGGTACAACAATAACAAAATGAAATTAACACCAGAAGAAAGAAGAATACTTAGGATAGTTGTTAAGAAAGTGCATTTAAAGCATCACCCAGAACAATTTTGTACTGATTATGAAGCTGATAAAATGATAGCTACAATTGCTGATAGCACTAAAGAAAAGCTATTAAAGGTAGGTAAAGATCATAATGTTGATGCTTTATGACTGATTTTAAGTACAAACCTGATGGCAAGGTGCTTAAAGATTTTATGAAAGACTCTACATTTTTTAGAGGTATTCGTGGCCCTGTTGGTTCTGGTAAATCTGTTGCTTGTTGTGTTGAGGTATTTAGAAGGGCATTACAACAGGAAAAGAATAAAGATGGAAAACGCAAAACAAGATGGGCTGTTGTTCGTAACACCAATCCACAACTAAGAACAACAACAATTAAGACTTGGTTAGATTGGTTTCCTGAGAGTGTGTGGGGGAAGTTCCACTGGTCTGTTCCCTACACACACCACATTCAACAAGGTGATTTAGATATTGAGGTTATCTTCTTAGCCCTAGATAGACCAGAGGATGTAAAAAAATTATTATCTCTTGAAGTTACTGGTGTCTGGGTAAATGAAGCAAGAGAAATACCAAAAAGTATTATTGATGCTTGTACTATGAGGTGTGGTAGATTCCCTTCTATGCGTGATGGTGGTGCTACTTGGTCTGGTGTTATTTGTGATACCAACGCACCAGAAGAAGATCACTGGTGGGCAATAATGTCTGGAGAAGTTCCTGTTCCTGATCACATTCCTATGGAACAGGCAAAAATGTTAATCAAACCTGATAACTGGATGTTTTATGTACAACCTCCTGCTATGATAGAAACCCTTGATGATAAGGGTGAAGTAGATAATTACAAGGATAATAAGAAAGCAGAGAACACAAAAAACATGCTTGGTAGTTATTATTCTAATCTTATTCGTGGCAAAACCAAATCATGGATTGATGTATATGTTATGAATAGATTGGGTACAATACAGGAAGGAAAACCTGTATATCCGCAATTTGTTACAGAAACACATATAGCAGAGGAAGAAATACCTATTGCTATTGGTGTGCCTTTGTATGTTGGCATTGATTTTGGTCTTACACCTGCGGCTGTATTTGGTCAGAAAGTAAGAGGGCGGTGGTTAATACAAGCAGAAATTGTTGCAATTGATATGGGCATTGTGCGATTTGCAGAATTGTTAAGACAAGAAATAGCTACTCGTTTTCATAACCTTGAAGTTAATATTTATGGTGATCCAGCAGGTGATTTTAGAGCGCAAACAGATGAATCTACACCATTTCAAATACTAAGAGGAGCAGGATTAACTGCATATCCTGCACCAAGTAATAGTGTTGATTTAAGATTAGAGTCTGTTTCTTCCCAACTTACTAAAATGGCTGATGGCAAACCTGCTTTTATGATAGATAGAAGATGTCAAAGTTTAATAAAAGGATTTCAAGGTGGCTATGCATATAGACGTATGCAGGTATCAGGAGAAAGATATGCTGACAAGCCAGAAAAAAATATGTTTTCTCATATTCATGATGCTTTACAGTATTTAATGTTAGGTGCAGGAGAAGGTAGGCAATTAATTTCTGGACAAGCACCCCTAAAATCGTTTAATGCTAGAGGTAGCTTTGATATTTTTCGTAATAGACAAGTAAAAAAACCCAGACGAGAAGGGTTATGGGCTAGAATGTAAAGGAGATATCTATGTGTTTAGGCGGTAGAAGAAGACAACCAGAGCCAGAACCAGATCCAGAAGTAGAAATTGAGCAAGAATCTCAAGAAGAAATTGTAAAACAGGAAACAAAAAAAGCCAAACAAGATGCTTTACAAAAAATAATTAGTAAACGTAGGGGTGGCACTGGAAGAAGGTCTTTAATTACTGGTACTGGTGGTGGTATTGGTTACTTCAATAAATATTTTGGAGGAATAGAGTAAGTTATGGACGATTTAATAGCACTAAAATATCTTGAAAAGTATGATAAAGCAAAAGCACACAGGCAACATTTTGAAGATTTGTTTGAAGAGTGCTATGAATACGCATTACCTCAAAGAGAGTCTTTTTACACTGAATCAATAGGCGAAAGAAGGGATGATAAAATATTTGACGAAACTGCTGTTGTTGGTGTACAGGAATTTGCATCCAGATTACAGTCTGGATTAGTTCCTAACTTTGCAAGATGGGCAGATTTCACAGCAGGAAGCGAAGTGCCAAAAGAGGAGAGGGATGGTGTTAATAACGACCTTGATGAAGTTACAGAATATGTTTTTGAAGTTATTCAGAACTCTAATTTTGGACAAGAGGTTCACGAAAGTTTTATGGATTTGGCTGTGGGTACAGGAGTACTTCATGTACAGGAAGGTGATGCTGTTAATCCTATTATTTTCTCTGCTATTCCTTTACCTCATGTGGTTTTAGATACAGGGCCAGATGATAAAATAGATCATGTGTACAGAGAAAGAAAAGTAAGATTTGAAGATTTGCCAATTTTATATCCTAATGGTACATTTACAGAAGAACTATTACGATATACAGAATCATCACCAGATACTAAAACAAAAATACTAGAAGTTATTGCAAGAGATTACTCACAAGTAAATGAAGATGTGTTTTTGTTGCATGTTATAGATACAACTACAAAAACGTGTATACGCAAAGATTTATTTAGAGGATTAGGCTCTAATCCTTTTATATGTTTTCGTTGGTCTAAATGTGCAGGTGAGATCTATGGACGTGGGCCATTAATTAACGCATTAAGTGCAATTAAAACTACTAACCTTACTATAGAACTTATACTTGAAAATGCACAGATGGCTATATCAGGCATATACCAGATGGATGATGATGGAATTATAAACCCAGATACCATATCTTTAGTTCCTGGAACTGTTATACCTAAAGCACCAAACTCTGGAGGCTTACAACCTATAAGAGCCGCAGGTTCTTTTGATGTTGCCAACTTAATTCTTTCAGATATGAGGCTAAATATTAAAAGAGCTTTATATAATGACATGCTTGGAAATCCAGACCGTACTCCTGCAACTGCAACAGAAATAGCAGAACGTATGGCTGATCTTTCAAGACGTATTGGTTCTGCTTTTGGAAGATTGCAAGCGGAATTAGTACAACCAGTATTACAAAGAGTTGTGTATATACTAAAAAAACAAGGACGCATTGAATTGCCTACTGTAAATGGTAGACAGGTTAAGATACGTTCTGTTTCTCCACTCTCACAGGCACAGGCAAACCAAGATATTTCATCAATGGCAAGATTCCTGCAAACTGTAGGGGGTACATTTGGCCCTGAGATGTTGAATATCTTAATTAACTCTGAAGAATCAGCCGCTTATCTTGCTAAGAAATTTGGTGTACCAGATAACTTGGTTAGGGATAAAGTAGAGCGTGACCAGATGATTCAGCAAATTCAACAGATGCAACAGATGCAACAGCAGATGGCTCAAATGCAAGGAGAACAACAGATTGCCGCAGAATAAACAGACTAATTTAGGTATTGATGGATTTCCCAGACCACTTGAATTAGAAAAACAAATAAATGCTAACATTCATACTTTGTTTACAAGCCCTACAGGAAATGCAGTTTTAACATATCTTAAAAGTATAACAACACAATCTATACATGGTTCTGCTGTTACTAATGATGTCTTACGACATGTTGAAGGGCAAAGATATATTGTTGGTTTAATTGAAAATAGAATGATAAAACATGAAAGGAATAAAAATGGCTGAAGAAACAACACAAGAAACTGTAGAAACAAATGTTTCACGTGAAACATCTGAGCCTACACGACCAGAATGGTTGCCAGAAAAATTTAAAACAGGAGAAGACCTTGTTAAATCTTATGAAAACCTTGAAACAAAACTTGGGCAAAAAGATAAAGATATTCGTGAGCAAGTTTTGGCAGAAGCGGAAGCCAAACGTTACGAAAATCGTCCAGAAAAAAGCGGTGATTACACGCTCCCCAAAGAAATTGACGAAGCGCAAGCGGTAGATAATAATCTTCTACAATGGTGGGCAGGACAAGCATTTGATAATGGCTATAGTCAAGAACAATTTGAAGAGGGTATAAAAATTTATGTTGATGCTATTGATTCTTTATTCCCAACAGAAGAAGAAGAACAAAAAAAGTTAGGAGATAACCATAAAGAAAGAATAGATGCTGTTGGTTTATTTTCTAAGAAATACTTTCCAGAAGAATTACATAATTCTGTTGCTAATCTTGGTACATCAGCAGATGGGATAAAAGTTTTAGAATATGTAATGAATCAACAAAAAGAAAATTCATTACCAGTAGAGGGAAGTCAGGTAGCAGGAACAGTAAGTTTAGAAGAGTTACAAACCAAAATGAAAGATCCAAGATATTGGAATCCTTCTAAACAAGATCCTGCATTTATTAAAGAAATTGATGATGGCTTTGCCACTTTATACGGCTAGAAATGTAATTTGTAAAAGCGGAAAACTATTTTTAGTAGAAGCTACATATCATGATATTCCATATATTGCTAATAATTTAAGAGAAGAAGACGAGAAAGAATTAGAAATGTATGATGCCGCACCTTATGAAGCTATTTATGATAGTTTCGTAGAATCAGAAGGAAAGGTATATACATTAATAGATCACAATAAGCCTATTGCTATGATGGGTGTGTGTCCTATAAATAAAAATATTGGCAAAGTTTGGTTTCTTGCTACTAAAGATTTAAATAAATATTATTTATCTTTTTTAAAAAAATGTCCTGAAGTCATTGATATTTTACAAGGGAATTTTAAAGTTATTTTTAATTTTGTTCCTGCTGATCATAAAAAAACTATGCGTTGGTTAGCATGGTGTGGGTTTGTTTTTGACATAGAAAAAAAGTATTTACATAATCAACATGAGTTTTTGCAGTTTTTTCGTTGCAATGTAGATGAAAGTATGTCTTATAATACAAAGTCACAGCCTATTTATCATTGAGCAACCCTTTTGGATAATTGCAATGAGATGACCCTAAATAGACAACTGCATAGACGAAGTAAAATTTAACTGTAAAAAAGGAGATATACTATGGCAAATAGTATTGACACAGCTTTTATCAAACAGTTTGAATCAGATGTGCATATGGCTTACCAAAGAATGGGGTCTAAATTGCGTAATACTGTAAGAACTGTTGGTAATGTAACTGGAAACACAGTTCGTTTCCAAAAAATAGCAAAGGGTTCAGCGTCTACAAAGTCACGAAATGGTTTAGTGACACCAATGGAATTGGCGCATACTACTGTTGAAGTAACAATGCAGGACTTTTATGCGGCAGAATATATTGATAAACTTGATGAATTGAAAACAAATATTAATGAACGTCAAGTTGTTGCTCAATCTGCGGCGGCGGCTCTTGGTCGTAAGACTGATGAGTTACTTTATACAGCTATGGACTCAGGTGCTAATTCAACTCAGATACATGATACAGGTTCAGCACTTGCAAAAGCAGATTTATTATCATTATTTGAAACATTTGGTACTGCAAATATTCCAGAAGATGGGCAAAGATATTTGGCAATGCATCCAAAAGGATACGCAGATTTGTTTAACATAACAGAATTTGCTTCATCTGATTTTGTTGGAGAGCAAAACCTACCATTTGCAGGTGGCATGACAATGAAAGAATTTTTAGGTTTTAAGATTTTTTCAACTGCCGCTATTACAGCAGGTAAGAATATTGCTTATCATACATCTGCTGTTGGTCTTGGTGTCAACAATGATGTATCAACAGAGTTGAACTATGTGCCAGAAAGAGTGGCACACCTCGCAACCTCAATGATGTCAATGGGTGCTGTTGTTATTGATGACAATGGTATCTATGAAGTCCTTGATAACAATTCATAAGGAGATTCAATATGGCTTTTAGTGCATCAGGATTATCAAGATTAGCAGGAGCATCAAATCTGAATTTGTGGGCATATACTACAACAGATACTATTGCTACTGTTAATAGCGCTAATTACTTTAATGATGCCGCAAATATGTTAGCGGTTCGTGATGTAATTATTGTTGCAGATACAAATACACCTACAACAAATTTTTGTACGGTGTTATCCAATAATGGTACGGCAGTAGACGTATCTGATGGTACTGCAATAGCAGAAACAGATGGTGACTAAGGAGTGGGGGGAGAAATCCCCCTAAACCACTATGACAAGTACAGTAGCAGATTCAGCGTTAGATATATGTAGTAGAGCATTTGTTCTTATTGGAGCAGATACAATAACATCATTTGATGACGGTTCAACAGAAGCGGTTGTTGCAACAAATATGTATGAAGATATTGTTAGGACAGCATTATCAAATACAAGATGGAGGTTTGCAACAAATCAAGCAACATTAAATTTATTATCGTCTGCACCAACAGGGCGATATGATCGTGCATACCAATTGCCTTCTGATTTATTAATGCTTCATGCTATTACTGTGAATGATCATTTAATTGAATATCAATTATATGGTGATAAAGCATATGCAAATACTACAGCAACAGATTCATTAATAGCAGATTATACATTTAGAGCAGGGGAAGATAAGTTTCCCAGTTACTTTACTTTAGCTGTTGAATATTCTTTAGCTGTTGCATTTTCAACGTCTGTTGCTAGAGATGCGGCAATGGCACAACAAATGATGGTTATGGCTCAACAAGCAATGGCTAAAGCTAGAAGTTTAGATTCTCAACAACAAACAACTAGGAAATTAAGTACATCAAGGTTTGTTACTAACAGGAGGTAGTTATGCAAAAGGTTCGTATTCCTGTAACAAATTTTCAATTTGGTGAAATAAGTCCTTCTTTAATTTCAAGAACAGATACACAAATTTATACAAACTCAGCACAAAGATTAGAAAATGTTTTTATTCGTGCAGAAGGTGGTGTAATTAAACGTGCAGGATTACGATATATTTATGAGTTTGATACTTCTGTAGAAGATACTTCTTTCACTATAACTGTAACAGATTATGCTAATATAGCTACAGGTTCTAAAATACAATTTTATAAAGATGATGGTACATTAATTACTGTACAATTTGAAACGGCAGGGAGTTCGTCACCAAGTGCTTCTGTAGGTAATACACATTTTGTAAGAGCTAATACAGACAATAATACAACAGCAGATAATTTATTTACTGCTATAAATGCTATAAGTGGGTTTACAGTATCAAATCCTGCATCAAATGTTGTTACAGTTGTAAGAGATAATCCTCGTTCTGCTACATATTTAACGGTTACTTCTACAGATACAACAAGATTAGCGGTAACTAATTTAAGTGGTGGGACAAAACAACAAATAAGATTGTTGCCATTTATATTTTCAGATGATGAAAGATATTTAATTTCTTTAGAACATCAGAAAATTAGAATATTTATTATTGATTTTTTGGCTAATGGTACTTCTTCATCAGGTGCAGTATCTTTAATACAAACAATTACAACAGATGTGGATGGCGCAACAATTCCATTTACAGATAGTTATAATCAAGAAGTAACATACGCACAATCTGGTGATGTTATGTTTTTAGCTCATCAAACATTTATGATTAGAAAATTAACAAGAACAAGTTTAACTACTTTTGCAGTAAGTACATTTGAATTTGATACACGATCAGATAATAAAAGAGTATTCCAACCTTACAATTCGTTTCAAACATTAGGTATGACAATTACACCAAGCAGTGCAGATTCTGGAACAAGAACTATGACAACATCTGCGGCTTATTTTGATATAACAGGAAGTCAATCAGGAGGTAATTATCCAGATTCAACACATATTGGTTCAAGGTTACGTATTCATGGTATAGAATATGTGATCACATCTATCCAATCAACAACACAAGCAACAGGTACATTACAAGAAAATATATCTGAACAGTTGCAAGCAGATGCATTTAGAACAGTTGAAGGTTCCAGTACTGTTTTTATATCTCATGTAGGGCATGGATTAGCTGTAGGAGATTCTATTACAATAGAAAATGCAGGTGCAGTAGGTGGTATTGCTATTGGTAATTTAAATGGAGCTAGAACTATTGCGTCTGTTGTAAGTGTAAATGAATACACAATTACAGCAGGTGCATCTGCTACATCATCTGCTGATGGTGGAGGTGCGCCAAAAATTAAATCAGCGGCGGCTACAACGTCATGGCAAGAACAATCATATTCATCAGTGCGTGGTTATCCTGCGGCAGTTGCCTTTCATGAAAATAGATTATGGTTTGGTGGTACACTAGGAGAACCAGATGGTTTATGGAGTAGTCAATCAGGAGAATTTTTTAATTTTGATGTTGGTACTGCATTAGATAATGAATCAATACAAATCAAATCAAGTACTGGTGAAATTAATACTATTAAACATATTGTTTCAAATAGAGATTTGCAGGTATTTACATCTACATCTGAGTTTATTGTTCCTGCTTTTGACCAAAATCCTGTATCACCAACAAATGCTATGATTAGAAGACAAACACCTTTTGGTGCAGGAAATGTAAGACCTTTTGTATTTGATGGTGCTACTATATATGTTCAAAAAGAAGGGTCAATAGTAAGAGAGTTTATTTATTCAGATGCAGAAGATTCATATGTTGCTAATGCAGTATCTACAATATCATCTCATTTAATTAAAAATCCAGTACAAATGACTACATTACAAGCCGCAATAGATAGGGCTGAGTCATATGTATTTGTTCTAAATATAGATGGAACTATTGCAGTATTTAATTCAAACAGAGCAGAGAAAAGAGCAGGTTGGTCAGAATTTGTTACACATTCAAATGGTGCTTATCATTCTATATGTACTATAGATGAAAAAGTTTTTGTTGTAGGTAAATACGACAAAGGAGATACAACAAAAAAATTAGTACTAATGGAATTTGATAGTTTGTTTAATTTAGATATGTCAAAAAAATATACAGGTAGTTCTGGTGTTTTTGATGTATCATCAGAATTTGCAAATGGTGCAGTTCTTGAGGTTATAGACAGAACAAATTATGTTGGTCAATTTACAGTAGCGAGCGGAAATATAAACGTATCATCAGTAGACAATGATTTAACATCCGCAGAAATTGGAAGAAATTTTGATGTTAATATTAAAACAAATCCTATTGATACAATTAGTAACAAAGGGCCAGTTACAGGTGAGCCAAGAGCAATTAGCAAGGTAATACTAGATTTAAATACTACATTATCTGTTAGTGTTAATGGGGTATCATTAGGTGTTTTACAAGTAACAGATGATTTGTCACAACCTAAAACGCCTGTTACTGGGAAAAAGGATTTTAATTTACTTGGTTATGGTAAAGACCCACAAGTTACAGTCACACAACCTGCACCTTTAAGTTTGCAAGTTAATGGTATTATTACGGAGGTTATTATTTAATGGCTATTGGTTTTGCATTATTAGGTTTGTTTGGCGGTATACAAAAAGCTAAAGCAGAAAGAGAAGCAGGAGAACAGCGAAGGAGGTCAGCTTATCTTAATGCTATTGAAGTAGGCTATCAAAAAAAACAAGCTGAAATACAAGCAATACAACAACATAATTTTCGTTTACAAGAATACGCAATAGCAAAAGCATCAAATATTAATTTTGATAGTTTTAGAAATGTAGAAGGCGCTTCTGTTGATGCTTATTTAAAACGAAATGAAAGTACTGCATATGGTGATATTACTAGATTAGCAAGTGATAGAAAATTACAGTCTTTACAATTAAGCAGTCAACAAAAAAGATTGCGTGAAGAAGGAGACTATGCTTTAAGAGCCGCAAAAACGACAGCATTTTCTACTATGATAAATACAGGAATGAATTTTGGCAAAACGTATATGGGTTAAATAAATGGCTATTAAAATAGAACGCTCAAGGTATCAATCTCAACCTATACAAGTTGTTAAGTATGGGGATATGGCATCTTCTGCTAATCAAATTGCTAATGCTTGGGGTAGTATTTCTTCTACATTTTTTAAAGAAGCGGCAAATGTAGCTCAACAAAAAGGTGAAGAGGAAGCCAGAAAACTTACAAATGAGCAACTTTCATTTTATAATGAAGATACAAATTCATTTGAAAATTTAAAAGCACCAAAACATTTTGGTTCTATTGGTGCGCAAGCCTATGAAAATTTAGCAAGAAAAAGATTTTATCAAAGTATTGATAATGATTTAAAAGCTAAATCATCTGAGTTGTTTGCTTTGCACAGTCAAAAACCTAATGGTGCAGGTATTATTGAATCAGAGTTTCAAAACTATATTGCAAACATACATAAAAATGCAGGTGATGATAATGAATATGCTAATTATGTAAAAGATGTTGGTGTTGCTTATCTTGGTAATATATCTACTAGAATGTTGCAAATAAATGTAGAAACACAAAAGAAAAAAAATTTAGAAGCATTTAGTCAAGAATATGAAGATGCAAAAAGTGCAATAGCAAATATAAGTTTTAATGATTCAGATAAAGGTAAAAAAACTATAGATATAATAGCTAATATTAATTCTATGATAGGTGATTTAGCTAATTCATATTCTGAAATTAATGGAAATTTATTACAAAAAACATCATTTAAAGAATTAGCATTAATATCTGGTGTTCAAGGATTAAAAAATTTTTATTCAAATGAAAATAATGCACAATTACAAGATGATATAAATCAAGCATTAACAACTCGTACTGTTTCAAAAAATTCTAATTTACCTGAGCAAATACAAAATATGCTTAAAGGTATTTTAAATTTAAATCCAACACAACAAGAAATAAATTCAATAAAAGCATCTATTGCAAATATAACTACTGATATAAGAAATTTAAGTACTGAAGATTTATTTGATATTACAAACGAATTTTCTATTGAATCAAATAATATAATTAGAAATGCGATAGATAGAGTAACAGAAGGTGTAAATGTTTTAAATTCAAAATCATTAGAAGATTTAATATCTGATGATTTAAATTTTGATAATGTTTATGAAAATTTATTAAAACAAAATTCAAATTTTGCTAATCTTACAACTGCTGTTTACAATAGTTTAAAGTCTTCTTTTGATTCACAGGTAAACGCATCTTTAATAAGTAATTGGACACAAAGTTTAAAAGGTTTAGATAAAGAAGAATTGAAGATGTCTTCTATGTATATAGGAGGTAAAAGATCTTTAAGTAGTTTGCAACAAAAATTAAAAACATCATCAAATATAACAAAAGTTGATATATCTAATTTATCTAAAATTAAAGATGTTTTATCAAAAAGAGGTGGGCAAGGTACTTTAGATAGTGCGGCAACACAACTTAATAGTACTGCTTCACAAATACCAACTGTTTCAACAAATTCAAGTTATGCAAATGCTTTACAAAGTATTGTTGATGGAACAGCAAATACAAGTGATACAAATGTACAAACTGTAATGAATGACATCATAAGACAAACGACAGGAATTAATCCAGATGTTAATATGAATGTATTTTTTAGAAGTCCAGCAAGTGTAGGTGGAGAGGTTTCTAATCAAATAATAGACACAATTGCAAGCACAGGTCATTTACCTTTAGCATTAGTTGAAAATTGGAATAATTTTGGAAAAATTAATTATTCTAATCTTGGAGAAAATAATGTTGTTGCTTATGATACTTTATCTAAATGGTGGGTAAAATTATCTAACAATGAAGAAACAGCACATATAATAAATAATATGTATTCTTCAGATAAAAAAGCATCAATTCGTGCAAGTTTAGATTGGTTTAGTTCTGTTCAAGAATTTTTAAGTGAAAGTGATCCAAATTATAATGATCAAATAGCAAGTGCTTTTGATCAATTATTACAAAGAAATACAAATGAAGGGTATAAAAGTATATTAGCTGAAAAAATAGATATGAATTTTACAGGCAAACCTCCATCTAGAAATGAAATAAATAAACAATTAAGAGATTTAGTAGAAGCAGATTTAAATAATATGCTTGGTGATAGTGCTGTGCCTGATCCTTATATTTATAATTATGCTACATCTTATGTAGAGTTTTTATTGATGCATAAAAAAGACGGTGTTTATCCAAATGAATATTCAGATGTAAGAGAACAGCTTGTAAAACAATTATCATTGTTAATAGACCCTGCTACACATCTTATGATTTTGCCAGAGTCACGTGGTAAATTTCAATTATTATCTTTTGGTTTAGCAAATAGAATTGGCAAAGTAAAAACAAAACGATTGCTTACAGAAATAGAAACAGAAGTAGCACAAATAGACCCTAGTCTTGAAGGAGTACAATTTGATTCATTAGATTTATGGCAATCAATTAATAGAATAGATTTAAATAACAGTTTATCAAATGTTCTTGAATTTGCAGGTCAAAGAAGAGATTTAATTATTTTTGATTCTCAAAGTATTGTGTCTGGGTTATTTAATTTATTTTCTGACAAACCAGATGACACTTTTGAGCAAAAATTAATGTTAAAGCCTGTAGATACAGGAGATCCTGGGGATATGATTTTTTCTGTTGTTCTTAGAAAAACATATGCAGACGGCAAAATTATTGATTTAGATATTCCTTATACTGAAGATGGTGTAGAAAAACCATTAATGTATAATGTTATGGATTTTAAAGATTTAGGTAAACCTAAGGATAATGCATTTTTTGATACATTAAGTGTGTTTAATTTAGGTGCTACATTAGGTGCAAATTAATGAGTCAAAATTTACCTCGTTTTGATTTTAATAGAGATTACGTTCCATCTTTGCGTAGTAACCCACACCATATTAGGACATACTATGATAATGGTGTTTATAGAAAAAATCCTACATTTGGACAAACAATATCTGCATCATTTGGATATACATATTCACCGTTAGCAAACTGGGCTGTTGCTCATAGTGATCCAGAATATACACGTGTAGACCAAAATTATTTAAATAGCGAAACATTTAATAAAGCTATAGAAAGTTTTGCGCCAGAATATCATTCATATTTAGCAGGTGCTAATAATGAAAAGCATATGAAATTTTTACAAAATACAATTATACAAGGACAACAAAGAAGAGAAATACTTTCAGACTCACCGTTGTTTTCACAGTTTGTTGCAGGATTTTTTGATCCTGTTAATTTTATTGCGTTGCCTTTTGGTGGCCCTGCTCTTGGGGTAGCAAGATCAGCAACAAGAGTAGGAGCAGGAGTTGGTGTATTAGTTGCAGGACAAGAAGCTCTAAGAATACCATTTGATCCTGATGCTTCTTTTGAAGAGGCCTATTATTCTATTGGTTCAGGTATTTTGTTTGGTGGTGCAATGGGTGCAATTTTTGGTGCAATGCCTAAATTGCGTAACCAAATAGAAACAAAAGCAAAAAAAGAAGTTATTGAAGCTAATAAAATTTATGATGATCCTGATTTTCAACAAATTGAAATGCATAAACAAACACGAATTACAGACCCAGATAAATTAGGTTTAAAACAAAAAACAAGTGAGCAATTAAAAATAGATATTGAAGAATTTGATGCACAAATAAAAGGTGCTACAAAATTAAATGATAGATTATCACAAGCAATAAAGTTTTTTAAAACAATAGAAAAACAACCTGATGGTTTTAAAAGTGGAGAATTAAGTTTACCAGTACAATATGGAAATTTTGAAAGTTATTTTAAAGCTATAAAAAAATTAGCATTAGCAGATGCGGTTAGTTTAAAAGCGGCTGGAGATACAGGGTTCTTAGCGGCAAAAAGAGCTATAATAAATAATTGGGAAAGAAAAAATAAAAGACAAGCACCTAATAATTTAAAAGATGAAACTATTGTTGCTAATAGTACTGATGATTTACTAAGAACTTTAGCAATAGGAAAATCAAAAAAAGAAGTAGAATTACTACAAGAAATAGCAGGTTTAAAAAATAAATTAAGAGATCGTTTAAAAAAAGAAGTAAATAGTTTAAATGCAAAAGAAAAATCTCAAATTGTAAGAGATTATATAAATGCTAGAAAACTTCCTAATAAAGATAATTTTGATATTGTTTTACAAAAAGATTTAGAAAACCTTATTGAAACCCCTGTATTGCCTTTAGTTAAAAAAGTTTATGAAATGAAAGGCAAAGTTTTAGAAGCAAATGCATGGAGAGGTGACAAAGAATTTAATGATATTGGTGTTCGTTTTATAGATGTAAATGGCAAAAAACAATTTATGAAATTAACAAATCGTGAGCATTTAAGACCTTTATTTGAAGGTAATAAATTTATACCACAAACTGATCCACAAGGAAACAGACTTTCATTAACAGGTAATCATACAATAGATTTTAATAATGCTAGAAGAATGGCTGAAAATAAATTAGGCAATCAAATTCAAAAAAACAATACACGCATTGCTGAGTTTCAAGATAAAATACAACAATTAGAAATAGAACAAAGATTAAGATTAAAAGAAAAATATGAGTTTGATATTAATTATGTATCAAATATGTTTACAGATGGTGTTTTAAAGTGGGCTTACAATTCTATACCTACACCCATGAAGACAATTATATCAAGTAAAGTTATACCTAATCCTGTTAAAGAAATGGCTTTAAAATTAGCTAATGATTATGGCATGGCTTATACATTTCAAATGGCAGGAAGAGCTTTAGGTGGTTCTGTTTTTATTGCTAAAGGTCAGCATGTTGGTGAAGTTATAGCACTAAAAAGAGATATGTTAGATATTTGGCGACAAGATAGATTGCAAATTTCTGATTACCAAACATCAGATGCTATACTTACAATTAAAAAAACAGTAAGAAATTATACAGGAGCTAAAGGTGGTTTCAATAAAGCAGATGAAACCTTTGCTGATTTTTCTAAAAGAATGACAAATCATTATATTATAAATAATACAGATGATTTAACAGCAGGAGAAAAAAGTGCTGTAGAGTTAATTAAAAAACATTTCCAACGACAAGAAGCAAAATTAGTTAATGAAGGTCTTATAGGGGATTCAAGACCACTACAAGCAAAACAAGATATAATTAAATCTGATATAGCCAGAATAGAAGATATGTTAGAAAATGGTGTTTTAGTTTTTAATGAAAAACAAAATAAATTTATTCGTGTTGAATTGAAAAAAAATACACGAACATATTTTGTTAATCAAAGATTACCTGATTTAAATAGAAGAGTTAAAAATTTAGATAACGAAATAAAAGTAGTAAGAGAAACAAAAGGTGCATTAGAAAACTTTTTCCCTAGATACTGGGATAGAGAAGCTATTAAAAGAAACAAAGATAGATTTATTAAAATACTAGAGCAGTATTATATAGGTAAAAAGTATGTTTATTTTAAAGGTAAAAATAGAGATGTAACAGAAAAGTTACTTACAGTTGATGAATCCAAACAACGAGCGCAAGATGTGTATAAAGAAATTATGGACATGAAAGATGTCATGGATTTTGAAGAAGGTTTTTTTGGTGCTAATGTTTCTAAACATATGCGTCATAGAAAAATAGATATACCAAATGAATTAGTTAAAGATTTTATTGTTACAGATATACAGGCAGTAGCTACAGCATACGCACATAGGACAATGCCTATGTATGAAATGAAACGTAAATTTGGTTATACAAGTCAAGAAGATTTTATAAATGAAATTACAGATCGTATGGTTATTAATGGCAATACCCAAGAAGAAATAAATGAAGCTGTAATGAACATGGCAGTTATGTATGAAAGGGTTGTGGGTAGAGTAATAGACAGTCCAGACAAAATGTCATTTGTTACATTTAATGCACTTAAAATAGCGGCACGATTTAGTTATTTAGGTCAGGCAGGTCTTGCGGCAATCACAGAAGTAGGTGCTTTATTTCTTAATCATGAAATTAAAACTATAAGAAATAGTTTATTAGATTTTATGGACGATTCGTTTGCAAGAAATATGTCTAAAAAAGATGCTCAGATAAATGGAGAAATGGCTGAGATTGCAATGGGTCAAGCTCATATGCGAATTGAGTCTGGTTCAGATAGACCAAATATGTTGAATCCTAGTTTCTGGGATAAAGCACAACATTTATTTTTTATGGGTAATGGATTAGGCCCAATTACACATATACTTAAATGGTGGGATTCTATGGCAAGGGGTCATACAATAATTGATTATTCACTTAAAGTTAAAGATGGTACAGCTAAACCAATGGAAATATCATGGCTTGCTAAATATGATATTGATGCAGATACAGCAAAATTAATTGCAGATAGTCCCCATAAAATGGGACGAAATGGTACTAGATATGCTGATGTGTCTGAATGGACTAATGATATAGCAAAAGAAAGATATGGGGGTGCTTTATCAGGTGGTATAATGAATACTATTATGATGTCAACACCTGCTGATAAACCAATTATGATGGATGGTAGAGTTTATGTAAAACATAGTATTGCTAAGAAATGGGGTTATCCAGAAGATCCAAGAGTTAAAGGATATTCTCGTATGGAAAGTGGCATTCTTTCTGCACCTTTTCAATTTTACACATACGCTTTTGCCGCGCTTAATAAAATAACTGTTGCTTATGTTTCTGGTCATGCAAAAAATAGAGCATTAACAGCAATGATGTATATAGGATTGGGTTACTTTGCTGTTAAAATGAAAACGCCGTCTTGGGCTTGGGACAAAATGGATTATGAAGATAGATTTATGAGAGCTTTTGATCAATCTGGAATGGCGGCATTATATTCAGATATTTATTATACTTCTATGCATACGATTAATGCATTAGGTGGGCCTGATATTGGTCTTGGTTTTATAAATCCTAAGTTTCAAGATACACAAATTGGAGCTTTAGTAGGTATTACAGGCTCTGCACCTTCTGTTGCACAAGATTATTTTCTTGCATTGCAAGAGTTTACTACAGGAGATACAGGAAAAGGCATGAAGGATATTTTAAGTGCTACTGGTATTTCACGGTTTTATTGGTGGAGAGATTCAATGCAGGAGCTTGGAAGGACTCTTGACAAAACATTTGATTAATTATCTAACGAAGGTATGATACAGGCATGACAATAAGTACAGCAGACAACACACCAAGAGTGTCATATACAGTGTCACAAGGAGCAACACAAACAGCATTTGCTGTACCTTTTGAGTTTTTTGCAGATGCAGATTTAAATTTTTATGTTGATGGCACTAAGAAAACATTAGCAACTCACTATACTACTTCTGCTAATGCGCAAAATAATCTTGCTCATTCGTCTGGCACTACAGGTTATATACACACAACAACAGATAATAGTATTACTGGTGCTACTGGTGGTAGTACAGTTGTCATTACTAGAGATATAGCATTTGCCAGAACTACAGATTTCCCAACAGCAGGTGCTTTTGATGTTGATACTCTTAATACAGAGTTAGATAGAATTACTGCTATTGCTTCTGATTTAGAAGATTTAGCATCACGATCAGTTAGACTTCTTGATTATGATAGTGAAGTTTCTATGGAGTTACCTGCATTAGCTTCAAGAAAAGGAACTGTTTTAGGTTTTAATGCAACAACTGGTGTGGCTGAAGCAGGGCCAACGATTGCAAATGTAAATTCATTATCTGCTATTACAACAAACATAAATACTTTAGCAGGTATAAGTTCTAATGTTACAACTGTTGCAGGTATAAGTTCTAATGTTACAACAGTAGCAGGTATAGCATCTAATATTTCTTCTGTTGCAGGAGTAGCTTCACTTATAACTAGTGATTTTGTATCTGACCTAAATACCTTGGCTACCAGTGATATAGTTTCAGACTTAAACACTCTAGCCACAAGTGATGTGGTTAGTGATCTTAATACTCTTGCAACAAGTGATATAGTAAGTGACCTAAATAAACTAGCAACTGATGACATAGTTTCTGATTTAAATACATTAGCAACTACAGATATAGTAAGTGACCTCAATACTTTAGCTACCTCTGATATTGTTACAGACCTTAATCTTTTGGCTACAAGTGCTATTGTAGAAGACTTAAATCTTTTGGCTACAAGTAGTGTAATAGCTGATATGGCTACTCTTGCAGGATCAGGAGCTAATCCTAATATAACTACATTAACTGCTAGTGGCGAGATAGTGGCGGCATCTTTGGATATTTCTGGCAATGTTGATGTAGATGGTACATTAGAAGCAGATGCTATGACGTTAAATGGTACAGCTATAACAACTACAGCTACATTATCTACAGGTATATCAAATGGTAATCTTCCAGTCTTTACTTCTGGTGTTGTTGATGATGATTTTCTTAGAGTGTCAGGTACATCAATAGAAGGCAGGAGTGCTTCAGAAGTTCTTAGTGATATTGGTGGACAAGCCTCTTTGACTTTTGGAATTAGTAATACAAATGCAGTGAAGGTGGATAGCTCTAGTGTAGCAGATGATGAGTATGCTCGTTTTACAGCCAACGGATTAGAGAGTAGAAGTACAGCAGAAGTATTAAGTGACATTGGTGGTCAGGCTTCACTAACCTTTGGCATATCAAATACCAATGCAGTTAAGATTGATAGTGCTTCTGTTGCTGATGACGAGTACGCAAGGTTTACAGCAAATGGTTTAGAAAGCAGAAGTACCTCTGAGGTTATATCTGACATTGGAGCAACAACGGCAACAGCCGCAGAAGATACAGCCACAGCCTTGGCGATAGCGTTAGGAGGATAATATGGCAAACGCATTTAAAGTAATTACAAGGGATGTATGTCCTGCCAGTGCAGGTTTACCTGAAACTTTGTATACAGTACAGTCAGGAAGTACGATAGTTGTTCTGGGATTGACCTTAGCAAACGTACATACTGCACAGGTTACAGCTAGTGTTACTCTTGTAAGTACAACAACACAAACATCTCAGACACAGAATACTACTGCACATATTATTAAAGATGCACCAATACCAAGTGGAAATAGTCTTTCAGTGCTTGATGGAAAAATAATTCTTAATGTTGGTGATATTATAAAAATTGATTGTTCAGTGGCAGATAAGGTTTCAGCTATCATGAGTTATATGGAGCAAACATAATGGTTGGCTATTTAACTACATTTCCAAGAGAAAGACTTACACAAACAAGAGATACTTTTACAGCGACATCTGGGCAAACTTCTTTTGCGACTTCTGGCTATACCGCAGGAGGACAAATGCTAGATGTATATCTCAATGGAATTAAATTAGTAGAAGGCTCTGCAAACGATTTTACAGCTACCAATGGGTCTGATGTTGTTCTTGCTTCTGGTGCTAGTACTGGGGATATTTTAGAGGTTGTGAGCTTCTCAACATTTGAAACTAATGGTGGAGTTTTCACTGGTGACTTTAGTGTAGATAGTCCTACGTTTAAGGTGGATAGTTCTAATAATCGCATAGGTTTGGGAACAGCAAGCCCAACTGCACAACTCCATATTGTTGGTGATGACACAAGCAATCAGGTTATTATAGAAAACACAGATACCTCTAATAGTTCTGCACCAGACTTAATGTTGTTAAGAAAGTCTACAAGTAGTGCGGCAGATAATGATGTAATAGGTAGAATAGATTTTGCAGGGCTTAATGATGCCAATGAGCAAATAAACTATTTTACTATTTCAGCAAGGATAGATGATAATACTGATGGTACAGAAAATGGTATGTTGCGGTTACAACATATTAAGGATGGAAGTTATGTTGAGCCAGTTGTTATAGATGGTAGTGGTCAAGTAAGTGTAGGTCACGATGCTCCAACAGCCGTTTTAGATGTGAGGCGAGGCGATGCAGATGGTAAGATAGCAGAGTTTCATACTAGTACAGGGTTTGGCATTGAGCTAGGTTCAAGTCAAACTTTGGCATATATACAAGCAGGAAGCAGTCAATCACTCAAGTTTGAAACAAATGGTTCAAATGAACGTATGAGAATTTCGTCAGGTGGAGATTTGTTTTTAGGTACTGGAGGTAGTGCTGTTAGTTCTAGTGTAGAAGGTATATCAACTTTGCATGTTGATGACGATTTCTGGATACTCAACATAGGAAATAGTAGAACAACAAGTCAACACGTTGTTCGTTTTTATAACGGAAATGGTTTAGTAGGAAGTATATCTACAAATAGTTCTGCAACTTCCTTTAACACAAGTTCAGATTACAGACTAAAAGAAAATGTAACGACATCATGGGATGCTACATCAAGATTAAAACAACTTAAACCAAGTAGATTTAATTTCAAGGCAGACAAAGATACAACAGTGGATGGCTTTCTAGCACATGAGGTAAGTAATGTAGTGCCAGAAGCAATTATTGGTGAGAAAGATGCCGTTGATGAAGATGGCAAACCAATTATGCAAGGTATTGACCAATCAAAATTAGTACCACTTCTTGTAAAAACAATACAAGAGTTAGAGGCTCGTATTACAGCATTGGAGGCAAAGTAATGACCAAAGCCAGAGAATTAGC
>TARA_R100001440_G_scaffold64237_2_pt1 | contig 32977 bp, 27 predicted proteins | sample TARA_R100001440 | Tara Oceans TARA_R100001440 (sample SAMEA2622112) | marine metagenome | biome: marine biome (ENVO:00000447); feature: surface water layer (ENVO:00002042); material: "saline water (ENVO:00002010), including plankton (ENVO:xxxxxxxx)" | depth 5 m
CACCCGCAGATACGCAGTGTGTGGTTGAGCATTTCAACGGTGATCGGGACAGCGTGCGGCGCCAGGCTGTGCTCTATGCTCTGGATGGCGTGCGTGCCTTTCTTTAGTCTAAACGGGGGCCGGCACGTTATTCAGACCATAAAAGTCCTGCCTGAAAAATCGACACTTGGCCCATCAGATCTGTTGTGTTTTAATACTGTTCAAATATACAGGACATGACCAGTCGTCGGTCCGAAAAGATATCACCGCATTCCGGCAAATCAATACGAGGCTTTGGCAATAATGGAAGACAACCGCAAAAAAGCGTTGGGCGCAGCACTGAGCCAGATCGAACGCCAGTTTGGTAAAGGCGCCGTCATGAAAATGGGCGACCAGCCGCGGGAAGCCATGCCGGCTGTCTCCACCGGTTCACTCGGGCTGGATATTGCATTGGGTATTGGTGGCCTGCCTTACGGGCGGATCGTCGAAATTTACGGGCCTGAAAGCTCTGGTAAAACCACGCTCACGCTGCAGGTGATTGCCGAAGCCCAGAAAGCCGGTAAAACCTGTGCCTTCGTGGACGCCGAGCATGCGCTGGACCCGGTCTATGCTGAAAAGCTGGGTGTTGATGTTGACGAACTGCTGGTGTCTCAACCGGATACCGGCGAGCAGGCGCTTGAGATTGCTGACATGCTGGTTCGCTCCAATGCGGTTGATGTCATCATCGTTGACTCGGTTGCAGCGTTGACGCCAAAGGCGGAAATTGAAGGCGAGATGGGCGACTCCCACGTTGGTCTGCAGGCGCGTCTGATGTCACAGGCACTGCGTAAGCTGACCGGTAACGTCAAGCATGCTAACTGCCTGATGGTCTTCATTAACCAGATCCGTATGAAAATCGGCGTTATGTTCGGTTCGCCGGAAACCACCACCGGTGGTAACGCGTTGAAGTTCTATTCATCGGTGCGCCTTGATATTCGCCGCATCGGTGCAGTGAAAGAAGGCGACGAGGTCGTGGGCAATGAGACTCGCGTCAAAGTGGTTAAAAACAAGGTATCGCCGCCGTTCCGCCAAGCGGAGTTCCAGATCATGTACGGCAAGGGTATTTATCACATGGCCGAAGTGGTCGACCTGGGCGTCAAGGAAGGCTTTGTCGATAAGGCCGGCGCCTGGTACAGCTATAACGGCGACAAGATAGGGCAAGGTAAAGCCAATGCCTGCAAGTTCCTGGAAGAGCACATGGACATTGCCCAGGAAATCGAAACCAAGATTCGCGAAAAGGCAATGCCAAAGCCGGAAGCTAAAGATGCGAAGGAACCTGCAGCCGTTAGCGAAGAGGCGAATGGCGAGCTGATCTGACCGGTTACGGGTTCGGATTGAGATACCTAGCGTAATAGCAGTGTGTAAAGCCGACATCGTCATGGTGTCGGCTTTTTTGTTTTGGCGCCGCCCGCGCTTTGAATGGCTGCCACAGGTACTAATTGCCAAAGTATTGGGTGGTCAGGCAATCCAGATCGCATCCGGCGAGTGGGTGGCGTTACACTGAGTGGGGCGGTAAACGAAAGTTGATGTCAGGCATGGAGGCAGCCAGTGGCTGAACAGCGAAAGAAATTACTGGTCGTGGCTCACGCGCCATCCCCCAATACGCGCACTCTCAGAGACGCCATTGCGCGTGGCGCGTCCAACAGCGAGATCGAAACTGTTGATGTCACTGTGCTCGCGCCGCTGGATGCAGGGCCGGACGATGTGCTTGCCTGCGATGCCATTATCCTGGGTACCACGGAAAATTTGGGCTACATGAGCGGGGCGCTGAAGGACTTTTTCGACCGCAGCTACTATCCGTGTCTCGAGAAAACCCAGGGCCTGCCCTTTGCCTTTTATATCCGTGCCGGCCATGACGGTACTGGCACACAGCGGGCTATCGAGTCCATTACCACCGGATTGCGCTGGCGTTTGATGCACGAGCCCTTGCTCTGTCGTGGTGAATATCAGGAAAAATTCGAGACGCAGTGCGAGGAGTTGGGGCTATATCTGGCTGCCAGCCTCGATGCGGGCCTGATCTGACGAGAGGTGGGGCTTGCGGGCTTTTTCCTGATACGGGAAATTGTTATCCCGCCAGGCGGTTATAAAATCCCTCGATTCTGGAAAGCGCGTTGTCCACCGCACGCGAGTAACTGCTTCGGCTTTCGCAATAGCTGAACTGGATGCCTAGCCGATAACCTGTTTGATACGGATAACTGCTGACCACGCGGGCCGAAACCCGGGATTCGGAGATATATTTGCCGGCGAAGTCGAGCAGCAACCGACACCCGTTTTCGAGTGGGCGAGGGGACAGAACGGCGACGCCATAGCGATTGATGTCCAGGCACAAAACGTCAGCTTGTGATTTCTCTCGCCCGAGAAATCCTTTTTCTCTCAGCTGAACCTGCAAACACTGGGCTTCGTAACGCGTCTTTATTCTGCGGTCTCCAGAGCTTATTCCCATACACCGGTTTCCACTTCATTGTCATTGTTGTTGTCGAGCTGCCCGGAACACATTTGCGTGGCCCGGGTCTTCATTTTAGATGACCCGGGCTGGATAAAAAACGTTCAAGTCTGTGACTGTGACCCCGGTCTCAAATGGGGTGCAAGCATCGTTCGGGTTCAGGCTGACGTGTCCAGCAGCTTGCCACGCCGGTCTTCTGCTGCAACTGGCGCCGCACTGCGGTGGTGGAGCAGAGAGGGGCTGCGTCGGGAAGAACGCTTGCGGCGGTCTTCTCCCTTGAACTCGGCCTGCCGTTTTCGGCGATCAGGACGGAGTCTCCGGTCTGATGACTGGCGTCTTGGTACTGGTGGTGCTTCCGGTGCCACCGGAATGCGTGGCCCGCCACTGGTTTTTTTCTGATCCAGTGTACTGAGGCTGTAAGGCGACGAGCGTGGAATATCCATGGTAATAAAACCCTCACGAATGATGGCCGGCCGCCGCCGGTTCATCATCAATTCACAAGTTATCGTTGCTGGGCTGCGTTCTTTTTATAGAGCTGATATTAACCAATAACGGCAGGATTGAGCAAAACTTGAACACCGTTGCATGCTCGTGATCCATATCGGTATGGATTTGGGGGTGTGTCTAAACGACTGCGGGTGGACGAGCAGGGTTTCACAACGCTCATTACAGGTCTGACTTCAATGGATGCCGCCGCCAATTGCAGAATAGAGAAGCCTTGGATGGCGACAGAGCAGCACACACCTTCTACAATGGCCCCTTATATTTTCTATGCTTTGTTATTCACTCTGAATTTTCCGATAACAGGACGGCGCCTTGAAGTCATTGCCACTGAATCAGCTTTACAAGAACTGCGTCATCAAGGATTTTCCTTTTAAATCGACTCGTCAGCTGGAGCCATTGGAAGAAATCGTCGGCCAGAACCGGGCCCAGGAAGCGGTCAGGTTCGCGCTTGCGATGCCTCATGGCGGTTACAACGTGTATGCAGTTGGTCGTGACGGGCTGGGTAAGCGCACCATGATGCTGCGTTATCTGGAACACCATGCCGACAGGGATACCGAAAGCTTTGACTGGTGCTACGTTGCAAATTTCGAAGATCCGCGCGTGCCCAGAGTGTTGCGTTTGCCGGCGGGTGAGGGGCAGACGTTAAAGCAGGACATGGAAAAGCTGATGACGCGCCTCACCAAGGTGATTCCGCAGACTTTCGAAGGCGACAATTTTTTGGAGCGCGCAGAGCAGCTCAAAACCGACTTCAGTAAAAAGCAGGATGACCAGCTAGAAAAGGTAGCGCTGCAGGCGAAGCGCAAAAAAGTCAGTTTGTCGGTGACCACTCCCGGCGGTTACCGGCTAGTGGCGATGAATGGGACCGAGCCGCATACCCAGGAAACCTTTGCCGAGCTTACCGAAGCCCAGCGCGATAAGTTCGAAGATACGATCAACAAACTCGAGAAAAAACTGCGGGCAGCCTTGCGTGCTATCGCGGAGCTGGAGCAGGAATATACCGACAGTCAGCAGGCACTGAACGAGGAAACGCTTGAAGGCATTGCCGGTCATCAGTTGGAAGCCCTGATCGCTCGCTACAAAGGGTATGATGAGGTCGTGAGTTATCTGCAGGACGTGCGCAAGGATCTGTCCGATAATCTCGAAATTTTCCTCGAAGAGAGCGAAGAGCAGACAGCGATTGCCTATGCCTCGCTCGATCGTAAAATGCCACGTCGCTACCAGATCAACTTGCTGGTCCATCACAAGGATCAGAGTGTTCCGGTCATCGTTGAGGATAATCCGACTTACCACAACATGTTCGGTTACGTTGAAAATGTCACCTTCAAAGGCACGGTGTTCACTGATTTCTCACTGATTCGCCCCGGTAGCCTGCACAAGGCCAATGGTGGTTATCTGCTGATGGATGCGAACAAGGTGCTGGAGCAGCCGTTCGTCTGGGATGGCCTGAAACGCGCGCTTCGGGCCCGCAGCCTGCACATCAATTCGCTCGAAAGAGAACTGACCCTGTCCGGCACAATATCGCTTGAGCCTCAGGAAATTCCGCTGAACGTCAAGATCGTGCTGTTCGGTGACCGTGAAACCTGGATGTTGCTGCAGGAATATGATCCTGAGTTCTCGGAACTGTTCCGGATTACGGCGGATTTCGAGAACGAAATGCACCGCACGTCGGAAACCCAGCTTCAGTACGCGAAATTTATCGCCAGTGTGGTAGTGGACAAGAAGTTGTTGCATTGCGAGCGCAAAGCGGTGGCGCGGGTCATTGAGTACAGTTCGCGGATTGCCGAGCATCAGGATCGCCTGTCTCTGCATGCGGCTGATATAGCCAACCTGCTGCGCGAGTCTGATTACTGGGCGCGGCAGGCCGGCGCGCGGATGATTCAGGCCACTCACGTCGAGCAGGCGCTGGCCAGCGCCCGATATCGCAGTAGCCGTATCCGTGACCAGTACTTTGATTCGATTATCGACGGCTCCACGCTGGTGACGACCGAAGGCACCCGGGTCGGGCAGGTTAATGCACTATCCGTCCTGTCTGCCGGTGGATATGAGTTCGGGATGCCCAACCGGATTACAGCGACCTCCTATTACGGCGATGGCGATGTGATGGATATTGAACGCGACGTCAAACTCGGCGGCAATATTCACTCCAAGGGCGTCATGATTCTGACGTCCTGGCTGTCATCCCGCTTTGCCACCACCGAGCCCATGCATTTGTCGGCCAGCCTGACGTTCGAACAGAACTACGGAGAGGTTGATGGTGACAGTGCATCACTTGCCGAGTTGTGCGCGCTGGTGTCGTCGTTGTCCGGTATTCCGGTAAGACAGGATCTGGCGATTACCGGCTCGGTAAACCAGTTTGGTGAAGTGCAGCCTGTTGGCGGGGTGAATGAGAAAATTGAAGGCTTTTTTGAAACCTGCAGAATAAAAGGTTTCACGGGTACGCAAGGCGTGATTCTGCCTGCGACTAACGTGCAGAACCTGATGCTGGACAGCGCAATTGTTGAAGCTGTGCGGGAAGGCAATTTTGCAGTCTACCCGGCCACAACCGCTGAAGAGGCGATCGCTCTGCTTCTGGATTATCCCGCTGGCAAGGCCAACGCGAAGGGACGGTACACGGTTCGAAGCGTATTCGGCGCGATCCAGAAGCGGCTTGATACCATCCGTGATAGTGATCGTCATGAAGGTGAAGCCGAAAAGCGTACACCTGCGGAAGAAACCAAGCATTAAGCTTTGTGGGGCGATGGTGTCGGGATTGAACGGAATGTCAGGTTGAACCGGTCGCCGATGACCTTACGGGTTTTCGGCAACTGGTGTTGATAGTGTGTTTGCAAGCCTGGAGGCATGATCAGCAGGCTATTGTGAGGCAGAGTGAACGAGGCGAACGTCCGCGTTTTACCGACCGGCCGGAAATGAAATGTGCGGGGTTGGCCCAGCGAAAGCGAGGCGATCAGTGGCGCCGGCCCGAGCTCCGGTTCGTTGTCGCTGTGCCAGCCCATGCTGTCACTGCCGTTGCGATACCAGTTGCACAGAACAGAGTTAAAGTGAGTACTGCTGGCGGACTCGACCATGCGCTTGACGTCTGTCAGCCACTGCGGCCAAGGCTCCGGTTCAAGGTCAAGGCCTGAGTACCGATATCGCGCCGATGCATCGCCTATCCAGCACTGCAAGCGAGGCGACCAGACCCAGCGTCCATAAAGGTGCAGGCGAGCCTGATACCAGGGTAGTAGCGACAACTGTTGCGACGCCAGCCGGTCAGCCTGTGTCTCTGGCAGCAGGTCGTGTATGAGCTGGGCCTTGAAGGGCGGCAGGTCGATTAGCGATGCGTTGGACATGGCGGCTGGCCTCCGTGTTGGCTCAATACGTTCAGTCTTCAGAGGTTTGTGTTATCAGGACAATCGCAGCAGGACAGGCTATGGTTATACGATACAGCATCAAAATGCATCTGATAGCGCTACTGGCCGCTTTCGCTGCACTGGTTTCGGTGGCGGTCAGTGCCGAGACGACGCCGACGCTAACATTGAGCACCGGGCTTCAGCCCGGCACTTTGGCTTATGGCACCACAGAGCCCGGCGCAAAGGTGTGGTTGAATGATGCGCCAGTGCGGGTGACGCCGGAGGGGCGGTTCGTGCTCGGGTTTGAGCGGGATGCAGAGCTGCATCAACAGATCCGGGTAAGGTTGCCCGGCGGCGAGGAGCTTGATCGAACAGTCGAACTTGCGCCCCGCGATTATGATATCCAGCGGGTGGAAGGCGTGCCTTCACGCACAGTAACGCCGTCACAGAAAAGTCTGGACCGGATTCGCGCTGAAGCGGCCAGAGTGAAAGAGGCCCGTACAGCTGATACCGATGAAATGGCTTTTCTCGGACCGTTCATCTGGCCGGCAAAAGGCCGGATTTCGGGCGTGTATGGCAGTCAGCGTGTTTATAACGGCGAGCCGCGTAGCCCCCATTATGGTGTTGATGTGGCCGCGCCTGAAGGGGCTCCAGTGTTGGCGCCTGCTGAGGGCAAGGTGACGCTGGCAGAGCCGGATCTGTTTTATTCCGGCGGCACCCTGATTATTGACCATGGTTATGGTGTCAGCTCTACCTTTTTGCATATGAGCAAGGTGGAGGTGAGTGTGGACCAGCAGGTTCGCCAGGGAGAGTTGATAGGCAAGGTCGGCAGTACCGGGCGTGCTACCGGGCCGCACCTTGACTGGCGGATGAACTGGTATGATGTGCGGGTTGACCCTGTGTCTGTCGCGCCGCCGCTGAAGGACGGGCATACTCCCTGAGCAGGCCTGCATGCTGCTTAATGGGATACAGAACTGAATAATCTCGAGCGAACGAACAAAGAAGCCAACGGAAAGGGACAGTACATGACTGAAAATAACGAAACAGTGTACGTAGTTGAAGATGACGAAGCTGTGCGCGATTCTCTCGAGCTGCTTCTGAAGTCGGCTGACCACGACGTCAGCACCTATCCCACGGCGAATGCATTCCTCGAGAAATACAGTGAAGAGATGGCCGGCTGTATTGTGCTGGATATTCGCATGCCGGGTATGGACGGGATGGAGCTTCAGCGTCGGCTGAATCAGAAGAACTCGATATTGCCGATCATCTTTGTGACGGGGCACGGTGATGTGCCAATGGCGGTTGATGCCATGAAACAGGGCGCGGTGGACTTCATCCAGAAGCCTTATCGCGAAGAAGACCTGCTGAAAAAAATTGAACAGGCGCTCGAGCAGGATCGCGACCAGCGCAAAACCCTGGGCCAGAAACAGGAAATTCAGCGTCGTATTGATATGCTCACGCCCCGCGAGAGCGAAATCATGGATCGCATGATTGCCGGTCAGGCAAACAAGGTGATCGCGATTGAGCTGGAGATCAGCCAACGCACGGTCGAGATCCACCGTTCGCGGGTCATGCACAAAATGGGTACGCACTCACTGGCACATCTGGTCCGCATGGTGATGTCCGTAAAGGACCGTATCGACGCGTCGTGAAGTGCGAGCCATTATGGTCCTCCATTCTGAGTCGGCACGGACTATATGACTGAACACGCCAGTGAACACGACGAAGCTACCATTCTGCTGGTCGACGATAACCCCCAGAACCTCAAAGTGCTCTACGAGACGCTGAAGGACCGGGGTTATCGTCTGTTGATCGCGAATGAAGGCGATAAGGCGCTGACACTGGCTGAGCGCCACCATCCGGAAGTTATCCTCCTCGATATCATGATGCCCGGCATGGATGGTTACGAAGTCTGTGAGCGGCTCAAGCATAATCCCGCCACTGCCGATGGTGCCGTTGTCTTTCTCTCCGCCCTTGATGATGTGGATGCCAAAGTAAAAGGCTTCTCCCTCGGGGGCGTCGACTTTATCTCCAAGCCATTCCAGGCTCAGGAGGTCATTGCCCGGGTTGCCACTCATGCCCGCGTTATCCAGCTTGAGCGTGCCCTGCAAGAGCGTAATCGGCAACTCAAGGGAGACCAGACCCGCATTCTGAATGCAATCAGCGAAGGCATATACGGCCTCAAGCCTGACGGCACCATCATCTTCGCCAATCCTGCTGCAGCCACGATGATTGGTGCACCGGTGGGTGAGCTGGTAGGTAAAAACTTTTTTACCCTTCATTTCGGATCTGATGTGGCTGGTCAGGAAATTGTTCCGGCGATGCCTACCTGCCTCCGGGGGGTATCGGAGCATCGGCGCGATGTGATGCTCCGGCGTCCGGATGGCACACGTTTTCCGGTTGAATACCGTGCAACGCCCAAATTGGCTGGTGCCCCCGAAGACCCGGACGATGAGCGCGAAGTGCTGGGCGCGGTTGTTGTGTTTCGTGATATTTCGACTGAATTGGAGCAGGAAGTCGCGTTGGCCGAGGCGCATCAGTTGGTGCAGGAGCAGCGTGACCAGCTGGCGCATGCGTCCCGGCTTTCTACGATGGGTGAGATGGCTGCCGGCTTTGCCCACGAGGTGAATCAGCCGCTAACCGCCATCTCAAACTATGTGCGGGTGGCGTTGCGCATGCTGGCGGCAGAGTCGTTTGACCGCAGCGCCGTAGAGCAGACGCTACAGAAAATTGAAGCCCAGTCCCATCGCGCCAGCGAGGTTATCCGTCGTATCCGCAGTTTCGTCAAGAAGCCCGCTTCAGGCAAAGAGGCGATATCGATATACGACCTGCTCGAGGAGGCCCGTCAATTCGCTGAAGTCGATGCCAGAAACAATCAGGGCGGTATTGAATTGATTGTCGGTGACGCCATCCCCGATGTTGTAGCCGATCCAATCCAGGTACAGCAGGTTGCACTTAACCTGATCCGCAATGCTCTGGAATCCACTCACGCGGCCGGCAGTGCGGCACCGGTTCGGGTCCGCGCGGTGCGGGATGGAGCGCAAGGCGTGCGTGTTGAAGTGTCCGATCAGGGTGAAGGGCTACCCGACGATGCGGAAGAAAAGCTGTTTCACCCCTTTTTTACCACCAAAAGTGATGGAATGGGTATCGGCCTCGCCCTGTGCCGTAGCCTGATGCAGGCACAGGGCGGTGAGATCGGCTTTGAGCGTCCGGAGTCGGGCGGTGCCCGGTTCTACTTTACGTTGCCGCTGGCGCCATCTGAGGCGCGATCTGCTGAAGGTGTGCCAGTAGCCTGAGCAGCCGATACAAGGTGAGGGCCGGTTATTCCTTCACGATAGTGCCGGTCAGGTGAGGGGCGTCTCCCTTGCGATTGACCAGTTGAAAATCCAGTTGCTCTGTTCTGCTGGCAGATACCTCCCAATCGAGCTGGGCCTTACCTGGCAGGAAAAGCGGCTTCTTGAAATTTGCTGATACGGTCACCGCTCCATCACCCCAGCCTTCGTTTTCCAGCAAGGCGATACAATGGGCCTTGCTCCACATCCCGTGTGCGATAGCCCGTGGAAATCCGAAAAGCCGTGCCGAGAGCGCATGCATGTGGATTGGATTCAAATCCCCCGATACCTTTCCGTAATGCCGGCCCAGTGATTCGGGGGCGCTGACGTCGAGCGTATGTGCCAGTCGCTTGAGCGCAGGTGGCCTGGATTTGGCGTTTGATTTGCCACCGGATTTATCCGGTTGACGGTAAAGGTTGGTACTCAACGATTCCCATACCCGCTGACCGCCAATCGAGACCTCGGTAACGAGATCGAACTCGATGCCCCTGTCGGTACTCTCCTGATTGTCCAGTCTTACCTGAATATCCATGCATTCACCCACGGCAATGGGGCGTAACTGGGTAATCTTATTGCGCAGATGCACCAGCCCCAGCAATGGCAGCGGAAATGCTTTCTCGGTCAGAAGCTTCAGATGCAGTGGGAACGCGAGAATGTGCGGCCAAGTCACGGGTACCTTTGTGCCGGCACGGTATCCGCAAATGCTGGCGTATTGCCTAAGACGGGACGGATCGGTGGATACGCCGATCAACTCTGCGGCCAGTTTTGGGATCACCGGACTTTTGTCTGCATTTAATCCGCTGGCGAGTGCCTTGCCATAAAGAGTCCACAGGGCAGGGGGTGTGCTTTTATAAGAAATGACATTCTGCATGGTTCTTTGCGCCCTCCGCCGCCTAAACTGATGTTGAGTTGGATTGATTTAGCATTATTATAGTCATATTGGGCCATGTTCCGTTGGGCAGAAGATCTTCGGGAGTGAAGTGTGGGAGGCTTTCCCGCGCCGGTTGGCGTTTGGAATGACGCTACTGAAACTTCCCGGAATCTGGTACAAATGTTCCATGTCTTGCCGAGTCGGCCTGACAATGAGTATAAAAAGTGTCTCAGACTGGTGTCTGGCCGGCATTGACTTCCATGTCATTCCAGCAGGTCGGGCGGGTCAACGCATAGAGCTTTGCTCAAAACAAAAAAGCAGGATGTTATGCAGGAACTTCGTGACGCAGGTGTGATGTTGCGCTTGATCTATCAGGCAATGAAAGATCAGGGTGTTGATACAGACGAGATATTCAAGCGCCTCGGCGTCAATGAGGACTACCTCAACTCCGCCCAGCTCAGAACGCCCCACAGTGCTCAACTCTATTTCTGGCAGGTTGTCGAAGATGTGACTGGCGACCCGGATATCGGCTTGCATCTGGGTCAGGCGCTGCCGACCTATAAGGGGCAGGTGCTCGAATATCTCTTCCTCAGCAGTCCCAATTTTGGCGAAGGTCTGCGGCGTGCCCTTAACTACCAGCGTTTGCTGAGCGATGCTGCCAACAATGAATTCTTCATCGATGGTGATGAAGCCTGCATTGTACTGGATGCGGCGTCGGACGAGGTGCGTCGTCTGAAGCATTTTACTGAATGCTTTGTTCAGGGCTTGATGACGTTCTTCCGTTCAATAACCGACGGTCGTTTTGAGTGTTCCCGGATCGAATTCGAACATGAGCGAAACGAACGCCAGGACCACGTGGCGGATGTGCTGGGATGCAATGTGGTTTTTGGAGCCGAAGAAAATCGCATGTATTTTCCGGCCAGATTCCTGAGCCACCCATCGCCCCATGCTGAGCCTGAGCTGTTGGCGCTTCATGAGCGCCTGGCAAGCGAGCAGGTCGCCCGGCTGGAGAAGAAAGATATCGTCGGCCAGGTAGAACGGATAGTGGCCGAGTTACTGGATAGCGGTGAAGTCACACTTGACTCGGTTGCGGAGCGTTTGGATATCAAGCCTCGTACCTTGCGGACACGATTAACCGAGGCCGAAACCAGCTTCAATCAGGTGTTGGCGGATTTCCGCTATCGGCTGGCGCGTCAACTGCTGGCGACTACGGATGAGTCCATTGACGAGATCGTGTATCTGACCGGTTTTTCCGAGCCCAGCACCTTTTATCGCGCGTTCAAGCGATGGTCGGGTATGACGCCCATCGAATACCGTAAAGCGGCTAAGGGCCGTGACGTGCCTCTCGATGTGGCGATAAATTAAAAAAATTCTGATGTTAGTGATCAAAAGCGTTGACATGGTCAGGGGCGTCTTTATAATGCGCCCTCGTTGTCACATTGAACGGTGGCAACGATAGCGCGGAGCGGTAGTTCAGCTGGTTAGAATACCGGCCTGTCACGCCGGGGGTCGCGGGTTCGAGTCCCGTCCGCTCCGCCATTTTTCCCCTCCTTTTGTTTTTCCTTTCCGTTTATGTAATCAAGTCGTCATCTACTGTTCATATGCTGCGTTGTATATTCTTTTAAAAGAAAATAACGGAGAAGAACAATGATTGATTACGAGGAAGAGTTGCTTGAATTCAATACGGACGATTTCGACGACGATGAAGATTTCGACGACGGCGTCGAGATGTAACCGGGTCCTTTCCCTTATCCGTTCACATTCCTGACAGCATACTGCGCTCGATAGTCTCCCGGACTCATGCCGAGCCAGCGTCTATATGCCTTGTAAAATGCCGGCGATCCTGAAAATCCCAGAATCCACGCTATTTCTGCAAAGTTCAGATTGGTCTCTTTGACGTAATCCAGGGCCAGGGCCTTTCGGGTATCGTCCAGCAGATCCTTGTATCTTGCTCCGTGAGCGGCCAGCTGGCGCTGGAGTGTCCATGACCCCAATCCCAACTCTGCTGCCACAGTCTCCAGTGAGGGCGTTTGCCCTTGCAGTAGCGGCGTCAGTTTTTCCTTAACCTGATCAATAATATTCCAGCCCCCCCGAATGCGCTCCAATTGGGTATTGCATTGCTGTACCAGCGCGCGATGCATGGCCGGCTGAGCCTGCGCGGGTATTAGCGGCGCGATATCCCGATGGAGTTGTACGCTGTTTTCCTCTGCTCCGAATACCACCGGACATCCAAACCACTGCTCGAACACTTCGCTTTGGCCCAGGTCCGGATACTCGATCATCACTTTTCGCAGTACAGCCTGCTCACCGGTGACTCGCCGAAGAAATCGGGTCCAGCCTCCCAGTACAGAATCCACAACAAAGTAGTTGTAGCGGTTGTAAGGCCGAATTGAATAGAAACGCGCGGTCAGGCTGTCCCGGTCAAAGTGCGGATGGCCGCGACTGTTCCGACTGTTGAGCAGGGAGTAGGTCAGAATCTGTTCGAGGCCCCGGCTTGCAGTGGGTGCCGTCATGGCTGCCAGCCCCGCTAACCCGGCATCGACTGGGCGGGTTTCGGTTCCCATGCTCAGGCCCAGGTTGGGATTGCCAGTGAGGCTGATAGCGGCACTGCCCAGCCGCATGAACCTTGGAATACTGATGCGTGCCTCCGGGGCGTTCAGCAAAGTCTGACTGATACTGAACTGATCGAATAGCGGCTGTATCGAGTAGCCTTCTCGCGCCACGGCGCGGGCCATAACATCGAGAAACAGTACGCTGATATCCCCGAGGGCGGGGTGCTTGCTGGTCGCTGACGGTGCCATAGAGAAAAGAGGTGTTGTCCAAGGATAATTAAATGTTATGTGAGGATATTGTTTGCCGCAAGCGAAGGGGCTAATTTGTCTGCAACTATAAAGGCAGTAAATGTTTGCCGACACACTGATGAGGAAGACCCTATGACCGTTGCTGAAAAGGCCGCCGGACACAGTAAGTACCCCACGTTGCTTGCGCCGCTTGATCTTGGATTTACCACCTTGCGCAATCGCACGCTGATGGGGTCGATGCATACCGGCCTTGAAGAAATGGAAAATGGCTTTGAGCGCATGGCCGAGTTTTTTGCCGAGCGCGCCCGTGGCGGCGTTGGCCTTATCGTGACCGGCGGCATTGCGCCTAATCCCGAAGGCGGTGTTCGCCAGCACGCATCAAAAATGGATACCGTAGAGGAAGCCGAACAGCACAAAGTGGTGACCACTGCGGTGCATGAAGCGGGCGGTAAGATCTGCATGCAGATTCTGCATGCCGGCCGTTATGCCTATCATCCCGAGCTTGTCGCGCCGTCTGCTATTCAGGCGCCGATCAACCCGTTCACGCCGAACGAACTGGATGAGGCCGGCATTGAGCGTCAGATTGAAGCCTATGCCCGCTGTGCGGAGCTGGCCCAACAGGCGGGCTATGACGGCGTTGAGGTGATGGGCTCCGAAGGCTACTTCATCAACGAATTTATCGTCGCCCACACCAATCAGCGTACCGACGGTTGGGGCGGCAGCTACGAAAATCGCATCCGTTTGCCGATAGAAATCGTGCGCCGCGTGCGCGAGCGGGTTGGCGAAAATTTCATCATTATCTACCGTCTGTCGATGCTGGATCTTGTAGAAGATGGCAGCACCTGGGAAGAGGTGGTGCAGCTGGCCAAGGCAGTCGAAGCCGCCGGCGCAACGATTATCAACACTGGCATCGGCTGGCACGAGGCGCGGGTGCCCACCATTGCAACATCGGTTCCCCGAGGTGCGTTCACCAAGGTGACCGCGCATCTGAAGGGTGAAGTCAGTATTCCGCTGGTAACGACCAACCGCATCAACATGCCGGATGTGGCTGAGAAGATTCTGGCCGAAGGCGATGCCGACATGGTCTCCATGGCCCGTCCTTTCCTGGCTGACTCTGACCTGGTACTGAAAGCCGAGCAGGATCGTGCCGATGAAATCAACACCTGCATCGGCTGCAATCAGGCCTGTCTGGACCATACCTTTGGCGGCAAATTGACGAGCTGTCTGGTTAACCCGCGTGCCTGTCATGAAACCGAACTGAACTACGTTAAAACAGCAACACCGAAGCGGATAGCCGTTGTCGGCGCGGGACCAGCTGGATTGGCCTTCTCCACGGTGGCGGCCCAGCGCGGCCATGCCGTGACATTATTTGATTCTGCCGGCGAGATTGGCGGGCAATTCAACGTCGCCAAACGCATTCCCGGCAAGGAAGAGTTTTACGAAACCCTGCGTTATTACGGTGTCATGCTCGACAAGCACGGCGTTGAAGTGAACCTGAATACCCGTGTCACAGTTGAAGACCTGACCAAAGACGGATTTGACGAGATTGTTCTGGCCACAGGGGTTGCGCCTCGCACGCCGGAAATCGAAGGGGTTGATCACCCGATGGTTATGGGCTATCTCGATGCGATTCTTCAGCGTCGTGAGGTTGGGCGTCGTGTTGCGGTCATCGGCGCTGGTGGTATTGGGTTCGACGTATCGGAATTCCTCGTGCAGCAGGGCGAGTCAGCATCCCTGAACACCGAGCACTTCATGAAAGAATGGGGTGTGGACCTGTCGGTGGCTCATCGCGGTGGTATCAAGGGTGTGGAGGCCGAACTGCCAACGCCTGCACGTGAAGTCTTCCTGCTCCAGCGCAAGCAAACGAAAGTCGGCAAAGGCCTGGGTAAAACAACGGGCTGGATCCACCGCACGGCGCTGAAAATGAACAAGGTGCAGATGATCCCTGGCGTTACCTATCGCAAAATTGATGACGAAGGCCTGCACATCACCGTGACACCTAAAGGCGAAGAAAATGGTCAGGACCACGTGTTGCCGGTGGATAACGTTATCATCTGCGCGGGACAGGACCCGCTGCGTGAGTTGCAGCAGGGGCTGATTGATGCAGGTCAGAACGTTCACCTGATCGGTGGTTCTGACGTGGCCGCAGAACTGGATGCGAAACGCGCTATCAATCAGGGAAGTCGTCTGGCTGCAGAGATCTGAAAAGGTTTGAGTGCTAGTAGTTCCAAGGCCGGTCGCAGGTTGCTGTGACCGGCCTTTTTTGTATCTCTCGACTGCAGTGTTCATAGATTGACAAAGTTTGGAAAGGCTCACATATTGGTGCTGCACCGATTATTTGAATACAAGCTTCATTGTACGGAAGGTTATTCATGCATATTTCATTAACACCCGAGCTTGAGTCGAGGGTTAGATCCCGAGTAGAAAGCGGTCTTTACAATAATGCCAGCGAGGTGATTCGGGAGGCGTTGCGATTTATGGAGACGCATGAAGACTGGATCTACGAAATAAAGCTCGCAAAATTGCGCGAGCAGTTGGCAGTGGGCGTTGATCAGCTGGATGCTGGCGAAGGAATCACTGCTCTGTCAGAAACGGATTTGAACGTTCTGTTTGACGAGATTAAAAAGTAAGGAATGCCCGCTTTATGGCGACAAAAGGACTTGTTGTATCCCCGGCCGCTCGGGACGATCTTGCTAAAATATACCAGTATGGCCTGATGGAGTGGGGCGAATTCCGCAGTGGACAATATCTTGAAAAAATAAAGAGCCAATTCTGGCTATTGGTCGACCAGATCAATATTGGCGTTGCCTGTCCAGATGTCCTTCCTGATGCCCGCAAAATCGTCGTCGGTCGCCATGTTATTTTCTATCGCCAGAGAGACGATGTGGTGCAAGTTATCCGTGTTCTCCATAGTCGTCAGGATGTTCATCGAAATCTTGGTTAAGTTTGACACTACCCCTGTGACGGCAGGCTGTGGCTCAGTGACGTCGCTGTCGACGTTTTTGAATGATATTGCACAACCAGTTTCAAAACGTTGCAGTTTTGTTCTCATGCCGTTGCATCGCAATGTCTACAATAGCCGTTACTACAGAACACAATAATCCGGTGCGAGTGGCGCTATTTCGTGCCGCTTGGTTTTCAGAGGGTCGGGCATGGCGACATCCGAAAAGGCTGATGACGGTTATTCAGCTGTTTTTTTTATGGAAGGGGCTCAGGTTGCCAGGCATATGCGTGGCTCGGAGTTTGGTGCCTTTCTGGATGGTTATGTCGGGTTGTCTGACCTTGCGGATACTGATGTACGGGCGGTTTACGCAGGCCTTGCGCCGGATCTGAAGATTCTGTCGCTGGTTTTCTTCCGGATCTATTTTGACGAGGAGGGGCGCGCCGATAGTCACTGGAACGTGCCGATTGAGCGGCTTTCGGAGATAGGTGCGAAAGGGCCGGATCTTGGTTCGGGGCCCATCAAGCTTGTGTGCCGCAGCCTTTGCCCGGAGCCCGAGTTTGTGAATGATCTCTGGGATCCGAATATGACTCCGGGCAGCAATACGTTTCAGGCGGTGAGACGGGCTGTAGAAGCAAATCAGCTTAAATTTCAGAAGCGTGAAGTTGAAGCAGACACCGATGATATCCCGGTATTGAATGCGTCAGTGAAGCGGCCGCAGGCCGTCGAGCCTGAGAATGCCGAGGGTGCGCAGCAGCGTATGCGCCTGGCCCAGATGATTCGTGACCAGCGATTGCGAATCAAAACCTTGCAGAGCGTGCATCGGGATGCCCTGGCAGATTTGCAGCGCGAACACCGGCACGAGTTTCAAATCCAGCGCAATGAATTGCTGGACGCCCAGCAGTTGCTCGAACGTTTGCGCCTGACCAACGAACAGCTGAAGCAGCGGCTTGAAGAGCGCAACGAACAGTATCTTAGCCTGCAGCTGGAGCTTAATAGCGCCCGGGCAAGTAAAGACGCCCAGCAGGAGGCGGTTAGCGCCGAGGTTGTGCTGCTCCGGGAGCAGCTTGAACGGAAGCAGCGCGAACTTGAATTGCGCAATGACCAGATCGTGCTTTTGGAGCAGGAACGTTACGACGATGCGCAACGGGAGCCGTTGGAAGATACGTTACTGTCGGAGTTACAGCAGCAGAATGTGTTCCTGGTGGCCTATCATCCGGGTATGGGGCATATCACGCTGCCTTTCGAAGAATTTGAACACTATTTCGAGAATCCCGTCGGCTATATCGCCCGCAAGTGCGGCATGAACGAGCCGGCATATCGTCAGTGGCTGGCGCATCATGATGATCCGACCTGCCAGGCGGATGTGGACGGCTCACGGTGTGGCCAGCCTTTGATCCGTGTCAGTCAGCCATCAGACTTCAGACTGGGCGTTGATGACCTGTGTGAAGCGCATCAGGTCGCAGAGTAACCACGCCTCAATCAATGGCTGGCCGGTTTGTCAGGGCCAGCAATCAGGTACGACAAACCAGCGTTCGCTTTCCTGCCAGCCGCCGTCACTGTGTGGCTCCATTTCTGCAAATAATCGTGGAGGGCCACCGGCCTTCACCCTCGCTATCTGCGCTTGTGTATCGGTCTCATCGGGCTCTGAGCACTGTTGTGCCGGGCCAAGCCAATGGGGCTTGTTCAGCACAATCCAGTGTTTTGTGTCAGTTGGCTTCAGATCGTGTGCCCGACACCAGCGCCCCCTGGCATGATTTTTCGGTGCGCTGGCGGGTGATTCGATGGCGTTATCACCGGGATAAAACAGATAACCCGGCATAAAAACCCTGGGCTCCGGGGGGGATGTAATGTCGTGGCTTGCTAATAGGGCCCGGGTTTCGGGGCGCTCGGTCATCTTGCTTTGGTGATTGAGTAAACGGTGTGTCTTCAGATCCAGCCTGTCCTTGGCATTCGGGCCATACCAGCGATTATCCGGGGCATAGCCGAGATAGAATTTGACGGCGATCTCGTGATGTTCCGGCAGGCCAGTGGCGGGGTTGAGAAATACGAAATCAAGCTCACCCAGTGTGCGTTGTTCGTCGCGCACCGGCTGATTGCGAAGCAGTGTGGGCCACCCCAATAAATCCGACATCAGAAAACCGTAGAGGCGTTCGAAGTAGATGCCAAGCCGAAGGTGGCCGTCCAGCGCCAGCGCCGTCAGCAGCGGTTGCGGATTGCGGTCAAGTTCGATCAGTGTGTTTTGCAGGTTATCCGGCAGGTATTGCTGCAACGGCACCTGTTTTTGCGAAGCGGTCAGCGACGGGGCTTCACACAGCCAGGCGAGATGTCTGACGGAGGGTGTTAGCCAGCGGGTGTCGGTCAGAAATGATGAGCTAATGACGGATTTCCTTTCTGATAGAGCGGTGAGCGGGGCTCCGAAGGATAAATCAGGGCAGGTTCTTTTTCAGAATTTGCCTGTTATTCGTTACTATGGCCGTAGACTAGGCATCACTATAACCCGATTATCGGGAACGTATCACCGGGCTGGCACGGGACGTCGAATGGAGCAATTCAGGAATATTGGCATCATCGGTCGGATGAACAGCGTCAAGGTTGTCGAGACGTTGCGTCATCTCCGTACCTATCTGATCAATGAAAACTACCAGGTTATTCTTGAGTCAGACACCGCCACCATGTTGCCGGGGCACGGGCTTCAGGTTTCCAGTAAAAAATTGCTGGGAGAAATCTGCGATCTTGTCATTGTTGTGGGAGGAGACGGCAGTCTGCTGGGCGCTGCGCGCGAACTGGCAAAATCGAAGATTCCCATATTGGGCGTTAACCGCGGGCGATTGGGCTTTCTCACCGATATCTCGCCGGATGATCTTGAAGACAGAGTCGGGCGCGTGCTTCAGGGTGAGTACATCGAGGAACACCGCTTCCTGCTTGATGCTCACGTTACCCGGGACGATAACCCGCTTGGGTTTGGTACCGCATTGAATGATGTCGTGCTTCATCCCGGCAAGTCCACGCGGATGATCGGATTTGATCTATATATCGACGGGCACTTTGTGTATAGCCAGCGGTCTGACGGTTTAATCGTATCGACACCTACTGGCTCCACTGCGTATTCGTTGTCTGCGGGTGGGCCCATTATGCATCCGAAACTGGATGCAGTGGTGCTGGTGCCGATGTTCCCCCATACCCTCAGTAGCCGGCCGATCGTGGTCGACGGTAAAAGCGAGATTAAACTGGTGATCGGCGAGAGCAACGAGACCTATCCCCAGGTCAGTTGTGATGGCCAGATGGATATTGCCTGCGCGCCTGGCGATGTCATTCGTATCACCAAAAAGCCTTTCAAGATCCGCCTTATACATCCAACGGATCATAATTTTTACGCAACCTGCCGTGAAAAGCTCGGGTGGGCCAGCAACATCGCAGCGAGTTGATTATGCCGGTCAAGCGTTCAGGCAGTCGGGGATACGACATCATTGGTGATGTTCACGGATGCGCCAATACTCTTAAAGCGTTGCTGGAACATATGGGGTACCGGAAGATTAACGGTATCTATCAGCACAAGCGCCGTCAGGTCATTTTCATCGGTGACATTATTGACCGTGGCCCCAGGATACGTGAGGCACTGCATCTGGTGCGGGATATGGTGGAGCACGGGTCTGCCCAGATCACCATGGGGAATCACGAATACAACGCGCTGGGGTATTGCACTCGTGCCCGTGCAGGCAGCGGTCGTAAGTTTCTGCGCGAGCACAACGCGCGCCATGACCGGCTGATTGGAGAGACGCTGAGCCAGTTCGACCAGTATCCGCGCGAGTGGAACGAGTTTCTGGAGTGGTTCTACACGCTTCCGCTATTTCTGGAAGTTGAGCATTTCCGTGTCGTGCATGCCTGCTGGGATAATCGCCTGATCGAAAAATTCCGGGCCAGTCAGGGTGGAAACCGGATCGATGAGGACTTTTTGCATGCCTCATCGGCGCTGGACTCTTTCGCCGGACAGGTCATGGACCGGCTGTTGCGAGGAACGGATCTCCGGCTTCCCGATGGCCTGGCGATCACCGGCAAGGACGGATTGACCCGACAGTTCTTCCGGACCAAATTCTGGGCGGAGAATCCCAAAACCTATGCCGACGTGGTCTTTCAGCCGGATCCGTTACCGAATGATATCGCTAACAGGCCGTTGAGTGAGGCCGAGCACAAAAAAATCCTGTCTTATCCGGAATCCGAACCGCCGGTTTTTGTGGGCCACTATTGGCGTGAAGGTGCACCGGCGCCGCTTAAATCCAATGTCGCCTGTATCGATTACAGTGCGGTCAAATACGGCCGCCTGGTGGCGTACCGCATGGACGATGAGCGCGTATTGTCGGCAGACAAGTTTGTGTCCATTAACGTGCCGCGTCCGGAATTGATCGACGACGGGCAAAAAGAAGACAGCCTCACGAGGTAACCGCTTGTATCGAGTAAAGCAGCTTCCGGCCGACACCGATCTCGGCACCTTCAGTCAATGGCTGAAGCACCAGGGCGTTAGCCATCGGATATCGGAAGAGGGCGACAGTCAGGTCTTGTGGCTTGAGGATCCTGCCCATAGTGAGCCGGTTCTCGCCGCGCTGGAGCAGTATCTTAACCGTCCGGAACTACGTGACGCTGTGTCGGAATCTGTTCATTCACCAGTATTTGTAAATGGGCGCTGGCAACCGTCACCGCGTCATGCGCCGATGGTGCTGGCTCTGATCGCAGTTGCGGTTCTGGTGTCATGGTTTACAGGGCTGGGCCGGGAAACACTCTCAGCGACGCTGATGTATGTGGATCCGAGAGATTTTGACTGGCAGACCTTCCCGCAGCGGGTTGACGCCTTGTCCCAGACATTGGCGCAGGGGCAGTTCTGGCGCTGGCTGACACCGGATTTCTTGCACTTTAGTTGGTCGCATGTGCTGTTTAACAGCGTCATGCTGTGGTTTCTGGGTAGCCAGGTTGAATGGTTCGATGGTCGGATGCGCCTTGGTATTCTCGTGGTGGGGATCAGTCTGGTATCGAACACCCTGCAGTACTTTGTTTCCGGGCCGCTATTCGGCGGTCTTTCAGGCGTGGTTTACGGCATCCTGGCTTACTGCTGGCTGAGTCAGCAGCGCAAGGCCCGCTTTCAGTTTCCTCCGGCCCTGGTGATCTTTTCTCTGGTATGGATGGTGATTGGCTTTACGCCATTGCCTGAGTGGCTTGGGATAGGCTCAATGGCAAATGAAGCGCATCTCGGAGGTTTTATTGCCGGGTTGGCGCTCGCGATCCTTCCGCCACCAGCGAAAAACAAGCCTGCCTGACAAGTGCGTGGGCCAGGATTCCGGTTTCGGGTTGACTCCATCACTGCAAATGGCAAAAAAAGCCCCGCAAATGCGGGGCATAAATGAGCCGTAAAGCTCCTGATGAGAGAGACCAAATGAAACGACCGTGTCATCTGGTACGCTTTAATGATAATCATTATCATTATTGTTTGTCAAAGGGTTGGGCAATAATAATTCAATTTGCGCTGTTTCCCTGTGGTTTCCATAAACCTGAACAGGATGAAATGCGGCGTTAAGAGTTCCCGCTACGTGGGCTGTGATAAGCTGAGTACCTATTCAATGAGGGTAGTGTGATGACCTATGAAGAGCTGATTGAGCGGCTCGATCCGACCGTTTACAGGAGTCTCCGAAGGGCTGTGGAATTGGGTAAGTGGCCTGATGGGCGAGTCGTGTCCGAGGAGCAACGCTCAATATGCATGGAGGCCGTAATATACTACGAGACCAACCATGGAATTCCCGAGCATGAGCGCGTAGGTTTCATTGATCGTGAGCGTAAAAAGCCCCGTTCGGACGATGGCGCGGCACCTATTCGTATTCTCAACTGACCGGAGTCGGCATGTCATCTGCTGTGATTGATGTTCAGGGCCCGCTCAGGAAAATGCCTGCCACGCCGGGCCCTTCAGTGGCTTACCAGCTGAAGCTGGGAGACACCCGGGTGCCGCTAAATGATTTGATTGGCCGGGAAATTCAGCTCGATTTCTATGGTGAAATCCGGTGCATCAACTGTGATCGCCGGACCAATAAGAGTTTCAGTCAGGGCTACTGCTATCCCTGTTTCAAAAAGCTGGCGGCATGTGATACTTGCATCATGAGTCCCGAGCGCTGTCATTACCATCTGGGGACCTGTCGGGAACCGGAGTGGGGTGAAACGCACTGCATGACGACTCATGTGGTATATCTCGCCAACTCGTCGGGCCTTAAAGTCGGGATAACCCGCCAGAACCAGGTGCCAACACGCTGGATAGATCAGGGCGCGGTTTCGGCCTTGCCGATGTTTGAGGTGGCCACGCGTCAAATCGCTGGCCTGGTTGAAGTGGCGTGCAAGGCACATGTCGCTGACAAGACAAACTGGCGGGCCATGCTTAAGGGCGACGTAAAGCCAGTTGATCTGGTAGCCGCACGGGATGAATTGCGGCGCCTGATCGCCGACGAGCTGCAGGCTTTGCGCAAAGAACATGGTGCAGATGCCATCCGGGAAGTTGATGACAGTGGCCTTGATCTGGCCTATCCGGTGGATACCTGGCCGGTAAAGATCGCGACCCATAACCTCGACAAGACGCCACAGGTTTTCGGTCGGCTCGAAGGTATCAAGGGTCAGTACCTGATACTCGATACCGGTGTGATCAACATCCGCAAGTTTACGGCGTACAACGTGCGCCTGCAGGTGTTTGACGAAACACCCGCGACACAGGATTTGTTTTCAGCCTGACCTGGTGAGATGGCGTCGATCAAAGAATCCGTCATTCACCGGGCCATCAGTCCAGTATTTTTGTGGGAGAGAGTCATGCGAACCAGTCAGCCCCAGACCATTTATCTCAAGAATTATCGCCAGCCGCCGTTTCTGGTGGAGCGTGTAGATCTGCGTTTCGAGTTGTTCGAAGACGGTGCCCGAGTGCACAGCACGCTAGCGTTACGACGTAACCCGGATGGTGGGCAGGGTGCGCCGCTTGAGCTTGACGGTGACAGCCTGGTACTTGAAAAGCTGGAGCTGGACGGCGAGTCGCTGGCCGAGTCGGCTTATCAGGTGACACCGTCGAGCCTGCGTATCGATCAGGTGCCAGATGAGTTCTCGCTTTATGTCGTCACCTGGATTCTGCCGCAGGACAATACGCGTCTCGAGGGACTGTACAAATCCTCCGGCATGTTCTGCACCCAGTGCGAAGCTGAAGGCTTCCGCTGTATTACCTACTTCCCCGACAGACCCGATGTCATGGCTCGGTTCAGCACTCGGGTAGAGGCCGACAAAGCGCGCTACCCCGTACTGCTCTCGAATGGGAATGATGTCGATCGCGGCGAGCTGGCAGATGGCCGGCACTATGTGACCTGGGAAGATCCCTTCCCGAAACCCTGCTACCTCTTTGCACTTGTTGCCGGTGATCTGACTGAAAAGCGCGACACCTTCACCACAATGTCGGGTCGCAGCATTGATCTGCGGATGTATGTTGAACATCGCAACGCGGAAAAGTGTGATTACGCACTGGACTCGCTCAAGCGTTCGATACGCTGGGACGAGGAAGTCTATGGTCGTGAGTACGATCTCGATATCTTCATGATTGTCGCGGTAGACGATTTCAATATGGGCGCGATGGAGAACAAAGGGCTGAACATCTTCAACTCCTCATGCGTTCTCACCAGTGCAGATACAGCGACAGACGCCGCGTTCCAGCGTGTCGAGGCCATCGTCGCGCACGAATATTTTCACAACTGGTCCGGTAACCGGGTTACGTGTCGTGACTGGTTTCAGCTAAGCCTGAAAGAAGGCTTCACGGTTTTCCGGGACTCACAATTCTCTGCTGATATGGGTTCACCTACCGCTCAGCGGATCGACAATGTGGCATTGCTCAGAACAGCCCAGTTTGCAGAAGACTCGGGACCTATGGCGCATCCCGTTCGGCCGGACTCGTACATGGAGATCTCCAATTTTTACACCCTGACTATTTACGAAAAGGGTGCTGAAGTTGTGCGAATGCTGCACACCCTGATGGGAGCAGAGGGCTTCCGCGCAGGCAGCGATCTGTATTTCGAGCGTCATGATGGCCAGGCGGTCACCACTGACGAGTTTGTGAAGGCAATGGAAGATGCCAATGGGCGGGACCTCACACTCTTCCGTCGTTGGTATCAGCAGGCGGGCACCCCCGTGGTTGAGGTATCCGATAGCTTTGATGAGACAGCGGGTACCTATCAGCTGACGTTCCGGCAAAGCATACCGGCGACGCCGGGGCAGTCGGAAAAACTGCCTCAACACATCCCGTTTGCTATCGGTCTTATCGGTGAAAACGGTCAGTCGCTGCCGCTGCAACTCGTCGGCGATAGCGGCGATGCGCCTGAAGAGCGGGTGCTGGAGCTGACGGAACAGGAGCAAACCTTTACGTTTGAGGGGCTGAATGCACGCCCTGTACCTTCCCTGTTGCGGGGGTTCTCGGCGCCGGTCAAGGTGAAGTATCCGTGGACCCGTGATCAACTTCTTTTCCTGATGACCTATGACAGTGACGGCTTTAATCGCTGGGATGCAGGTCAGCGATTGACTGTCGATATCATCCAGTCACTGATGGATAGCCCACAGGAAACGGTAGTTGATCCGCGTTTGGTCACTGCATTCCGGCACCTGTTGTCGGATTCGCGTCTGGATCAGGCGCTGGTCACCAAAATGCTGCAGCTGCCAACGGAGGCCTACCTGATTGAATTGGCTGACGAGGCTGATGTGCAGTCGATTCACAAGGCTCGCACTCGCGTGCTTAATCAGCTCGCGCTGCAGCTCAGGGATGAGTTGATCGCCTGTTATCGCCGTAATACTGACGACGGAGCCTATGCGCCGACACCGGACGCCATTGCCCGTCGCTCGCTCAAGAACACGGCGTTGAGCTGGCTGCTGCACATCAACGATGAAGAGGGGCGCTCACTGGCGCTGCGCCAGTTCAGTAAGGCGACCAACATGACCGATCAGGCCGGCGCCCTGCGGGCATTGGTTAATTCCGATTTCGAAGAAGATCGGACGTCATCGCTGGATGCCTTCTATGCGCAGTTCAGCGATGATCCGCAGGTCGTTGAACAGTGGTTCTCAATTCAGGCTGCCAGCCCCCGAGCGGGCACGCTGGACGCGGTGAGTGCCTTGCTCGAGCACAAGGCATTTGACTGGAAGAATCCTAACAAGATCCGCTCTGTCATAGGGGCGTTCGCAGGTCAGAACCTGGTGAATTTCCACGCTGCTGATGGCTCAGGGTACCGCTTTCTGGCCCAGCACATTCTCGCGCTCGACAGCACGAACCCTCAGATCGCCGCGCGTCTGGTGTCACCGCTGACCCGCTGGAGACGCTATAGCGCCTCCCACCGGGAAGGCATGAAGGCAGCGCTTGAGCAAATCCAGGCCAAGCCCGATCTTTCCAAAGATGTATACGAAGTTGTAAGCAAGTCGCTCGCCGGCTAAACCTGCCTTAAGTCGTTATTTCGACTGCTGATTCCGACCGGTACCGTTTAACCGATGCCGGTCGGATCCCCTCCGAGTACTGTGTCCTGTTACACATCGCTTCAAAATCGCACTTTAGGTTGATGGATTTTGGTCTTGTATAGGCTAACCTGCGAGCCTTAGTGGAAAAATCTTCGCATTGCATCCGAAAGCATTATCACGGACGCGCATCTGGCGGAATAATCAGGATAACGGGTTGATTTAAAAGCGGTGTTGCAGTTAAACATCGTAGTAAGCCTTCGAAAATACAAAAACAAAAGCCGTTACGGCTTTGAGAATCATGAAAGGTCCGAAAAATGATCCATAATAAAAAATGGCTTGTAGGTGGTGTGGCGGCGCTTTCTTTATTGTCGGCACAAGTCGGTGCCGCAGTCTCCGCAGGTGAAGCCGCGCGACTGGGAAACGATCTGACGCCTTTTGGCTCGGTCAAGGACGGTAATGCGTCTGGTACGATCCCCGCATGGACCGGCGGTATCACCAAACCACCGGCAGGTTATGGCGGCAGTGGCGACTTTCACCCGAACCCCTACCCGGATGACAAGGTGCTGTTTACCATCGATGCCAAGAACGTCGATCTCTACGGCGACCACCTCACGGATGGCGTTAAATCGCTGATCTCGACTTATCCGACTACTTTCCGTGTGCCGGTCTACCAGACCCGGCGCTCCCACTCGGTACCTGACCGTGTTGCAAAGAACACAAAAGAGAATGCAACCAGTGCCACCATCGTTGGCGAAGGTGCAGGTATCGCCGGTGCTTTCGGTGGTTATCCGTTCCCGATCCTGAGTGGCGATGACAAACAAAAAGCCTATCAGGTGATCTGGAACCATCTGGTGCGCTGGCGGGGTGTCGGCATCACGCGGCGCTCAAGTGAAGTGGCTGTGCAGCAAAACGGCGACTACACACTGGTGACGTCCCAGCAGGAAGCTTTCTTTAACTACTACAATCCGGAAGGTGATGAGTCGTCGCTGGACAACATTATCTTCTACTATCTGTCGTTCACGCTTTCACCGCCCCGGCTCGCGGGTGGAGCGATTCTGGTCCACGAAACCCTGAACCAGATCAAGAATCCGCGTTACGGCTGGGGATATAACGCCGGTCAGCGTCGTGTCCGCCGGGCCCCGAACCTGGGCTACGATTCGCCGATTGCGGCAGCAGACAACCTGCGTACAGCAGACGATACCGATATCTTTAACGGTGCGCTTGACCGCTACAACTGGACCTATGAGGGAATGCGAGAAATCTATATCCCTTATAACAACTACGCGATTGCCCAGAAAGGCCTGCCGTACTCCGAAATTCTGGGCGTTTCGCACGTTAATCCGGACCTGATGCGTTGGGAATTGCATCGCGTTCACGTTGTAGAGGCTACGCTGAAAGACGGGGCTCGCCATATCTATGCAAAACGTCGTTTCTATGTCGACGAAGACAGCTGGAATACCGTTCTGCTAGATCAATATGATGGCCGCGGTGAGCTCTGGCGTGTGTCTATGGGGGTTCTGAAGAACTTCTATGAATTGCCGGGTGTGTGGACAACGCTTGAGGTTTTCCACGACCTTCAGGCGCGCCGCTATCACGTGCAAGGGCTGGATACGGAAGAACCGACCACACGCGTCTTTACCGACGATGTGCCGAACAAGCGGTATTTCTCACCTGCCTCGCTTCGTCGCCGGAGTGTTCGCTGAGTCAGGGCGGTATGGCTCTGAGATTATTGAATAACAACGCTGTCTCGCGAACGAGTGCGAGACAGCGGTTAAATATTGAACCGGCCCTGAGCCGGTTTCAGTACAGAATGGATGCAGACGCGCTGTAACTCAGGCGCTCATATATTGAAGGTTCCTCGAGGCCTTCGCTGGAAATCGAACAACTCAAAATAAAGGCAATCTGAATGGCTACACCTTTGACGCGCAGAACGCTAGCCGTGCTCCTTGGACTGTCTCTTGCCGCATCAAGCCCATTGGCGCTTGCGGTCAGTGACGTATTGGAAACGCCGGCCAGGAAAACTGCCCTGGCTGATGACAATCTGCTGACAGACAGCGCAATGGCGGGTGAACGCATCGTTGCTGTTGGCGAGCGCGGACATATCATCTATTCCGATGATCAGGGGAATAGCTGGAAGCAGGGCAGTGTACCGGTTTCAACGACCCTGACCGGCGTTTACTTCCCGACTGCAAAGCACGGTTGGGCCGTGGGCCATGGCGCCGTCATTCTGCACACTTCTGATGGTGGCAAGACCTGGGAGAAGCAGCTGGATGGCACGAGTGCTGCCGATCTGGTCATTGCGACGCTGGAGAAGCAGGTCGAGAAGCTGGAGCAGGAAGTAGCAGACGCTCCGGACGACAAGAAAGCGGATCTCGAGTGGGCACTCGACGGTATGGGGTTTGCCTTGGAGGACGCGCAGGCTGATAAGGAAGTGGGTCCCTGGAAACCACTGCTTGATGTCTGGTTCGCTGATGAAAACACCGGTTTCGCCGTGGGTGCATACGGATTCATGTTCCGCACCGACGATGGCGGCAAGACCTGGGTTGACTGGTCCTCGCATGTGCCAAACCCGGACCGGTTTCACCTCAATGGTATTACTCGTATCACTGGCGGCGCACTGGTTGCCGTAGGTGAGGCGGGTACGGTTTTTCTCTCGACGGATAGCGGTGATAACTGGGAAAAGGTTGAAAGCCCTTATACCGGTTCATTTTTCGGGGTGCTGGGAACAGGCGATGTAAACGAACTTATCGCGTTCGGTTTGCGTGGGCACGTCTTTATGTCGACGGATCTGGGGAAAACCTGGACGACCGTGCCGAACGATTCGGGCAACACGCTGAATGGCGGTGCGGCGACGCGCGATGGCCGGATAACGTTGGTTGGCAATGGGGGCGTTGTTCTGGTCAGCGGCAATGGTGGCGAGAGTTTTCGCACCTTTTTCCGTGACGACAGGCAAGGCGTGATGTCAATTCAGCCTGTCTCGGACTCTGCGCTTGTGTTGTTCGGTGAAAGTGGTGTTTACCACTCCGATATCAACGGCAAGAGCCAATAACAAACAGCCGCAGCGGCACGAAAAGAATTCTGACGAGGGTCATTGAATGTCCAACCCCAAGCACGACAAAGGCGAGCACTATTTCACATCGCCCAAAGCCGAGCCATTTCTGGAACGCCTGATTTTTAATAATCGGGCGGTTATCCTGATTTTATTTTTGCTACTGACGGTTTTTCTTGGCTACAACGCAGTCAAAATCGAACCGGATGCCAGCTTTGAACGGATGATTCCGCTGGAGCATCCGTACATTATCAACATGCTTGATCACCGCGAAGACCTCGAAAATCTGGGTAACTTCGTGCGTATCGCTGTTGAAGTGGAAGATGGAGACATCTTTACCGACGAATACATGCAAACCCTGAAGGAAATCACCGACGAGGTGTTCTTCCTGAATGGCGTTGACCGTTCCGGGCTTAAATCGGTCTGGACTCCTAACGTGCGTTGGGTGGAAGTAACTGAGCAGGGCTTCCAGGGTGGCTCGGTTATCCCGGATGATTACGATGGCTCCCGCGCCAGCCTGGAGCAGTTGCGCCAGAACATCCTGCGTTCCAACGAAGTCGGGCGTCTGGTTTCAGACAACTTCAAATCGACGATCGTTTACGCGCCGCTGTACGAAAACAATCCAGAAACCGGCGCGCCACTGGATTATCAGGCGTTCTCAAAACTGCTTGAGCAGAAGGTGCGTGAGAAGTACCAGGACGAAAACCCCAACATCAAGATCCACATTGTCGGCTTCGCCAAAAAAGTCGGTGATTTGATTGAGGGTATCGGTTCCATCGCCTGGTTTGCGGGCATTACCATTATTCTGACGACGCTGTTGCTGTTCTGGTACTCGCGCTGCATTGCCGGCACGCTCGTGCCTGTTCTGTCCTCGATTGTGGCGGTGTTCTGGCAACTGGGTATTTTGCGTCTGTTGGGTTATGGGCTGGATCCGTACTCGGTTCTGGTGCCGTTCCTGGTGTTCGCGATCGGCATCAGTCATGGGGTGCAGGTTGTTAATGCCATGGCATCCGAGGCCGCCAAGGGCTTTGATCCGATGACGTCTGCGCGCCTGGCATTCCGGTCGCTTTATATCCCGGGCATGCTGGCGCTGGTTTCGGATGCGTTTGGCTTCCTGACGCTGCTGTTCATCGAGATTGATGTCATTCGTGATCTGGCCGTAGCGGCCGGTGTTGGTGTTGCGATCATTATCATAACCAACCTGGTTCTGCATCCGCTGATCATGTCCTACGTTGGGATCACCAAAGGGGGCGTCAAGCACGTCCAGAATCGTGGTGAAAAGCAGGATCGCAAGTGGCGGATCATGTCCTATTTTGCGCACCCCGGTGTGGCACCGATTTCGCTGTTGATTGCACTTCTTGGCCTCGGTCTCGGTTTGTATTACAAGCAGGACCTCAAAGTCGGTGACCTGGATCAGGGTGCTCCGGAGCTGCGGGCAGACTCCCGCTACAATCTGGACAACAAGTACATCATTGAAAACTACTCCACCAGTGCTGATGTTCTGGTAGTTATGGTTGAAACGCAGAAAGAGCAGTGCACCCAATACGAGGTGCTCAATGCAATGGACCGTCTGCAGTGGGAGTTGCAGAACACGCCAGGCGTTCAGTCAACTGCCTCGCTTGCCGACGTTTCCCGTATCGTCACCAAAGCACTTAACGAGGGTAACTGGAAGTGGTTCGAGATTTCTCGCAACCAGACCATTATCAACGCGTCGATTCGTGAGGCACCAAGCGGCCTTATCAATACCGACTGCAGCCTGACGCCGGTGCTGGTGTTCCTTGAAGATCACAAGGCTGAAACCTTGCGTACAGCTGTTGAAGCCGTTGAAACGTTCGCGGCGGATAACAGCAACGAAGTGCATAACTTCAAACTCGCAGCGGGTAATGCGGGTGTCGAGGCTGCGACAAACGAGGTTATCTCCAAAGCGAAGAACCTGATGCTGATGTTCGTTTACGGCGTTGTCAGTATTCTGTGTTTCCTGACATTCCGCTCGCTGCGAGCTGTGCTGTGTATCGTGGTGCCACTGGGTCTGACGTCTGTGTTGTGTGAGGCGATCATGACGGTGAGCGGCATTGGTGTGAAGGTGGCAACGCTGCCGGTTATAGCATTGGGTGTGGGTATTGGTGTCGACTACGGAATTTACATCTACACCAAACTTGAGAAATACCTGCTCGAAGGCAAAGCCTTGCAGGAAGCCTACTTCGAAACCCTGCGTTCTACCGGCAAGGCGGTTATCTTTACCGGTGTGACATTGGGTCTGGGTGTGGTGACCTGGATATTCTCGCCGATCAAGTTTCAGGCTGACATGGGGCTACTGCTGTTCTTCATGTTCATCTGGAATATGGTGGGTTCGATCTGGTTGCTGCCGGCTCTGGCCCGCTTCCTGCTGAGGCCGGATCAGATGGTCGCCAAGGCGCGAGCCGCGAGCAAATAAGCTCCGGTTAATATTTAAAAGCCCGCTATGCGGGCTTTTTTTGTTTTCGCTCATGTAGTTAGCGAATTAACCGAACTTTATTTTCTGGCGCATTTGGTCTATGTTGGGGTGTGATAGTAATCATGAGGGGCAGTGGGTGTCCCAACGGGCTCATGCTCCGGAATAAGTGACTAATAAGGGAAGAATTATAATGGGACTTCGACACAAGTTATCCACTTTCGCGTTGGCAACAGCCGTAGGTCTTGGCGCAGCGTCTGCTCAGGTATCGGCCGCTGAACAGCGTTTTGTGACTATTGGCACCGGTGGCGTTACCGGCGTTTACTACCCGGCGGGTGGTGCTGTTTGCCGTCTGGTCAACAAAGACCGCAAAGAACATGGCATTCGTTGTTCGGTTGAAAGTACCGGTGGCTCGATCTACAACCTGAACGCGATTCGTCAGGGCGAGCTTGATCTGGCAGTAGCTCAGTCTGACTGGCAGTACCATGCGTACAATGGTAGCAGCGAGTTTGAAAAGGATGGCCCGAACAAAAAACTGCGTTCAGTGTTCTCTCTGCACCCGGAGCCGTTCACCGTTGTTGCTCGTAAAGATTCCGGAATCAAGAATTTCGAAGATCTGAAAGGCAAGCGTGTCAGTGTTGGTAACCCGGGCTCGGGCCAGCGTGCAACGGCTGAAGTCCTGATGAAAGAAATGGGTTGGGACATGAGCGCCTACTCACTGGCGGCAGAATTGAAAGCTGCCGAGCAGTCTCAGGCACTGTGCGACAACAAGATTGATGCTTATTTTTACACGGTCGGGCATCCGTCAGGCGCAATCAAGGAAGCCACAACGTCTTGCGACAGCGTGCTGGTCAATGTTGATAACGCTGCTACCAAGAAACTTGTAGCTGACAACCCGTACTATCGTGTGGCGACCATTCCCGGTGGAATGTATCGCGGCAACGACAATGACGTCACGACTTTCGGTGTGGCTGCGACGGTTGTGACATCGGCGGACGTTCCTGAAGATGTTGTCTACGAAGTTGTGAAAGCCGTCTTCGAGAACTTCGACAGCTTCAAGCGCCTTCACCCGGCATTTGAAAACCTGAAGAAAGAAGAAATGGCGACTGACGCCCTGAGTGCGCCACTGCATCCAGGTGCCGTTAAGTACTTCAAGGAAATCGGCCTGTTAAAGTAAGACCGGTGAAGCGGGCCGCCTGAGTGTGGCCCGTTATCCGTTTTACTTTCAGTTGGAAGGCGGCTGCCCGTGTGCGAGGCAGCCGTTTTTGATATCACCCTCCTGACAGGTCTTTTCAATGGCAGATCAGCAAACTCAATCGTCACATGGTGACGACAGCGTCAACGGCAAGGTCGTGCCCGATGTTGATAGCGTGCTCCAGACCGAAACCGGTGGACGCGTAGCTACAGGGATGTCCGGCAAGATTCTGTTCATTGTGCCGGTCGTCTGGTCTTTGTTTCAGCTCTGGATTGCCTCTCCGCTGCCTTTCATCTTTGATATCGGCATTTTCAATTCCACGGAAGCGCGATCTATTCACCTCGCGTTTGCGATCTTTCTGGCGTTTTCTGCTTTCCCCATGATCAAGGGGAAGTCACTGGATCATGTCCCTGTTTTCGACTGGATCCTCGCCCTGTTGGCGGCATTTTGCGCCTCTTATATCTATGTCTTTTATAACGAACTTGCTTCTCGTCCTGGCGCGCCGACGACAACAGATATGGTTGTCGCGATCGGTGGCCTGGTGCTGTTACTGGAAGCGACCCGCCGG